>NPIE01000298.1_pt1 | contig 26308 bp, 22 predicted proteins | sample 8637661 | NCBI WGS metagenome assembly NPIE01 (sample SAMN07420842, study PRJNA396082) | bioreactor metagenome | isolation source: sample BA12 brine-fed electro-methanogenic bioreactor BA | place: Japan: Kochi | collected 2016-12-09 | reverse complement strand
CGGGCTCTTGAAATCGGCGAGAAGGTCTACGGGCCAGACCATCCCAACGTGGCCATGTACGTCGGTAATTTAGGTAGAGTATTGAGAGATCAAGGCGATCGAGACGGAGCAAAAGAAAACTTTGAACGGACTCTACATATATTTCAGAAATTTTTCGATGAGGATCATCCATACATAAGAACGGCTAGAATCGATCTTGAGAGCCTCAATCGCTAATCACCTGATCAAAAGACACCTCGCTCGATCGCATCTCACCTCGCCCCGCCACTTTTCCCGCGCCGCCCGCCCCAATTTCTCCTCGAGATAGATACCTTTAAACTCACCTCTGTCTTACTCCCCCTCATCCATGGTCGAAGATCCCGTTGCGAAGTGGGAGGAGTTCATCAGGTCCAGGTACTGGGACGAGCTGTTGGAGCTTGCCGACTCCTACCCCCTCCGCCGAAGCCTTGCCATCAAGTTCCCGGACATCGATAGGTACGACCCGGAGTTCGCCGACGAGCTTTTGGAGAGGCCCGGGCCGCTCCTGGAGGCGGCCGAGACCGCCCTTTTAGAGATCGATCTGCCGATAGACGTCCTCTTAGAGAAGGCCCACTTCCGGATCGTGGGGCTGCCTCGCCGGTACAAGACGAGCGAGCTTAGGAGCGATCACATCGGCCGGCTCATCGCCCTTGAGGGCTTGGTGCGGACGGTGACCGAGGTCAGGCCGAAGGTGATCTCGGCGGCCTTCGAGTGCCAGAGGTGCGGCCACCTCTTCTACAAGGAGCAGACCACCTCCAAGTTCCAGGAGCCCTACGACTGCCCCAACGAGGCCTGCGACCGGCGGGGCCCCTTCAAGCTGCTGCTGGACAAGTCGCGGTTTGTCGACGCCCAGAACGTCCGGGTCCAGGAGTCCCCCGAAGAGCTCCGGGGAGGCGAGCAGCCTCAAACCCTCGACGTCCAGCTCGAAGACGACATGACAGGAATGATCTATCCAGGGGACCGGGTGGTGATCAACGGGGCTCTCCGGTCCTTCCAGAGGACGACCCAGACCGGCAAGTCCACCTACTTCGACTTATTTTTGGAGGGAAACTCCATCGAGATGATGGAGCAGGAGTTCGAGGAGATCGACATCAAGCCCGAGGACGAGCGGGAGATAAGGGACCTTTCGAAAGACCCCATGATCTACGACAACGTCAAAAGGTCCATCGCCCCATCCATCTACGGCTACGACGAGGTGAAGGAGGCTTTGGCTCTCCAGCTCTTCTCCGGCGTCTCAAAGGGCCTCCCCGATGGCACCAGGATCAGAGGCGACATCCACATCCTCCTCGTCGGCGACCCCGGCATCGCAAAAAGCCAGCTTCTCCGCTACATCTCAAAGCTCTCGCCCCGTGGCATCTACACCTCGGGCAAGAGCTCCACCTCGGCGGGTCTGACGGCGACGGCCGTGAAGGATGAACTGGGCGACGGTCGGTGGACGATCGAGGCGGGAGCGCTCGTCCTGGCCGACAAGGGGATCGCCTGCATCGACGAGATGGACAAGATGAGAAGCGAGGACCGGTCCGCCCTCCACGAGGCGATGGAGCAGCAGACGATCAGCGTCGCCAAGGCCGGGGTGATGGCGACCCTCAAGTCTCGATGCGCTCTCCTCGCTGCCGCAAACCCCAAGTTTGGCCGCTTCGACAAGTACGAGGGGATAGCCCAGCAGATCAACCTCTCCCCGGCCCTCATGTCGCGGTTCGACCTGATCTTCGTATTGACCGACGAGCCGAGCGACGCCCGCGACTCCAAGATCGCCCACCACATCGGCCAGACCACCTACGCCGGCGAGATCTCTTCGAGGGGCGGATACTCGAATGAGGAGCTTCAGGCTATTATGGACGTGATCCGTCCCGCCATCGAGCCCGAGGTCCTCCGGAAGTACATCGCCTACGCCCGAAAGAACGTCTTCCCCGTCCTCTCCGACGAGGCGAGAGAGAGGCTCGAGAGCTACTACGTCAGCCTGAGAAAGCAGGGCCAGGACTCAAACAAGCCCGTCCCGGTGACGGCAAGGCAATTGGAGGCCCTCTTTCGGCTCTCCGAGTCGAGCGCAAGGCTCCGGCTCAGCGACGAGATCACCGGAGGCGACGCCGAACGGGTGATCAGGATCGTCGAGGCCTGCCTCCGCCAGGTGGGGGTCGACCCCGAGACCGGCCTCCTCGACGCCGACGTCCTGGCGGTGGGGATGAGCAAGAGCACCAGGGACAAGACCAGGATGATGATAGACCTGGTAAAAGAGGTGGGCTCGTTGCATCAGGGTCCTGCCCCCCTGGAGGTGGTCCTTGACCGTGCCGAGGCTGAGCTTGGAATGGACAGAAATAAGGCTGAAGAGATCATAAAGAGGCTGAAAAGAGATGGAGCTATCTTTGAGCCGAGAAACGGCTTTTTGAATCTCACCTGATGTGATAAGATGCAAAACGACGATGACAGAAGAGAGATGATGTACCTCAAGGTTCACAAAGTCAGCGGAGAGGTGATGGTGGCGGTCTGCGACTGCGAACTCCTCGGAAAGACCTTCGACGAGGGCGATCTCTGCCTCTCAGTGGAATCCGCCTTCTTCGGCGAGGAGGAGGCGACCGCCCCCGAGGTGGCAAAAGCCCTCTCCGGGGCGACGATAGCCAACATGGTGGGCGAGAAAGCCGTAGCTTGCGCCATCGAGACGAGCTGCATCGAGGGCAAAAACGTCCTCCGGATCGGAGGAGTTCCCACCGCCCAGATGGTGCGGATGTGACGCTCCAAAGCGTCTGTCCGAAATGCGGCGAGCCGTCCCCCCTCGGCCTCTGCGACCGATGCCGGCTCGCGATGGCAACCCTTCTCGATTGTCCCGGCTCCGTCGAGGTGACGGTCTGCCCCGTCTGCGGCTCGGTCTTGGTCCGGGGTCGGTGGCAGGATACCGAGGCGTCCGTCGAGGAACTGATCTATAATGTTGTGGCCGATGAGATCGGGGTCCACCAGGAGCTGAACGACCCTGAGGTATCCATATCGGTCGAGGGGAAGAACGCCACCCAGTACCGGGTCTCTGTCCACCTCGCCGGAACTTTTGGCGAGCTTGCTGCCGAAGATGAGTGCATAGTGGCAGCCACGGTCCAGAGGGCCACCTGCGAGAGGTGCAGCAGGATGGCCGGAAACTACTACGAGGCGACCGTACAGGTGAGGGGATCGGCGGGCACTCCCGGATCCGAGGAGCTGGCCAAAAGCCGTAAGATCGCCGAGGGCGTGACCGAAACCTGCTTTTTGAGGGGCGACCGCCTCTCCTTCATCCAAGAGACAAAGGATGTCAAAGGTGGGATCGACCTGGTGGTGGGGTCGACGGCTCAGGGGAGATCGATCGCGAAAGCCATCCAGGAGCGGTTCGGAGGAAGCGTTCAGGAATCTTACAAGCTGGTGGGGATGAGGGACGGGAAGAACGTCCATCGAACCAGCATCCTCGTCAGGCTCCCGCGGCTCAGAGCCGGCGACCTGATCAGGGCCAGGGGCACCTTTCTCGAGGTGAGAGGCTTTGATGGGAAGAGGACCGCCTGCAAATCCCTGCGAGACGGAGCCACCGGCTATCTCTCTTTAGAAGATTCTGAAGATGTCATCGTCATAGGAAACCGATCAACCGCCGAGAGGGCGGTGGTGGTGGCGGAGGACAGGGACGTCCTGGAGATCATGGACCCCGAAAGCTACAGGACCGTCTCGACATCCAGGCCCCGCCTTCTGGAGGCGAAGCCCGGAGACGAGGTGGAGTTTTTGAGGTTCAGGGACGAGATCATACTGCTCCCTCCCAAAAGGGAGCTTCCCACCTGAGCCTTCCGAACCTCTACCACAAAGTTATTAAACTAGCTTTGTTCTAATTCTAGGTGATGCTCGCAAATCCGATTTGCGAGCCGGACGATCATAATTCATCTTGATGCTCCGGGGGATCTATTAAAATTCGAGAGCAGGTTCTCAGGAAATGTAGCCTGAGTGAAGAGCGCACCCGAATTGCGGATGAATGTGAATCCGATACGCGGAAGTTCATCAAAATAATGCTCATAATCACGAAGTTGATGCCCACCGATTGAAATAGCTAGATAGATACACCTTCACCATCATCCTCTGAAAAATGAAATGCTGGGGTTTTTCGGCTCCGAGTCAGAATCAGGGACAGCGCAGCGTTAGCGATGCAGCTATGGGGGCGCGCGTGTATTTATTTATCTATTTTAAAATTTGAGGTGTCTCCTATGCAAAATGTTGATACCACTAAATATGTAATTCACGCTGAGATCACGGCAGACGGGATCGTGGAGAGGCCCGACGTCGTCGGCGCCATATTCGGCCAGACCGAAGGGCTCCTCGGAAGCGACCTTGATCTGCGGGATCTTCAGAAGACCGGCCGGATCGGCCGGATCGACGTCCAGATCACGTCCAGCGGCGGTAAATCCTCCGGATCGATCTCGATACCCTCGAGCTTCGACAAGGTGGAGACGGCGATCTTAGCCTCGGCTCTCGAGACGATCGATAGGGTAGGCCCCTGTATCGCCAGGATCAACGTCTCCAAGATCGAGGACGTCCGGGCCTCCAAGAGGAAGTACGTGGTGGACAGGGCAAAGCAGATAATAATGGAGATGTTCGACGAGAACCTCCTGGACACCCAGGGGATCACCGAACAGATTAAACAATCTGTGAGGGTTGAGGAGATCACCCACATCGGGCCTGACCGGCTTCCAGCTGGCCCCAACGTCCTCGACTCCGACGCCATCCTGGTGGTGGAGGGCAGGGCCGACGTTTTGAACCTCCTCCGATACGGCATCAAGAATGCTGTCGCCGTCGGCGGGACGAATGTTCCTCCCACCATCGCAGAGCTCTGCGCCAAGAAGGTGGTGACGGCCTTCACCGACGGGGACAGGGGCGGAGAGCTGATCGTAAAGGAGCTCCTACAGGTCGCTGACATCGATTACGTGGCGAGAGCCCCCGAGGGGAAGTGCGTAGAGGACATGTCTCAGAAGGAGATCGTGAGAGCCCTCCGCCAGAAGATCCCCGTCGAGCAGGTCCTGGACTTCTACAAGATCAAGCCCCTTTCCAAGAAGCAGCGGCGTGAGGCCACCACCAGGAGAAAGAGCCTCATCAGGGAGAGGCCGGTGAGGATCAGCAGAGGAGGAGATCGGACCGTTGAGGCTGTGCCCACCATCACCGTCCACGAACCGGAGCCGGTGGAGGAGGAGTTCGAGCCCGAACCCGAGTCGATCGTCGAGCAGGAGCAGGAGGTCGCCAGGGATGCTGGCCAGTGGTTTGAGCCCCACCTCGAAGCTCTAAACGGCACACTCTCTGCCCGCCTCTTCGATCGGAACCAGAACCTGGTTCGGGAGGTGGCCGTGAGGGATCTCGCAAAAGAATTGAAGGAGTCGAACGGCGACCTGGCGGGTGTCATCTTCGATGGGGTTGTCACCCAGAGGATCCTGGACATCGCCGCGGACAAGAACCTGGAGTACCTGATCGGGGCAAAGCTCGGCAACATCGTCAAAAGCCCACTCTGCGTCAAGGTGATGACGGGAGAGGCCTGAAGGGTCTGCTGAAGGGTCTGGACTCTTCCCCCCTTTTCGTCTTTCTCCTCCTCTTTTGCCGCTCCTCGGGACCTGGGCCCGAGGAAGCGTGCACCCTTTTTATCTGATGCGGGATCTAACCCTCGCCATCATGGAGTTCAAGCAATGTATAGTGATCCGCGAAGATCTGAAGCTCTCTTCAGGCAAGCTTGCGGTCCAGGTGGCCCACGCGGCGATCCTGGCCATGGAGCGGGCGGACAAACGCGTCATCAGGGACTGGAAGGAGGAGGGTCAGAGGAAGATCGTCCTCAAGGCCCCCACCCTCCAGGAGATCTTCAGGCTGAGGGAGGAGGCGGAGAGGTCAGGGGTCGCCAGCGCCATAGTGATCGACGCGGGGCTAACCGAGATTCCTCCCGGAACCGTCACCGCCCTGGGCCTGGGCCCCGCTTCGGCCACCATGCTCGACAAGATCACGGGAAACCTGAAGCTCGTCTGATGGTGGGGGGAGATCGAGGATGATGGAGGCCTCGGAGTTTGATCGGGACATCGGGATGGAGCTTTACGCCACCAGCTCGCCGGGAGTCGGGGGACGGCTTCGCATCGATTGCGAGGACTTCGTCGTCGAGGAGATTTACGGGAAGCAAAACTATGAGGGCGGACGCTACCTGATCCTCGAGGTGGAGAAGACGGACTGGGAGTCCCACCACCTGGTGAGAGACCTCTCGCGCCAGCTGAAGATAAGCCAGAAGCGGTTCAGCTGGGCGGGGACCAAGGACAAGAAAGCCGTCACTCGGCAGCGGATGAGCGTAGCAAACCTGGACGAGGAGGAGCTTTCTCGGATAACCCTACCCGATGTCAAGATCAACATCCTGGGAAGGTCCAACCGGGCAGTTGCCCTCGGCGACCTTCGAGGAAACCGGTTCTCTGTCTGGATCAGGGAGATCGACCTCGACCTCGCGGAGACGGTCCGCCGCCTGGAAGCCGTCACCGAAGAGATACTTCAACTCGGCGGCCTTCCCAACTACTTCGGGGTCCAGAGGTTCGGCGAGGTTAGGCCCGTGACCCATCTCGTCGGCGAGGCCCTGGTGAGGGGCGACCCTGAGAGGGCGGTCCTCACCTACCTCGCCCTCCCCTTTCCCGGCGAGCCCGAGACTACGAGGCTCGCGAGATCGAACCTCCTCGAGGGAAGGGATTTCGCGAGGGCCCTGGAGGAGTATCCCCTCCGTCTCCGCTACGAGAGGGCGATGATGAGCCGCCTTGTGGAGGGGGGCGACTGGGCCTCCTCCTTCAACGTTCTGGCACCAAACCTCAAAAGGCTCTTCGTCCACGCCTACCAGTCACTTCTCTTCAACAGAATTCTCTCAGAGAGGATGAGGTCCGGCCTCCCCCTCGACCGGGCGGTGGAGGGAGACGTCGTCTGTTTCTCGAAGGACGGCCTTCCCGACGTCGATAAGATCCAGGCCGTCGACGGATCGAACCTAGATGCGGTCAACAGGCTGGCCGAGAGGGGTAGGGCCTTTGTGACCCTGCCGCTATTCGGGCATCGGTCGGAGTTTGCGAAAGGTGTACCGGGCGATATCGAGAGATCGATCCTGGAGGGAGAGGGGATCGCCCTCTCCGACTTCCGGGTGGAGGCGAACCCGGACCTGGGGTCCCCCGGCACCAGAAGGCCCGCCCTCCTCAGGGTCGACCCCGTCGTGGAGGTGGAGGAAGGCGGATCGGCCCTGCTGAAGTTCGATCTTCCTCCGGGCTCATACGCCACCGTCGTCCTCCGGGAGTTCATGAAGTCGGGAGTCGGCGAAGAGGTCCCCAAATCCGGACAATCTGATATATAACCATGCCCAGTCTGATGATTATCCTGCATTCATTCGAGGTGTTCATGCGTGCTAACTCTTGACGATCCCTATGCTGTCGTGTACAAGCAGATTCACGCCGTCGCGAGCCCCGACGGCGGGACGGTGGAGATCCTGGAGCGTTCCTCCTGCTATGGAGGCGGGGCCTGGTCCCTCCACCACTACTCGAAGGGGCCCCTCGTCATCAGCTCCCGATCCCTGGGGGAGTGGTTTCGGTACCTGGTGAGGTCCGGGAAGGCGGACCTCGACCTCGCATCCTCCAAGAGGTCGGCGGGCATAGAGTCGGTGTTGTTGACGGAGGACGAGGTGGAGATAACCTACGCAGGCCTCGGTGGCGGCGGAGTCGGCGCCACCGTCTCGCGGTCGAGGGCCGGGGACGTCCTCCGGTCCACCGTCTCGGAGTCGGGCGGCGGCAAGGTGGGTCGGGGAACGATCGTCCTTCCGCGGAGGGAGAGGATCATCGTCGGGGTCGACGACACCGACTCCAAGACCGAGGGGGCGACGTGGTCCCTCGTCCACAACATCTCCCTTGCGGTGGACAGGGCCGAGGCGAGGTACGTCTCCCACGCCCTCGTCCAGCTCTTCCCGGTCCCCACCAAGACCCAGAACTGCGTATCGACGGTGGTGGAGTTCGCCGCCCTTCCGGGGAAGGCCGAGGGGATGCTGACGGACTTCAAAGATCTCCTGGAGGGGTACAGCGTCTCCGAGAACACCGGGATGGCCGTCTATAGGGGGTTTGACCCATCGCCTCTGATGGACTACTCCCACCTCTGCAGGACCGAGCGGATACCATACGACCTGGCGGTCGAGACGGCGAGAAAGACCGGGACCGAGGTCATCCTGTCCGGCCAGGGTCTGATTGGGGCCCTGGCCGCGATCCCCTTCTGTGCGAGACCGATCGAGTCGGTGAGGCCCGAGATCTGAAGGGGCGGTTTTGTGAGAGGCGGGCCGGCGGCTGCGGACGAATTGCGAGAGGCTCTCTCTGACCTGGGTTTTGACCTCCGGATTTACGTTCCGGGCTACCCGATAACCGACGCCATCCCGGCCCTGGGAGAAGAAGCCTCGATGGCCGCGAACGAGAAGGTGGCGATGGAGGTGGCGCTGGGGGCCTCGGCCACGGGGAGAAGATCGATCGTCCTGGTGAAGCATTTGGGCGTGAACCTCCTCGCCGACCCCCTCTCGATAGCTCCAACCCACACCATCGGGGCTGGGCTCTTGGTCCTGGCGGGCGAAGACGTCGGACCACGAGGCTCTCAGGCGGAGATGGACGTGAGACACTACGGCCCCCTCTGCGAGATCCCTGTCCTCGACCCGGCCGGCCCCGAGCTTCTCCGATCCGCCCTTTTGGAAGCTTTCGCCCTCTCTGAGAATATCAGAGCCCCAGTTATGGTCAGGACCACCTTCGAGTTCGGTGATGCAGCTCGAAATCTAACTCGGGTTCAAGGTCCGGAGAGCAGCGGCAAAAAGGGGTGCTCAGAGAAGGCGGACAGATCAGCTACCTTCGACCGCTCGATCTGGGATCTGACGGCAAAGGGGCGCCACCAGAGGTACAGGGACGAGGTTCTGCCACTGATGATCTCTGCTTCCAACAGCTCTTCCCTCAATCTGTTGAGGGAAGGTGACGGAGGTCTGGGGGTGGTAGCCTCGGGTAGGCCCGCAAGCCTCGCCCTGAATTTGAAGACGGAGCTTCCTCTGTTTGTCCTGGGCTTCTCCCACCCCCTCCCCTGGGACGCGATCCGGGCTTTCGCCCGAGATCACGACGAGATCCTCGTCGTCGAGGAGCCGACCCCCTTCATCGAGGCCCGGCTCCAGGTCTGCGGGAAGGTCTTCGGGAAGATGACGGGCCACCTCCCCTGGGGGAGGATGGAGGCGGAGGATCTGGAGTGTGCCCTGGAGCTGATCGCCACAGGCACCAGGCCGGTGCCGGGCCCCCGCCCCCAGCGGTCTCTTGACCGGCTCGCCTCCAAAAACGTCTGCGACGACTGCCCCTACCGGCCGGTCTACGAGGCGGTCCGGGACCTGAACGTCCCGGTGGCAGGAGACGCCGGGTGCAGCATCAGGGCCGTCCGTCCGCCCCTGGAGGCGGTGGACGTCGTCTACGGCCTCGGCTCCTCGGTGGCCGTAGCCTCTGGATTCGGGAAGAAGGGGGTCGCTCTCATCGGCGATTATGCCATGGCCCACTCCGGCCTTTTGGGTCTCATCGACGCCGTGAATAACGGTAGAGAGGTCCTGGTTGTCCTCTTACAGAACGGCGTCGCGGCGATGACCGGAGGCCAGAGCGTCCCCGACATCACCCCCATCCTGGAGGCGATCGTCCCATCCTTGCGGACCCTCGACCTTCCCGCTGACCGGGACTCGATCGAGGAGGTCCTGGCTTGTGAGCTGAAAAGGCCCGGCGTATCCCTGGTGGTGGCGAAGGGGATATGCCCGCGATACGAAACCGCACCCTGATCTATCGATGCCGGTCAGTTTAGACGCCGGTCAGTTTAGACGCCGATTAGCCTTCTATGCCGATGACTCGTGGCCGAGCAAGAGAGCTCATCCTCAAAGCACTATCTACGTCCCGACAGAGTTTTCGACGAACCGATCCGGATACGTTGCCGCCAGAGCCGAGGCGGCGGCAAAGCCGGTGCAGTGGGATGGGGCCAGGATCTCCAGATCATAGCTCCGGAGCGCTTCGATCGTCTTCGGCAGCTTATCCTCCCCATCAAAGCCGAGATGGGTCCCCCCGGCAACTCCCAGAATAGTCTCTACGCCCGTCACCCGTTTGGCCTGTTCCAGGGTGTTTATCATCCCCGAGTGGGTGCACCCCAGGAGGAGGAAGAGCCCCCTTTTGAGGACGAGGACCACGGCCTGGTCGTCGAGGAGGGGATCGACTCCGATCTCGCCCTCCTCCGAGAGGACGACGAGATCCTCGTTCTCCCCCTCGAACTCGACGATCCTCGGGACCTCTCCCGTCAGCCAGAGGCCGGGACGGATCTCTCGCGCCCTCCTCGACAGATCGAACTCGGCGCCCATATCCTCCAGCTCCTCTCTATCGAAAGGGATCCCGATCTGTCTCAGGGCACCGCCCCTCCGGGAGTACCGGGAGACGAAGACGTCGGGATGGGCGTAGACGGGAACGGTGCCCGTCCTTTCGAGAAGGCTCAAAAGGCTCCCGGTGTGGTCATAGTGACCGTGGCTGAGGGCTATCGGGACTCCCACAAGGTCGATCCCCAGGACGGAGGCGTTGTGGATGCAGGTGGTGGTCTGGCCAGCATCGAATATCAGCCGCTGGCCACCAAACTCCAGATAGGCCGAAAAGCCGTGCTCTGCCAGGACCTCCCTTCTCAAACCCGCCGAGTTCTCGCAGAGGGTGACCAACCTCATCTTCGGTTTCAACTTTCTTCACCTCTCGTTGTAAAACGCCCACCCGGCTGGATATCTCAATTCTTCCAGAAGTCCGGTATCAGCAGCACCAGGACCGTCAGGATCTCCAGCCTCCCTATCCACATGCAGACTATCAGGATCAGCTTGCCCAGGCCCGGAAGCTCCGAGTAGTTGTCCGTCGGGCCGAAACGGTTGAAGGCGGGGCCGACGTTTCCCAGAGTCGTGGCCACTGCGGAGGCGGCGCTGACCATGTCGATGTTGCTGCAGTCGCCGGACCGAAGGCAGACAATATCCCCCGTCCTCTCATAGACCTCCGAGAGGTTGAGGGGCCTTCTGTCCACCTCTATCCTCTTGGTGGCGTTCTCGGGAGTGATGAAACAGGCTATCTTTCCGCCCTCCCTGGAGGTGAGGCCGAGGAGCTCTTCGGCCTCGTTCCACCCCTCCGCCCCAAAGCAGACGACCTTCTGGCCGCCGCCGAGATCTTCGGAGACGAAGCAAGCGATCTTCTCCGGGGTTTTACCCTCCTCTGCGAGGGGACAGACGGAGGCGAAGATGACGGTGGCCGCGACGAAGATCAGGATGTACATAGCGATGAATATCAGGATCGAGTGGAGGACGTCCTCTTTGACGGGGCTACCCTTCAGCTTCACCGCCATCACCGCCTTCGGGTGGAGGGACTGGAAGAGCTCCCGCCGGCCGTACTTCATGGTGAGGAGGATCCGGACGAGCTTTATCCCCCCCGCCGTCGACCCGGCGCAGGCGCCGGAAAACATCAGCATCAAAAGTATGATCTTGGCGGGGCCGGACCACAGGTCGTAGTCGACGGTGGTAAAGCCGGTGGTGGTGATGATCGAGACCACCTGGAAGGCGGCGGTCCTGAAGTATAGACCCGCCAGCTCGACCCCTTCAGGATCTGGACCATCGATCGAGAAGCTGTTATCAATTCCACCGATGAAGATGGCGATGATGATGGCGAGGAGGACGAGAAGGGAGTAGAACCTGAACTCCGGGTCCCTGATCAGGCTCTTTCGGTTGACGTACATCGACCGATAGTGAAGGGCGAAGTTCGCCCCGGAGAGGAACATGAAGACTATCACGACCACCTCGATGAGGGGGCCGTTGAAGTCGAGGACGTTGTAGTGAGCGATGCTATCCACCCGGGGGGAGAAGCCGCCGGTAGATACGGTTGAGAAGGTGTTGCAGATGGCGTCGTACGCCGGCATCCTCGCCAGCATCAGAAGGAGAAACTCGGCCGCCGTGAGGACCATGTAGACTCCCCAGAGGATCTTGGCCGTCTCCTTGATCCGAGGCCGGATCAGATCCTCAGTCGGCCCCGGAACCTCGGCCTTGAAGAGTTGGCGGCCCGCGACGCCTAGGTTCGGCAGGATCGCTATGAATAAAACGATGATCCCCATCCCGCCGAGCCACTGGGTGAAGCACCTCCAGAAGAGGAGGCCGCGGTACGTCTCCGCCGGCCCGTCCAGGGTTGAGCTGAGTTGGGCCTCGCTGGTCCCGCCTCCGAGGAGGGTGCTGTTTAGGGTGGCGTTGAGGATCGTATCGTTGAGGGCCGATACGTTTTGCGCCGTGAAGTTTGCAGAACCGATGAAGGAACTTATGGTGCCGTTATGGAGGAGCATCTGGGTGAGGGTGGCCGCGATGCTGGAGCTGGCGGCGGTGGCGTTTATGACCCAGAGACCTTCAGCTCCACCCTCGGCGAGGATGGTGGCGCCGGTCGTGGTGAAGCCGGACATCGACTCGAAGAGAGCGTCCATGGGGCCCAAGCCCAAAAGTATGTAGGGGAGGGCCCCTGTGGCCGCCGCCCCCAGCCATCCGAAGGCCACCAGGGCGAACCCCTCTTTGTTGGAGAGGACCTGCTCGTCTCCCAGAAGCTCCATGGCCAGCCCTGCTGAGAGGGTGAAGAGGGCTGAAACTACGAAAGCTATCACCCCCTCGATCTCGCCGTAGAGGAGAGATACTCCGGCGGGGATGAACATCAACGCCCCCAGCAGCTTCAGCAGAGTGCCGAAGACCTTGAGAAAGACTTTGATTCTCACGCGTCGCCTCCTCCACCTCATTATGGTGCCGATCGGTCCAGCCCTTTGAGGAAGCCTTTGCCATCTATTTTAGAATGGTGGTTGCCTCAGTTCTCCAAACCTCTGATCAACGGGCTTCAGCATCCAATGTAATTAAAGACTTTTATGAAAGGGTGTGACAGGGCTGAAATCTCCATCCCGATATCGCCCCGATGGGAAGCACCGGCCTTGGAACCAACGCCTCGGCCTCCGAGGGAGGCACCCTTCACAAAAACAGATCCCTCCCGGACCGCCCCTGCAAGAGGCGATACGCCTGCATCCGAGGCCGCCTCCTCCCGCCTTCGTTCACCTTCTCAGAGGTCGGGGTAGATTATCTCGATGTCCAGGTCGTGGATCAGCTTTCGAAGCTCGTCGCAGGAGATGGGCCGCTTGAACTCGCTGCACCTCTTCACCTTCTCAGCGAGAAGGCATATCTCGTCCCTCTTGAGGTCGTAGCCCATCTTCTTGGTGATGTACTTGAGGGCCCGAGCTCCCGTATGCTTTCCGATAATGATCCTCCTTGCCGACCCCACCATCTCCGGAGAGTAAAGCTCGTAGGTCCGGGGTTCTTCCAGGACCGCAGCCACGTGGATCCCCGACTCGTGGGCGAAGGCGTTCTCGCCGATGACTGCCTTGTTCTTGGGCATCATCACCCCAGAGTAGCTCTGGACGAGCTTTGAGAGGGGGGTGAGCTTTGTGGTGTCGTACCGGTCGATGCCGTAATGGACCCTGAGGGCCACCATCAGCTCCTCCAGGGGGGTGTTCCCGCTCCTCTCTCCTATCCCGTTGACTGTGGTGTGGAGCTGCTTTGCCCCGGCCTCCGCCGCCGCCAGGGTGTTGGCGAGAGCCATCCCCAGGTCGTCGTGACAGTGCATGCATATCGGGATATTGATCTCCTTTTTGATCTCGCTGACCAGATAATAGGTGGTCCTGGGGTTCATGATCCCCACAGTATCGGCTACGCTGACGTAATCTGCCCCGTACCCCTCCGCCTTTTTGTAGAGTCGTTTCAGAAGCTCAAAGTCGGTACGTGTGGCGTCCTCCGCAGAGAACCGAACGATGAGGCCGTGGTCTTTGGCGTACTCCACCGTCTCAAAGGCGCATTTGACGGCCTGGTCGCAGGTCATGTGGAGCTTATATTTCAGGTGGAGCTCCGAGGTGGCTATGAAGACGCTCACCATGTCCACGTCACAGTCCAGGGCCGCATCGACGTCTTTGGGGACGGACCGGGAAAGGACCGAGATCTTCGAGTCGAGGCCGAGGTTGGAGACGTCTTGGACCGCACTCCTCTCCGCCTCCGAGACGACGGGAAACCCGGCCTCGATGATCTCCACCCCCACCTCGTTCAGCTTGATGGCGATTTCCAGCTTCTCGTCGGGCCTGAAGACGACGCCGGGCATCTGCTCGCCGTCTCTCAGGGTGACGTCGCAGACCTCGATGTCGATCTTCGGAGTCTTTGCGAGCTCTAAGAACTGATTGACGGAATAATCTAGCATGTCGCCGAGATGTGTGGCGTCCTTGGGTTAAATCGGTTTCGAAGGCAATTGACGTCCGCCTACCCGCCTTTTTTTCGATTTTCCCAGGATGGGGCGGGAAAATGTGCAAAAGATCGCCAAGGGCAGTGGCAGCGAAAAATGAGTGGATGGCCCATCCGAATATCGGATCTAGGCCACTTCCAGGTCCAGGGAGTTGTTCAAGAATCGGTTGGGTCCTATCCTGTCGATCCCCGAGCCGATGAGCTTGATGCCTCGGCTGTTGTAGGCGATTATGTTGTTCATCACCATCGCGTTCTGCGATGTTTCGATGTACACCCCTGAGTTGGTGTTGTTGCCCAGGACGTTCCCGCCGACGACGTTGTTGTCGGATTCCAGGATCTGAATGCCGTTGTCGCCGTTGTTTCCGACGATGTTATCAATAAAGGAGTTGCCCGGCGACTTGTAGATCATAACTCCGTCGTTGCCGTTGTTGGAGGATACGCATTCAGAGACGGTGTTGTTGGTGCTCCCGCCCTTCAGGTAGATGCCCCAGTACTTGCAATTCCAGACCTCGCACCTGGAGATCAGGTCGTCGTTGGAGATTATCTCGATTCCAGCACTGGGGTAGGGTCCTGCGCTGGTGATGTAGAGGTTCTCCAGGACGATGCCGTCCGCCTTGAGGACCACGGCGCTGCCGCTCCCCTGGGCGTTCACCACAATAGCCCCCTCCCCGGTGTCGACACCCTTGAGGGTGATCGACTTATTGACGACGAGGTTCTCGTCGTAGGTCCCGCTCCCCACCTCCACCACATCGCCATCCTTTGAGGCGTCGATGGCTGCCTGGATGCTGGAGTAGCTGCAACCGGCGATACAGACGGTGCGAACCGCCTCGCCGACTTCTTCGGCCATCTCGCCCTCGACCACTTCGGCCTCTTCATCGACGGTCTCCGGTTCCATAGCGACTTCGTCCTCCGCCACTTCCTCGGTCTCGGCAGGGGTCACGGCTTCCGGAGTCGTGACGGGCTCGGTTGCCATAGCCTTTTCAGCTGCGACCGTTTTGTTTCCGTCTTCTGTGGCGACTCCGGTGACGTTATCGGTTTCTGCGACGGATACAGCGTTCGCCTCCAGGGAGCCGGTCTCAGAGGCCTCGATGCTGGAGTTTGGTCCGTCGTACACATCGGCCTGAGCCAGCCCCGAGGACAGGAGGACTGCGAGCAGTAACCATGTGCCCGCGGCGAGTCTATGAGTGCGATCTTCGATCATATTTATACCTCTGATTTCAGCATACGACTGATCGGTATTAAAATTACCTTCACAGTATCGAGGCCATCAAGAAACGATCATTCTTTTGCCACGACCTCGATCTGGAATATCTTGGGCCAGAGCTTCCCCGTCAACAGGAGCCGATCGTTGTCGGGATCGTAGGCGATCCCGTTCAGAACGTCTGCCTGGTGCCGTTCCTCTTCGGTCAAAAGGCCGGAGAGGTCGATCCACGCCACCACCACCCCCGTCTCCGGAGAGATGATGGCGATTTCGTCGGTCTTCCAGACGTTGGCGTAGACGAGCCCATCGACGTACTCCAGCTCGTTGAGATTCGGGAGAGGGGCGCCCTCGGCCATCACCTCCACCGTCCCCGTCGCCCTGAAGGTCTCGGGGTCCAGGAACCGGAGGGTTGAGGTGCCGTCGCTCATGATCAGACGGTGGCCGTCGCTGGTGATCCCCCACCCCTCCGTCGGGTAGACGAAGGTTCCGACGATGGTGAGGTCTTCGAGGTCCCAGACGAGGCCGATCCCCGACCTCCAGGTGAGCTGGATCAGACGATCTCCAAAGAGGGCTATCCCCTCGCCGAAGAGCTGGGGCGGCAACCTCTGGGATCTCACCACCTCTCCCGTCGCGAGCCTCGTCTCGCGGAGGGAGGACCCGCCGTAAAGGCCCGTCCCCTCGTAAAGAACGCCATCCCTATAAGCGAGCCCCTGAGTGAAGGCGTCGGGATCGTGGGGATAGACCGCCACTACCCTGAAGCCGTGGACCGGGAGATTTGAGCCAACGAGCGTCCCATCTTCGATGCAGCCCGCTATGAGGACTGGGAGCAGAGCTGCAAAGATCGCGGCGGCGGCAAATCTCGTGGCCATAAATCTGCCTTACCGAGGGGCATCGGTCTATTTAGGATATTCGGAGTGTATGAGGGGCGGTATCGGCGTGAGGCCGATGGGGGGACCGTCTCCAATCTACCAACAGCTATATCTCCATGGCGGGGTCACCTATCTCAGCTTGCGGAGATGACCTCTTTGGGATCTCGCTAGCTCCGTCGGTTCTTCGGAATCGAAGACCAAAAAGGTACGTGAATATAATGGACGATAGACGTGGAGGACGTAGAGGCGGCTTCGACAGAGGCCCCAGAGAGATGCACGACGCGGTCTGTGCGGATTGTGGAAAGGAGACGAAGGTCCCCTTCAAGCCCGACGGATCGAGGCCGGTATACTGCAGCGAATGTTATCAGAAGCACAGGCCCGCAAGACCGCCTAGGCGGTACTGATCGGATCGATCTGGTCTTAATCGGTCTGATCTTAATCGGTCTGTTTGCCTTTGAGGCGATCCCTCGCCTCGATGGCGGGATAGGAAAGCAGGGTCGGCATCCGAACCCTGCCACAACTTCCTGAATCTCGACTCGTTTTCTGATATTAATCCTATTTTTAGATTTATTATGTAATTCTTGGTCGGATCGTATTTGCTCGGCAGGAACTTATCAATTTTAAGATTAATGTTCAGATCATCGAAATAAATTATTTATATGATTAAGTTTTTGTAAGATGCAATTTAAAAAAAATCCCCCGGTGACGATGATGAAGGATAGCACAGTGAAGGTGCTGGACGATAAGGATCTCGAGTTCGCGGAGACCCTTCGAAGCCTTGGTGTACAGCGGAACGTGGCCATCCTCATAACGTACCTGGCCAACGTGGACGAGGCATCCTCGCGAGATATCGAGATGGGCTCAAACCTCAGACAGCCTGAGGTGAGCATAGCGATGCGCTCACTCCGCGATAACGGATGGGTGAGCGAGAAGGAGGTCAGAAGAGGCGGCAAAGGCAGGCCCATGAAAGTGTACTCACTTTTGACCCCCATCGATGAGATAATCAAGCATTTCGAAGAGGAGAAGCAGCAAGAGTCTGCTCAGACGATGGAGAGCATCCAGAAGCTAAAAGAGCTGATATCGGGCTGAAACTTTTGGGCGCCGTAGGCGCTACTAAGATCACCTTGCGGGCCTGGAGGTGGAGGACGCCCCTTTTTTTGAGGCTTCATCGACGACAACTTCCACGTCGATCTTGGAGGCGATCCCCCTTCCCATGGATACGCAACAGCCGCCGACCTCGATCACCACAGGCCCTCCGAAAGGCTGACATGCGATCTTTCGGACCCTCTGCCCTTTTCTTATTCCCATCGATTCCAACCTCTTCGCCCAGCCAAAGCTCTCAGCGAAGGATTTTATCTCCAGGATCAGGTTGCAGGGCGCTTTAGTCAGCGAGATCAATTTGACACCTCTAATCTCTCGTGGTTAGAACTATCCGGCGTCTATAAACCTGGCGGTATCTCCGGGCTTCGTGCCGAAAGGGAAAAAGGACGGCTGGTTCCGTCCGCCTCCCGACAAAGGCCCAAAAGCTCAAGCCACCAGATCAAATTCTGACGTGGATTCCCCTCTCGGCGAGATACCTCTTCACCTCGTCGACACCCCACTCGTTGTAGTGGAATATGCTGGCGGCGAGGGCGGCCGAAGCCCCGGTCTTCGAGAAGACCTCGAATATATGCTCGGCGTTGCCGCACCCTCCCGAGGCGATCACCGGGATCCTCACCCGTTTGCAGACGGCGTCGGTGAGGGGAAGGTCGAACCCGTCGTAGGTTCCGTCTCGGTCCATGCTGGTGAGGAGGATCTCGCCGGCTCCGAGCTCTTCTGCCTTCATCGCCCAGGCGATGGCGTCGATCCCCGTGAACTTTCTTCCGCCGTAGAAGGAGCACTCAAACCACGAGTCGCCCTGGGGGGTGGGAACTGATATATTCTCCTCGCCGGGGGCGTCCCTCCTCTTGGCGTCAATTGCGACGACGCAGGCCTGGCTTCCGTACTCCTCGGCGATCTCGGATATAATCTCGGGCCTCTTCAGCGCCGTGGTATTGACGGTGACCTTGTCGGCACCGGCTTTGAAGACGGACCGGACGTCGTCGACGCTTTTGATCCCGCCGCCGACGGCGAGGGGGACGAAGACGTTCTTGGCGGTGGTCTTGATGACGCTCTTCATCGTCTCACGCCGATCGGACGAGGCGGTGATGTCCAGAAACACTATCTCGTCTGCCCCCTCCTCGTAGTAGCGGGTGGCGAGCTCCCAGGGAACTCCAGCATACCGGATCTGCTTGAACTCGATCCCCTTGACGACCCTTCCCTGGGGGACGGCCAGGTCGCAGTCGAGGCAGGGTATTATCCTTCGTGCTAACATCTCGTCAACCTCACGAAGTTCTCAAGGATTTTTAGCCCTTTCTGCCCCGACTTTTCGGGGTGGAACTGGACCGCAAAGAGGTTATCTCTCGATACCGCTGCCGCGAGTTCGAGGCCGTAGTCGGTGGTGGCGGCCAGGACCGATCTATCTTTTGGCACGCAGTGGTAAGAGTGGACGAAGTAGAAGAAGTCCTCCTCGCCGATCCCCTCCAGGATCTCGACCTCCTTTTTTATGGAAAGGGTGTTCCATCCCATCTGGGGAACCAGGACCGAGTTTGGGAGGCGAATTACGTCGCCAGAGATCCATCCGAGCCCCTCCTCGGGGCTCTCCTCGCTTCTATCGAAAAGGACCTGCATCCCGACGCATATCCCCAAGATCGGCGTTCCCTCCTTTAGAACCTTGGAGAGGACGCCTTCGAACCGGGATAGCCGCCTCATGCACCTTCCAAAAGAGCCGACCCCCGGAACCACGACCCCGTCGAACCCCGTGAGTTCCTCCGGCTCGTTTATCAGCTCTGGCTCGGCCTCGATCCGCTCCAGGGCGTTGTATATGCTGAAGAGGTTTCCCACCCCGTAATCTACAACTGCAATCGTCAAGTCTCATTCACCTATTGACTTAAATTTGGATGTTTCAACCACCGGAAGCCTATGCCCTTCGGCCCCATATATACCTTTTCGGGGAGAGATTTTGACGATCCCGATCTTATATGCGAGAAATATATAAAAACAAATTTTTACAAATGATTTATACAGATGTATTTATACAAATCTGTGATGAAAAGGCGATTCAGCATTCGAGATACCGGCTCCCGTTCATTGGGTCCCGTCGGGCGAGCTGCGCATCTTTCTTCGCATCTGTGACCACCGATCGTTAAATTTATAATGTTTAATCGTTACTATCAATTCCTGAGAGGGGCGATTCCGTGGGTCTGTATTCCAACAATATGATGGACAGATCTCATATCTCCCTCTGCCCGAAATTTGCCTACTTCCGGCCCTGCCCCTCTCCCTTCAGCCCTCTTTTCCGAGCTTCAGATATCCTGGAGGTCCGAAGCGACTTCGATCTCCTCAAAACTGAAGGTGCAGACCCTGTCCCCTTTGCAGATCTGTGAACGGAGACAGAAATCGATCCTCGTCTCTTCGTCGGAGAACTCCGCAGCCCAGGTGCTGTACTCGGCGTTGCAGATGATTGTGCCAACCTGTTCGGAGAGGTCCGCCCTTCCGGACTTGGCCATCAGCTCGCGCCAGGGGCATTTTGATACGATCATTTTCAGGCTGCCGCCGCTGCCGTCTCCTCCAATCTCGACCTCGAACCCGAAACCTTCGACTGATTGCTTGGCTGCGAGGCACTGCGCCAGCCCCTCGAGCCCCTTCTCGGCTCCCAGCATCGACCTCAAAGTCCGGGCCTGGATCTTGGGGAAGATCGACCAGACCCGGCGGTCGATCTCCAGGGCTGCCTCAAAGCCGAAGAGTTCCTCGACCTTCATGAACCAGAGGCCGTCCACCGAGGTGTAGCTCCTTCGAAAGTACTCCGCCTTCTGGACATCGGTCAGGTCAGTCAGGTCGGTCAGCTCTTTCACAACTTCTCCTCCCGTTCCGGTCCTCTTCTCCTCTCTCCTCAGACCTTCTCCACGTGCCGCAGCTCGACGGCGATCCCCCTCGTCGACTCGACCATCTCCCAGCCGCTCATCCTCGCTTTGCCCACGCCGAAGGCGGCTTCGCCCACCACGATAACCTCGTCGCCGGGCCTGATCTGGTCGTCGGCTTCTATCACCCCGGGCGCGAGGACGTCGCCTCTCGGCAGGAAGTCGCCGATCTCGACGATGTACTCACCCCGCGGCACGAGCCTCTTTGCGCCCTCGACGGAGAGGGCGATGGTGCCGTTTGGAGTCAGAGCGGCAAGGGCTTTTCTCTCAGCGGACTGTAGCTCCCTCCCCTTGACCCTCACCTCTCCTGCCAAAAGGTCGCCGCTTGCGCCAGCGCCGAATTGGTAGTCGGCGAGGGCCCTGAACTTCTGGATCGAGTATCCTTCCAGAGCCCTTCCATCCCTGACCGCCTCGACGACCGCCTCCTTCAGCCTTGCCAGAGAGTCCCCGTCGGTCCCGCCTCCGGTGTAGACGGCGTCGATCCCGTGATCCTCAACCATCTCCCGAAGCTCTCCATCCAGGTGGGCGACGATCCTCTTGTAGCAGTTCCTCTCAAGATATGTGTCGAGATTCTTCAGGATCCAGTCTCTCTCCAACAGGTCCCACCGCCCGGTGACGGGCACGTCGTAGCTGGCGGCGGGATAGACCTCCTCCAGCTCTCTTGGGACCAGAGCCAATGGCGACGTGAGGATCAGCTCGTGGAGCCGCCGCCTCGTCTGGCCGAGGGCCAATGCGAAGAGCCGGTGCGACCTCGATGTCGAGTAGGGCTTTCTAGCAGAGCAGGGGAGAAGGAGGAGGACGTCGCTGTCGGGAGCCTTGTACCTCTCAAGGACCCGCTGGGCGAACCTCGTCACCTCCACCCTCTGGAGCGACTCCGCAGAGTTCGCGTAGAAGGCGCTCCTTCGATGAACTGGCGTCCTTTTCTCCAGGTACTCGTGCTCCTGATCGAGGAGCCGGAGAGCCGTAGTCTCTTCTGGGGTCACCCTCACCTGCCTCTCCAGATATTCGCGGATCGTCCCGGCCCGGATCATCTCCCTCACCAGGAGCAGCTCCTCTTCCAGTTTCAGAAGGTTGTGATCTGCTACCAGCTTCGGGTCTTGTCCCCTCGTTACCATCTCCGTGCAGAAGCCGCAGCGGCAGGGAAGCTCCTTCAGCTCCTCGACGGGCCAGACGCCGTCGCGAAGGTGGTAATTTCCGAGAAGGCCGTCGACGACGACCCTGGTTCCGTCCACCAGGTCGACCCCCAGGTATATCAGAAGGGCGAGGTTTGCGGGGGTCGCGAGGGCCGGAGCGTAGAGGGCCGAGTCGGGCAGGGTCATATTTCTGATCTTCGTGATCGCGGCCACCAGTTCCCTCGGGTTTCTGAGAGTGCCCGACGCCCCGACGACGTAGACGTCCGATGCGGGCGGCCTATCCTCCGAGAGGGGGTGGACGACGAAGCCTGAGGTGCCGTCTGTCGTGATTGTGGGGATCGTGAAGGGCGGCGCGGTGTGGAGGGGGACGGCGACGGTGGGGCCGATGAAGATCTTGCCGGCCTTTTCTGAGAGCTTCGCCCCCGCATTTTGAGCCTCGTCGATTGATGGGAAGGCCCAGATCGGGCCTGCGTAATCGATCAGGTCCCCGGATATGATGGCCGGCGTCTCGATCGCATCTCTGAGACGGAGCCTTCCGATCCTCGCGGGTCCGTCGCGGTCCGTCACCTCGAAGAATCGTGTCATCTGCCGCCCACCTCTTCGAGCTCTAATCCGTATTTTGATGCGTTCTTCAGCCTCAGATCGAAGGTCGCTTCGGGGTTAGCATCCATCAGCCTCCTGAGGTTCGCGAAGGCCTGGGCGATCCCGGCATAGTCTTGCGCCGCCGGGACCTCGGCGTTGAGGGGCGCCGTCTCGGCCAGCTCTTTAGGGTAAGGGCCGAAGGGGGGCAAAAACCAGAGGATGTGGTCGAACCCCTCCTCCTGGGTCCCGGGGTCGGCCACCAGAACCCTGCCGAATAGCTCGATCCGGCCGATCCTGGAGGCGTACCTCAAAACCTCCGGCCTCTTCGCCGACTCCGGTCCGAGATAAAAGCAGGTCGACCGCGAGGCGGGGTCGAGCCCCTCGATCCAGTCCGCATGAGATCCGAGGGCCCGGAGGCCGTCCATCATCCGGGGATGAGACCGGCACCTCCTCTCCACCAGCTCCCAGAGGGACCCCTCCGCGATGGACTGCCTCACCCGCCGGATCTCCGCCAGGGAGACGGCGAGGTTGTGACGGGCGAGAAGCTCGATCCTATCGGGGTCGGATGCCAGGTCCTCGGGAGACCGGTTCCTGCAAACCTCACAGCAGCAGGGGAGGTACTTCAGATTTTCCAGGTGGAGGGTTCCGCTCGTGGTGAGGTAGCGGTCCTGCCTCGCGTAGAGGGCGTAGGCGGCAGAATCTAAGAGGTCGCAGCCGAGGGCCGCGGCGAGGGCGAACATCATGGGGTGGCCCGCGCCGAAGAGGTGGACCGGAGAGCTGGGTCCAAGCCCCTTCTTGGAGGCGGCCACCACATCCACCAGGTCAGAGAACCGATAGGCCTCCATCAGGGGGACGACGGCACCGATGGGGGAGACGTCAAACCCGATATCTCTCGCCCTCCGGGCCGCCCCGAACCTGAGGTCGGGATAGGTCGACCCCTGGATCGGCCCCGCCAGGAGCGGGCCACCGTCGTCCCAAAACTCGCGGGCTTCGGAGAGCCTCCGCTCCGTCTCCGATAGCTCCGCCTCGGCCCTAGACCTCGATACGTCCGGCGGCGTCGGGATGTCAAGAGGGACGCAGACGTCAGAGCCGATCGATCTTTGAAACTGAAGGATCTCCAGGGGCAGAACCTCGATATCGCCGTAAACGGAGAGCTGGAAGGCACCCGAGTCGGTCATGATGGGCCCATCGAAACCGAGAAGATGGTGGACGCCGCGTCTTTCAGCCGGCCCTTTCAGCTCCGGATCCTGGTTTATGATGTAGCTGTTGGTGATCAGCATATCGGCGCCCATCCTCTTCAGATCAGCAGGTTCGATCAGCCTGAGGTGGGGGTTGACCACGGGCAAAAGTGCAGGTGTCTCGACGACGCCGTGGGGCGTGCGAAGCCTGCCGATCCGACCTGCCAGATCTTTGTTCAGAATTTCAAAGCAGTCTGGCATGGTCCATCTCACTTGCAGATAAGGCATAAATAGGTTGGTACTGATCAGGGAGTGTCGCATCACGATTTTGATAAAAAAAAGGTGGTGACCAAAATTGAAATGCACAGTTATAATGATGCTCGCGTGCCTCGTCGGCTCCTCGTCGGCGGCAGGTTATACCATGACTCAGGAGACGTTCCTCATGGGAGAGAATCCCGTTACTAGCTCCATGGACGACTCCCGGTTCGAAGATTACGCCGATATGTACTGGTCGTCGTACATATCAAACCCCGACAGAACTCCCATGACCCCCCTGCCGTCCGGACAAGCCGTGGACGTAGAAAATACCATGTTCTTCTGGATGACGAACTTCCCCTTCAACGTCTCAGGGTCCTCCTTCGGCGACGGAGCGATCGGCGCAGTAAGCCCTCGATATAATTTCGGAGTGGGCACCTTCTGGCGGTACTCATCCTCCATGCCGGTCGGGGATTCATCCTTTGGGCAGGCAAGCCTTACCAACACAAGCCAGGTGCAGAAAAACACGCAGTTTTTGAACCAGGAAGTAACAAAGATGTTCGGCCTGTGAAGGCTCAGGCCGAATCTCATCTCTTTTACATATTTTTCCGGACGGTGTAGGGAAGAAGCCCTCCAGCGATGAGGATCTTCCTCTGGCGCTCGCTCAAATCCGTCTTCAAGAGGACCCTCCTTCCAGTCGTCCTGTCAAGGGCTTCGATCACCTCGTCCCCGTCTTCGATCGCCGCCCTGAACCCGGAGATCTCCAATTCGTCGTCCCTCTTCAGGAAATCGTAATCCGATTCGGCGACGAAGGTGAAGGGCACGATCCCGAAGTTGACGAGGTTTGCGGCATGGATCCGCTCTATCGACTTCGCGATCACCGCCTTAACACCCAGGTACATGGGGCAGAGGGCGGCGTGCTCCCTCGAAGACCCCTGGCCATAGCTCACCCCCGCCACCACCACGTTGTGGATGCCCCGGTCCCGCTGCTCGGTCGCCCTTCGGCTGAAATCGGGGTCCAGGGGCTCGAAGACGAACTCTGAGTACTTGGGCACGTTCGACCGGTACTTCAGGCGGGAGCCTGCTGGCATGATGTGGTCGGTGGTGACGTAGTCCTCGACTTTTATGGCGATCTTCCCTTTAAAGTCCTCGGGCATGGGATCGTTGGCCGGAGGAGCGCCGATGTTGGGGCCGCGATAGATCGAGATCTTCAACCTCTCCTCTGCCGGCAGCGGCGGTATGATCATGCTGTCGTCGATCTTGAATCGTTCCGGCATCTTTACCCTCGGAAACTCCATATTCAGGTTTCTCGGGTCGGTGATCTCGCCTTTGAGGGCCGCCGCCGCTGCCACGGCAGGGCTAGCCAGGTAGACGTTGGCGCTGGGTGTCCCCGACCTTCCCTTGAAGTTTCTGTTGCTCGTCCTTATGGAGACCGAGTCGGTCTTGGGGGACATGCTGTTTCCTATGCAAAAGCCGCAGGCAGACTCCAGAATCCTCGCGCCGAAGGAGAGGAGGTCGCTCAAAGCTCCGTTCTCGGCTATCATCATGAGGACCTGTCTCGACCCCGGCGCCACCCCCAGGGAGACTCCGGGGACCAGGCTGCGACCTCGCAGCATTCCAGCTACGGTCATCAGGTCGACGTAGGAGGAGTTGGTACACGACCCGATCATCACCTGGTCGACGGCCGTGCCCTCCAGATCGCTTACGGGAACGATCTTGCCCGGGCTGTGGGGGGCCGCCATCAGAGGTTCCAGGTCGGAGAGGTCGATATCCATCACGCGATCGTAATCGGCGTTCTCATCGGCCTCCAGGGGCGTCCACTGATCTTTCCTCTCCTGGGCCGCCAGAAACTTTCGCGTCTCCTCGTCGCTAGGAAATAAGGACGTGGTCACCCCCGTCTCCGCCCCCATGTTGGTTATGGTGGCCCTCTCCGGGACGGTGAGATCTCGCACGCCATCGCCACCGTACTCGCAGACGCACCCCACGTTACCTTTGGTGGAGAGCTCCTCCAGCACCTTCAGGATCACGTCTTTGGCCGTGACCCAGTCAGGGAGCTTTCCCTCCAGGTTGACTTTGATCACTTTGGGGCAGGTCATATAGTAAGCTCCGCCCCCCATGGCCACCGCGACGTCGAGGCCGCCGGCCCCTATGGCTATCATCGCGAGCCCCCCGCAGGTGGGGGTGTGGCTGTCCGACCCCAGGAGAGTCTTTCCGGGCCTGCCGAACCTCTCCAGGTGTACCTGGTGGCAGATGCCGTTTCCGGGCCGGGAAAAGTGGATCCCGTACCTACCTGCTATCGTCTGGAGATATCGGTGATCGTCGGCGTTCTCGAACCCCACCTGGACGGTATTGTGGTCCACGTAGGATACCGAAAGCTCCGTCTCTACCTTGGAGAGGCCCATCGACTCGAACTGGAGATAGGCCATCGTACCCGTTGCATCTTGGGTCAGGGTCTGGTCTATCCTTATTCCGATCTCCTTTCCTGCCTCGTAACGGCCGTCGACTAGGTGATCCCTCAAAATCTTCTCCGTCAAAGTGAAACTCATAAAAAACCTCCAAAACCCTCTTAATTTGCATTTTCGCCCTTCGATTCAGGTCGAATCTCTCTGTTGGTATTAATAACCGACGCGCTATTTCTTGATCAACTTTCGCCAGCCGTCCGCCCTGCCACAACGCTTATCTACGCGGGTTGTGTTGGAGGCGTTCGCCCGTCTGACGGGCGTCGCGAACCATCGCGAAAAG
>NPIE01003720.1_pt1 | contig 26347 bp, 24 predicted proteins | sample 8637661 | NCBI WGS metagenome assembly NPIE01 (sample SAMN07420842, study PRJNA396082) | bioreactor metagenome | isolation source: sample BA12 brine-fed electro-methanogenic bioreactor BA | place: Japan: Kochi | collected 2016-12-09 | reverse complement strand
CCCGTTACGGAATTCGCAATTGACAACCCCCAGAGAGTAGAGTACACTGAAGAACAATAAACGCTTCTCTAACATACAGGTCAGGCCGATGACACCAACGCACCAGGAGACCTCACGCAAGCTGTTTACAGGCAGTGTGCAGGGCGAAGCCCAGGATCTGCGGAGCACTTTCATATTCGCCGGCATGCTCGTCGTCTGTCTGGCGGCCCTCATCATCGCCTCCGATGAAAACATCATCGCCCTCCAGATCCCGCCGACGGAACTGCTGATCGTGACCTTCCTTGCTCTCCTAGTCACGCTCGGTGGGCTCTGGGCGCTGCAACAGGGAGTGCGCACCCGGGCCATCGCCTGGAGCACCCTCATCTTCTACACACTGATTCTCTCGGCCGCCGTCCACTTCACGGGCGGACCGCAGACCCCCTTCCCCGCCGTCTATCTCATCGTCGTCCTGGGCGCTTCTTTCCTCTTGGGGCGCCGGGAGGCCACCATTTTCGCCGTACTCAGCACCCTCTGTTACGCTCTCGTGCTCTATCTGGAATACAGCGGCGTCCTCGAGGTGGTACAGATCTGGGGCATGGCCTTTGCCATAGAGGAGCGGGGCGCGCTGCTCATCGTCAACTGGTTCACCCTCGCCATCCCCATCTTGACCACCGCCCAGATGGCGGGCACGCTCGCCGAACGACTGCGACGTACCAACCTCCAGCTCCGTAAATCGGAGCAGCTGCGTCAGAGCCTCTCGGACATGATTGTCCACGACCTGCGCAACCCCCTCACGGCCCTGATGGGAGGGCTGGATCTGTTGGACCTGACCATGGTGGAGGAGCTCCAGCCCGACCAACGCCGGTTACTGGATAACGCCCGGCATAGCGGCCACGTGCTACTGGAGCTGGTGAGCGAGTTACTGGACATCAGCAAGATGGAAGCAAAACAGTTCCGCCTGCACCTCGAACCGGTGAATGTCTGCGAACTTCTGCTGACCAACGTGCGCGACTTCAAGGGGCTTGCGGAACTGGAAGGCCAAGCGGTGAAGGTCACCCGCTGCGAAGCGGGACAGACGGTGTTGTGCGATCCTCAACTGGTAAGCCGCGTGATTGCCAACCTGCTTTCAAACGCCATCAAACATACCCCTCGCGGCGGGTCCGTTCAAATCGAGGCGGAAGGGCGAGACGGGCACCTGATCGTCAGCGTGACGGACACCGGTGTCGGCATTCCGCCGGAATATCAGGAGCGAATCTTCGACAAGTTCGGTCAGGTAGAGGGCGCCGACAATTTGCGGCGCGGGACAGGGCTGGGACTGACCTTCTGCAAGATGGCGGTGGAGGCCCACGGCGGGCGCATCTGGGTGGAGAGCGAGCCGGGGCAGGGTAGCGCTTTCCGCTTCACCCTGCCCCGGACCTAGTTCCCCTCAAAATACCTACAGCCCGTAGCGCGCCCGGGCCAGATCCAATATTTCATTGATCAAAGTCTCGTAAGCAACCTGCTCCGCCCAGGCCACGATCCACATGTCGCTCACGCCAGGGTTCAAACCGGGCAAGGTGTTGATCTCCATCAGGTGTGGTCGCCCTTCCGCATCGAGCCGGAAATCGACTCGCCCCACGTCTAATCCATTCAATGCCTCGAAGGCCGCAATAGCCAGCCGCCCCAGCTCTGCTGCCAGCGCTGCCGGGATCTCCGCCGGGCAGATGTAACGGGGTGCGTCCTCGTGATCAAGGGCGTAGGACTTGGCGAGGGTATTGTAGACCCCACCACTCACCCCCACGCTTGCATCGATCTCCAGCACGGGGAAGACGTGATACCCCTCGGCGTTGTAGAAATCCGAGCGGGGCTGCGCACCCGGAGCCAGCGCATTGCCCACGAGTCCCACCGTGAACTCCCGCCCCCGCAGGTAGCGCTCGACGAGGGCCGGCTGACGGTAAGTTTTCAAAATCCACTCCACCTGCTCCCGCAGCTCCTCTTCGGAGTAGACGACCGAACGTGGCCCAATTCCCATCCCGGAGCCCTCGCGCACAGGCTTAACGAAGAGCGGGAACGACCCCAATCCCGGATTGAGCGCCTCAGCGGGATGCCGGAAGGATTGGAAGGGCGCCGTAGGCAACCCGGCGTCGCGCCAGAGATGCTTCGCCGCTGCCTTATCCAGCGAGAGGGCGTGGGTGAGCACCTTCGAGCCCGTGTAGGGGATCTCCAGCAGCTCCAACAGCGCCGGGACGTGGGACTCACGGGCGTCCCCCCCCAACCCTTCGGCAATGTTAAAGCAGATATCAGGCGCGGTGGAGCGCAGGGTGTCCAAGAGGGTGCGGTCGGCCTCCAGGAACCAGGTTTCGTGTCCCCACGCTTCCAGCGCCGCACGGATCGCGACCACCGTCTCCTGCGCATCGTATTCCGCCAGGCCATCAGGTGGCGTGTCTGCACGCAACTGCACACTCTGTTTCAGATTGGCAACAACGGCGACGCGCATCTCACGCCTCCTCGCGACGGGCACCGACCGCCGCCTGAATGACCTGCAAATCCGCAGCCCCGCGCCGGGGCAGAAAGGGCGCGGTACTGCGCCGGTGCAAGGTCTGTTCGTGGGCCGCCTCCCACCCCTCAGGCAAGAGGGCGCGCCGCTGCCCCTCCAGCAATCCCGAAATCCCCGCCTGTGCCTCGCCGGCAGACGCCTGGCAGTAGGGGCACTCGGCGCTGTCGTGAGGTGCAGACTGCGTGGGTTGGGTATACGTCGTGATGAAGCCCTCGAAGTTGCGGATCACCACTCGCTCCGGCGATTGACTCAGCAGGTAATTGGGCAGGATGGGGACCTTGCCGCCCCCTTCAGGGGCGTCGATCACGTAAGTGGGCACCGCAAAGCCCGAGGTGTGCCCCCGCAACGCCTCCATGATGGCAATGCCCGTCGCCACGGGCGTCCGGAAGTGTCCCGCACCGTGGACCAGATCGCATTGATAGAGATAGTAGGGTCGCACTCGATTCCGCACCAGGCCGTGCATGAGCGCCTTGATGATATGGGGGCAATCGTTGACGCCCGACAGCAGCACTGTCTGGCTACCCAACGGGATCCCTGCATCCGCCAGCTGAGCCAGGGCCCGCTCCACCTGGGGAGTGAGCTCCTTAGGATGATTGAAATGCAGGTTAAGCCAGAGGGGATGATATCCGCGTAAGACCTTCAAGAGCGCTTCATCGATCCGTTGCGGGAGGAAAACGGGCACCCGCGAGCCGATACGGATGACCTCGACGTGCGGGATGGCCCGCAGCCGGGAGAGTAATCGCTCCAGGACGGACAGGGGCAGCAGAAAGGGATCCCCGCCTGAGAGGAGCACGTCGCGGATCTCCGGGGTGGCGGCAATGTAGGCCAGCTGCTGCTCGTAGGTGGCTGCGTTGAACTGTACCTGAGCATCCCCCACCAGACGGCTGCGGGTGCAGAAACGGCAGTAGCTGGCACACTGTGTCGTCACCAGCATCAATACCCGGTCGGGGTAACGGTGGACCAGACCGGGCACCGGGGAATGGGCCTCCTCACCGAGCGAGTCGCGCATCTCCGCCGGAAAGGGTATCAGTTCGTCGGCCGTCGGGATCACCTGTCGCCGGATGGGACATGTGGGATCGTCGGGATCGATCAAACTGGCAAAGTAAGGGGTCACATCTACCCGAAAACGCCCGGGGGCCGAGAGGCCGGCCTCTTCATCAGGGGTGAGGTGAATCACCCGGGCAAAATCCTCCACGGTGCGCAACCGGTGAGCCAGCTGCCAGCGCCAATCTCTCCACCGCTCTGGGGCCACCTCCTGCCAGAGCTGCGGAGGCTGGTCCAAACCCGGGGGCTCCTCCAATTCCTTTAGCAAATCACTCATCTCTCATCTTCCTCCCAGAAATAGTGCTCAGTCACCCGCCGCGAGTTCAAGGGGCATGGATACCCGTAGCAACCGATGAAGCACCGCCAGGAGACACCGCCGAGGAGCGCTCGGCAGCATCGGGGACGGGGCTACTTCTCACGACTGAGGGCCTTGAAGCAGGAAGAAGTATAGACGAAGGATGTACAAAAGACGTCACAGAAGGGGTCGCAGTTCGCTCGCAATTCCCTCTTTCTGTGTGAGGATTGAGAAGTTACGTGGTTTCGGGGGGGCGACTCACCACCAGGGCCAGCTGGGAATGTTTATTGTGTACGGCACCAACGCGCTGCTGCTCTTCGGGGCTACAACCCAACAGTAGCTTGACCTCGGCATCCCGCTTCAGGAGATCCACGGTGAGCACCACGCCAGTGACGTCCAGCGCCTGGCCCGCGCCAATCCACACGTCGATGCCATCCCCATCGCCGGAGGACGTTCCCGCCAGATAGCCATAGTCTAGAGGATAGACGAAATCAGGGTAGCGAGGGTGCGCGCTACCGACGCGCCGGTCGATGACGAGCGAGGAAGAGGCCACCAGCGCATCCAGAGCATGCCAGAAGGGCGCACCTGGATCCGATCCGATTGCTTTCTCCCGCAGCAGCCAGCCGAAGAGCGCGGCGTACTCCCGCACCTCCAGCTCTGCTTGCATCTCGTGGGGATGGGAGCCGAAGAAGCAGGTGCGCAGTCCCGCCGCCTGCGCCGCACGGATGTCAAGATCGCGGTCTCCGACGGCGAGGGTACTCTGCGGATCGAGGCCCCAGCGCTCCACCACGGCCTTCAGCGCCGCCGGATCTGGCTTACGTGGATAGGGTGCCTCCTTCGTTACCAGCTCCCGAAAGAGCCCTGTCATCTCGTGGACCTCCAACAGCCCCAGAAGCGAATCGCGCCCCCGATGGGTAACGATGTAGTTGTGCCCCCCAGCGCGCCGGATGTACTGACAGAGCTCCCTCACGTGGGGAAAAGGAGGCTGCTCTTCGGGAGAGACGGCGGCGTAGCGCTCTCGGTAATCCGCCTCGAACGCATCACGCTCCACCCCAACCTCGCGCGCCAGCGTCGCCACGGCATGGGAGGTTGCCTTCAACGTGAGCCGGAGGATACGTTCGGGATCCGCCTCCCCGCCGAAACGCTCCAGCGTCTCGCGAAGGGCCCCCACCTTGGCCGGGTAGGTGTCAAAAAGCGTCCCCCCTGCGTCCCAAATGATATCTCGAATCACGTCACCCTCCTAGATTTGATCCACTGAACCCGTTGGCCTTCGACCGCGACCTCGCCTTCCGGCGCAGCCCGGCATTCCCCCGCCGGCTGGAGAGCTGCTCCAGAATCGGCAGCAAGCGAGCGCGCAGCGCATCGTATCCGGCGTACAGCACCACGTCCCAGGAGATTCCCCGGAGAGTATCGGAGATGTCGGCGCCCTCCTGCGCGATGGTCACGATGGGGATCCCTCGTGCGTGAGCGTAGCCCGCCTCAATGCCCACGCCCACACCCTTCTCGGTGAGGTCCAGGAGGAGGAGATCGGAGGCTTCCAACGCGGCAAAGGAGTGGAGCATCAGCTCCCTCGGTGGGAAAGTGCGCTCCCCCCACCGCTCCAGATCGCGCACGATACACACCGTCTCGACGTCATGCTGCGCCAGTATTCGGGAGATGGCTTCAATAGCGGGCCGGTTGCGTTGATCAGCATGATACTTGATAGCCAGGTAAGCCTGCATTGCCGCTCCTCCTTCAATAGCAAAACGCCCAACCGGAACGGTCAGGCGTCGGCATTTTCTTGACTGGCACCCCCGGTGAGATTCGAACTCACAACCGGCGGATTAGAAGTCCGCTGCGCTATCCCATTGCGCCACGGGGGCTCACCCCTATTTTAACACAGGTCGAATGCCTTTGCGAACCTGCCGCCCGATGACCCGCAGGACTTGTTCGGGCAAATACCCCACCTCTGCCGAGAGCTGCCTCGGGGTCAGCGGCTGATTGTTATTCCGCAGGAAAACGCGGAAGATACCCTCAATCAGGGTAGAAGCGCCAAGCACGTAATCAGGATCCTGACTACAGTGCGTGTTAATGATGTACTGCAAACCCTCAACAGGCTTCACCTCTCCGGTAGCCCAGTCCACCCAGTCGATGGTCTCCCCCATCCACTGGCCGTGATAGGCTTCCCGGTGTTCAGGGCAGAGGTGTGAAAGCAACTCCACATTGCGATCCAGGCCCTGGCGATCCCACCACGCGTAGTCGATGTGGAAGGGCGTATCCAGGGTCGGCTTGATAAAGCGCGTCAGCGCCGGATTCGGGGGAAGGGTCGTCATGACTCCGCTCCTCTATAAGACCAGTAGTGATCACCCAACGAGACGTACTGTTGGCCGGTTGCCAGCACGGCCAGCACCGGGCCTGGAGGCAGACGACGGAAGAGATTCAGCACACTATGGATAGTCTTGGCATGCACAGCGCGTTGCAGACTCAGCACCGCCAGTTCCCGAAAGACCTGATCCACCAGCGTCTCCAACGGCTGGCGGCGCAGCTGCTCCGCCAGAAGGTCCAGCGCCTCCGGATCGGGCACCCCGAGGGCTGTCAGCTCGTCGAACTCGCAAAAGACAGGATAACGCGTCACCTCGAAAGAGAAGGTCTCTTCCCCCACCCGCACCGTCCGTAGCCACTCCCCTCGCTTGGAGCGGAAAGAACGCACGCCCACCACGATGGTTCCGGGTTCCTCACCCTGGCTAACATCGATGAAAGCGCCGGGGGCCACCTGTTGCTCCGCATACCATTCTTCCAGGCCGTAAACGTAACGTCCACTGCGCACCACCCAGCCGGGGAAAGCCTTCTGCGTCTCCGCGTCGACAAAAGTGAAGCGCACTCGATCGGTGACGCGAGCCGTAGGAAAGAGACGCGCCAGCTGCGTGGTCAACGGCAGTGTGCCACTGCGCCAATGGGGATAGAGCAGGATAACCGTCGTCTCCTCCACCTCTTTGGGGAGCCTCTGGGGCGGCACCTCCACCCACTCATCGTCGATCTGCTGCTCCAACCGAAGCATTGTCTCATCGAGCACAGCACGATTATAGGGAACCGGAATGTAGTGCAGATGCGAGGGGGTCTCCAACACGGCCTGGGGTTCCATACGACGCAGATACCAGAGCGCCTGTCCCGTCGGGCCCACCTCATCAAAACGGGTATCGCGTTGCAGGGTATACTCCAACGAGAAGAGCTGTAGCGGCTCCGCAATTTCCTTGGGCAGATCGAGCTCCTGAAGGAAGGTCGTCGTCGGAGCCGGGCCACCGCCCTCCATGTCCAGCATAGCCTCCACAATATTCAGCTGCACGGGTGGCACGTCCATCACCAGATCGCGGACAAACCAGCGATCCCCCACGCGGATGAAGTTAGTGCTGTGCTCCAGGGCCTGCTGCAAACGCTCTTGAACCTCTTCTCCATGGCGGGCCAACAGCTCTTCCGGCTCCGCGTCCACAGAAGGCATGTAGCTCGCGCCATCCAGAGGGTGCTCGACAGGCAGGGACATCGCAAACTCGCGCTCTTCTCCCTCCTCCGTCTTGACCTTCACCACGCTGAAAGGCTCGTATTCGGGGTTGCGTCCGGGGCGCACCGCGACCGCCTCGCCCACCATGTTCCCCAGATGGGGAAAGATCAGACGCTCGCCCGGCTCATAGACCTCCCCCGGCCGATAGATGCGACCCTGGGAGAGCGACTCTTGGGCCAGATCAATCAGCTGTTGATGGCGATGGGTGATGAGAATCTGAACCAAAGCCTCCAAGTTCTGGGGCTCTTCTTCCTCAAGTAGGAAATTCACGAGGAACTCAAGATCCCCCGGTTGAATGGAAAACTGCTCCCAATACTGCTCGTTGTTCACACTCAGCTCCACTTGCACACTAAAATCACATATATTTATCAAACAAACCCTAGAGATTATACCAGAGAGAAAAGGGTTTGACAAATGAGAGAATTTGAAGCACACTATAGGTAAGAGGCAGAGGAGGTATAGAATGGGCATGGAACGCGACGTTGGGCTCACGAAGGTCTATGTAAGCGATGGAATGCTGCAAGCAATGGTCATCCGTGGCGCGCTGGAAAGCGCCGGGATTCCCGTTATGCTCAGTTACGAATCGGTCAGCCGCATCTATCCCCTCTCTGTGGGACCGTTGGGCCGCATTGAGATCCTGGTACCCGTCGAATGGGAGGAGGAAGCCCGGGATCTCCTTGAAACCGAACCGAAGCACGGAGAGGTCTTCTCGGTGCCGGATAGCGAGCACGAGCAGACAGAGTAGCACGTATTCCTGGAACCTTTTCTTCCTGCGGCGTCCTGTGTTGCGAAGCGCCGCCGGCGGGAAGGGCAAAACCGGGCGCCTGAGGAGGGTCAGCCCGGTTCTTTCTTGCGAGGTGAGAGATGGCAGATCAAGAGATCACGATCATCGGCGGGGGACTGGCGGGCAGTGAGGCCGCCTGGCAGGCCGCGCGCTTGGGGCACCGCGTCCGGCTCTATGAGATGCGCCCGCAGCAGAGCACGCCCGCACACGTGACCGGATACCTGGCGGAGTTGGTCTGCTCCAACTCGCTCGGCTCCAATCTGGAACACCGGGCGCCCGGTCTGCTCAAGGAGGAGCTGCGTCGCTGCGGTTCCTTGCTCATCGACGTGGCGGATGCACACGCCGTCCCGGCGGGCAGCGCCCTCGCCGTCGACCGCGAATCCTTCGCTGCCGGCGTCACGGCCCAGATCGTAGCCCACCCACGCATCGCATTGATCCGCAAAGAGGTGGAGATCCTGCCCGAGCAAGGCCTGGTCGTGGTCGCCAGCGGCCCCCTCACCTCACCCGCCCTCACAGAGGCGCTGCAGCAGCTCACTGGAAGGGGAGCGCTCTACTTCTACGACGCGCTGGCCCCCATCGTGGAGCTGGATTCTATCGATTTCTCCCGTGCCTTTCGGGCCTCGCGCTACGACCGGGGGGAGGCGGAAGAGGGGGACTACATCAACTGTCCCATGACGCGGGCGGAATACGAACGCTTCCGCAACGCCCTGCTGGAGGCGGAGCGCATCCCCCTGCGGGATTTCGAGCGGGAGGATCCGCACTTCTTCGAAGGTTGTCTGCCCGTGGAGGTGCTGGCAGCGCGCGGCGAGGAGGCCCTGGCCTACGGTCCGCTCCGCCCGGTGGGGCTACGCGACCCTCGGACAGGACACAGGCCCTACGCCGTCGTGCAGCTGCGCCAGGACAATGCTGCCGGCACGCTCTACAATTTGGTGGGTTTTCAGACCAATCTTCGCTACGGGGAGCAGGCGCGCGTCTTCCGGTTCATTCCGGGCCTGGAAGAGGCGGAGTTCGTGCGTTTCGGCTCGATGCACCGCAACACTTATCTCAATGCCCCCCGGCTCCTTCATCCGACGCTGCAATACAAGGAGCGCCCCACCCTGCTCTTCGCCGGACAGCTCGCGGGTCTGGAAGGATACGCGGGCAATATCGCCGGGGGTTGGCTGGCAGGGATCAACGCCGCCCGGCTGGCCCAGGAGATGGAGCCGGTGGTATTACCCGAGGAGACGATGATGGGCGCGCTCCTGCACTACATCACCCACGCCAACCCCAAGGATTTTCAGCCAATGAAGGCAAACTTCGGGCTATTGCCCCCGCTGGCCGAGCCGGTGCGGGGCAAACGGGCGCGGGGAGTTGCCCGCGCCGCCCGCGCCCTGGAAAGCATCGACCGCTGGTTAGCGGAGCTGGCCCTTCCTCCCCACTCACTGCCCGAATCGGCCTAGGGAGCAGGACGCTCCCCCAACGTCAACGGGATGGTGATACGCTCACCATCGCGGAGCACCGTGAACTCGATGGTCTGCCCGACCTCGGTCTCGAGCTCCAGATAGACGTTGAACTCACTCCAGCTGGTGATCTCCTCACCTTCAACGGCAACCAGAATATCCCCGCCCACGGGAATACGCTGATTCTGCACGACCACCACCCGGTCGCTCGGGCGCAATCCGGCCTCTTCGGCGGGAGAATCGGAAACGACCTCCTGAATCAACAGGCCTTGATCGGGAACGTCGGCGCCGGCCCGTTGCAGCAGATCACCCCATCGCGTGAGATCAAGGAAAGAGACCCCCATCCACGGATGCCGGGCCCGCCCGGTGGCGATCAGCTGGGGCGCAATCCGACGTACCGTGTTGACGGGAATAGCAAAGCCGATCCCGGCGCTCTGTCCTAGCCCCGTCGCCGCGCCGCTGGGACTGATCATGGCTGCATTGACCCCAATTACCCGCCCGTGGAGATCAAGCAGTGGCCCGCCGGAGTTTCCGGGATTGATCGCCGCGTCGGTCTGGATGACCTGCCCGATGAAACGTCCCCCCTCCGGGCTGCGGATGGTCCGGCCCAGGCTGCTGATGACGCCGAAGGTGACCGTCTGCTCCAAGCCAAAGGGGTTGCCGATGGCGACGACAAACTGCCCCACGCGCAGCTCATCGGAATCCCCCAGAGGAACGGGCGTGAGATCGAGACCGGCGGGATCCACTTTGATCACCGCCAAATCGTTGGAGGGATCGCTGCCCACCGTCTCGGCTTCCATGCTACTACCGTCAGAGAAGACGACCTCGATTTCATCTGCGCCCTGCACCACGTGCCAATTGGTAACGATGTGCCCCTCCGCGTCGTAGACGAAACCAGAGCCCGTTCCCTCCTGGGGAATGGGATTCATGAAAAAATCGTGGGCCAGGGTGGTCACGACGATGTTGACGACGGAATCACCCACCGAGGCATAGACCTTTTCGACCTGGTCCTGCAAGCTCTCCAGCGCGCCGCCCTCCGGCAGGTCGAGCACGGGAGCCGAGGGGGTGGGCGTAGGCGCCAGGGCGGGAGCATCCTCCGCTGATGTCTCCACCGAACTGGCCGGTGTCTCTGTCGGATTCGTGGGTGTTTCCGACGCCGGGCCTTCGGACTCCACCCGGAGCCCCAAGGCTCCACAGCCCAGGGAGAGCCCTGCCAACAACAGGACAATGAGCCAAATCCTTATTCTGTTCACCTTCCACCGCCCCCTTTCTCTGTCAGACAGAGCCCAAACGTCCCGTAGGGACACACACTCAAAAACTCCCCGTTTCCTACGCTCTAAGCCCCCGTCCCGGGGACGTGAACGCGGGAAGCTGTTCTTTCGCAATCCCTTAGGCCGTTCCAAGAAAATAAGTCCTCCAAACTCTGACGTTTTCCCAGAGATTTGCTCGCGCTGTGGCGCATTTTAAATCTTGGAACTACCTTAGGGTACCAGAAATACGGGGCACCGAGCATACCGCACCACTTCGGTGCTCACCTCGCCTAACAGCAGTTCCCGCACATTCGCCGGGCCCCGCGAACCCAACACGATCAACGCGATCCCCTCCTGCTCCACCGTCTCCAAAATGGTCTGGGCCGGCGCTCCTCTCCGCACCATGCCCCGCACCCGAATCCCTGCTTTCTGCAGATGATCGCAGGCGTCCTCCACCACCTCCTGAGCCAGAGCCTCCAACGTACTGATCAGCATGTCGTAGCCTTGAGTGGCGGTGTAACGGGAGGGCTCTTCGTACACGTGCAACACAAACACCTCCGCCTCTTCCAACCGGGCCAGATGCTCCAGATAGGGCATGGCCTTCTCGGCAGCGGGGGTCGCATCGTGAGCAAATAGAATCCGCTTTAACATCTTGTCCTCCTGACCTTCACTGCACGTCTAAATTCAACGCAGCTCCTGAAGCTGGGTAAAGAGCGTTTTCTCCTTATCCGAGAGGTCCTGGGGCAGCTGGACTTTCACGCGCACGTACAGATCTCCCCGTTCCTCCGGTTGGTTCAGCGCCGGCATCCCCCGCTCCCGCAGGCGAATCGTCTGCCCATTCTGAGTCTCCGGGGGGATACGCAACATCACCTGCCGCCCGGAAGGTGTAGGCACCGGAATCTCACCGCCCAGGATCGCCGTGTAGAGCGGCACCTCCTGCTCCGTGTAGAGATCGTCTCCGCGCCGTTCGAAACGTGGGTCGGGCTGAACCTGCACCACGAGGAAGAGATCACCGCGCGGACCTCCTCCCAGGCCAGGCCCACCGGCGCCCGCGATGCGCACCCGCGTCCCTGTATCGGCGCCGGGTGGAATTCTCACCTCCAGCCGCCGATCCTCAAGTTGCAACAGGCGCTTCGCCCCCTGATACGCTTCCGGCAGTGTAATCTGGATGGGTTGCTCGTAGTCCTGACCCCGCCGGGTGCGAGGCTGAGCCGTGCGCCCACCAAACCCGCCCCCAAAGAGGTCTTCTACCCCTCCTCCCCGGCCTTGGTAACCGAAGAGCTGCTGGAAGAAATCGGAGACGTTGCTCCCCTTGCCGAAGAGATCTTCGACGTGAACGTAGGGCCCCTGAGGCCCCGCTCCGGGCCCACCGGGCGAACCGCCCCCCACCCACTCGCTCCAATCGAAATCCTCAGGGCGCCCACCGGCCTGCTGCCAGCGCTGCCACTCCGATCCGAACTGATCATAGAGCTTGCGCTTCTCGGGGTCGGAGAGCACCTCGTAGGCCTCATTGACCTCCTTAAAGCGCTCCTCTGCCTCCGCGCTCTTGTTCATATCGGGATGGTATTTACGTGCCGCTTGCCGGAAGGCCTTCTTGATCTCCTTCTCGTCGGCATCTTTCGACACCCCAAGAATATCGTAATAATCTTTATAATTGACCATCCAACCTCCTCAAAATGCGTCAGATTCAAGCAAATCGAAAAATGGCAAAGAGCGAATAGCAGGATGAAGCACTCCCCCCGTTAAGCCTCACCCATTGCCATTCGTCGACTATTTTCGCCCGACGATCACGCGGGCCGGACGTAACAGCGTGTTCGCCCGACGATATCCCGCCTGCTGCTCATCCACAACGAGCAGGTCGATATTCTGACCGGACGAAGCGGGCACGACCGCCACCGCCTCGTGCACGGTGGGATCGAAGGGCTCGCCCAGCGCCCGAATACGTTCCACGCCCTCGCGTTTGAGTAGATTCTCCATAGCGTCGTAGGTGACCTGAACGCCCCGATAGAGCGGATCATCCCGCTGGACCCTGGTCAGTGCATCGCGCAGATCGTCCATGATGGCGACGAATTCTCGCAGCAGCTGCGCTTTCTCTTCCTCAACCCGCTCCTCGGCCCGGCGCTGTTGACGCCGACGAAAGTTCTCCATCTCGGCCTGGAGGCGTAAGGCTCGCTCGCGCCAGTCGATCTCGCTCTCCGGCACAGAGGATGAGACCTGATCCACGACGCGCTGTGACGGACGGGAAGGCTCGGGATGTGCCTCGGTTTTCCCTTCGTCGGCAGGCAGAGCAGGATCCTCCGGTTCACCGCCCCGGTTGATGGGGATTCGATGCCGTTTCTTTTTCTCCAAATCCATATAATCCTCAGTATTTCACTATCACGGAGGGGAGTGGTTTCAACCACTCCCCCCGTGGGTACATTTCGCTACTCAGTGGCTGCTCAAGCCCCGTGTCCAGAAGAAGTCTCAGTAGATCGAAATTTGGGTTCGTAGTAACCGCTTTAGCGGTTGTTAGACGGCTAAAGCCGCTCCTACAAGCCCCCAAAATCACATCTAATGAGTCTACCAAAACGTCTAGACCTCCCGGTATTCCCCCTCCACGACATCAGGCCCCTCAGGAGCCTCGGGCTCCCCGGGCGCCTCAGGACCGGCAGCCGCGCCAGGAGCAGCCCCGGGCTGCTGTCCGTACATCTGCTGCCCGATCTGCATGGAGGCTTCGCGTAGCTCGTCCATGGCCTTGCGAATGGTGGCGGCGTCGCCGGTCTCCTTCACCTGCTTCAGCGCTTCAATCTTCTCTTCCAGCGTGCCGCGCACATCGGCGGGCACCTGCTCGGCCTGGTCACGCAACATCTTCTCCATCTGGTAGACCAGCGCATCGGCCTCGTTGCGCGCATCGACGGTGTCTCGCCGCTTGCGGTCCTCTGCCTCGTGGCGCTTCGCCTCACTGATCAGGCGATCCACCTCGTTCTCGCTGAGGTTGGTAGAAGCCGTAATGGTGATGTTCTGCTCCCGACCCGTGGCCTTATCCTTCGCCGAGACGTTCAGAATCCCGTTGGCATCGATGTCAAAGGAGACTTCGATCTGCGGGACACCGCGCGGCGCAGGCGGGATGCCATCCAGCCGGAACTGACCCAGCAGCATGTTATCAGCGGCCATGGGGCGCTCGCCCTGATAGACTTTGATGTCCACCGCCGTCTGGCCATCCTCTGCCGTGGTGAAGGTCTCACTCTTCCGCACGGGTACGGTGGTGTTGCGGGGGATCAACGTCGTCATCCGCCCACCCAACGTCTCCACGCCCAGGGAGAGGGGGGTCACGTCCAGGAGCAGGATGTCGGTCACGTCCCCGGACAGAACGCCCGCCTGAATGGCAGCCCCTACCGCGACCACCTCATCAGGGTTGACGCCCTTGTGGGGCTCCTTGCCGCCGGTGAGATCGCGTACCAGCTGCTGGATCATGGGCATGCGCGTGGCCCCCCCCACCAGGACGACCTCGTCCAGGTCTCCGGGGGTGATGCGCGCATCTTCGAGCGCTTTCTGGAAGGGAACCCGGGCCCGATCCACCAAATCCTTGGTCAGCTGCTCGAACTTGGTCCGCGTCAGGCGCATCTGTAGATGCTTGGGGCCGCTCGCGTCGGCGGTGATGAAGGGCAGGTTGATCTCCGTCTCCATCATGGTGGAGAGCTCAATCTTGGCCTTCTCACTCGCCTCGCGCAGGCGCTGGAGCGCTTGGCGGTCGCCGCTCAAATCGATGCCCTGATCCTGCTTGAACTCCTGGAGGATCCAGTTGAGAATTCGCTCGTCCCAGTCATCGCCACCGAGGTGCGTATCGCCGTTGGTGGCCTTCACCTCGATCATCCCCTCACTCACTTCCAGGATTGAGACGTCGAAGGTACCGCCGCCCAGGTCGAAGACGAGGATGGTCTCGTCCACCTTCTTATCGAGCCCGTAGGCCAGCGCAGCCGCCGTGGGCTCATTGATGATGCGCAGAACTTCCAGCCCGGCAATCTGGCCCGCGTCCTTGGTGGCCTGGCGCTGACTGTCGTTGAAGTAGGCGGGCACGGTGATGACGGCCTGGGTCACTGTCTCACCCAGATAGGCCTCCGCGTCCTTGCGCAACTTCTGCAGAATCATCGCCGAGATCTCTTGGGGGGTGTAAGAGTCACCGACAGCGGGAACGTTCACCCGGGCGTCATTCTGAGGGCCCGGAACGACCGCGTAGGAGACCATCTTTTCCGTAACCTCGACCTCGGGCTCGTCAAAACGGCGGCCCATCAGGCGCTTCACGGAATAGATGGTGTTCTCGGAGTTTACCACGGCCTGGCGCTTGGCAGGCACGCCCACCATCCGCTCACCGTTCTTGTTGAACGCCACGACGGAGGGAAGGAGGCGTCCACCTTCGGCTGTCGGAATGACAGTAGCGGTGCCCCCCTCCATCACTGCGACCGCTGAGTTGGTCGTACCTAGATCAATACCTACAATCTTACTCATCTTTTCAACCTCCCTGTCTTTGAATCATTCCATGTCGAAAAAGAGGGCCCGAAATCCAACCTTCGAACTCCTCAGACATAGTATAAAGGCAGAGTATTTGAAACACATAAGCGCCGGATTAGAAATCTGTAAACAGAAGCAAAAGACGTCTCGAAGTGGACTTCGAGACGTCTGCTGGGGGAAGAACCCCACGTTCACAGAGCGCGCAGAACCCGCGCCTGTAAACCAGGCAACTCCAGCTTCAGTTTTTCCTCTGAAACGTCCCAGCGCTCATCGCTCCAGACGTCGACCCACGCTGCGCTAGCAACCTCCAGCGACGTCAAAGGCAAGGTGACGTGTACCGATTCCTCTCCAGCGTTCAGGACGATGAGCAGCGCCTCCTCCTTCGACTGGCGGGAGAAGGCGTAGACCTGGCCCTCGGCGTACAGGGTCACGTAGCGGCCCCGGCGCAGGGCAGGATGCTCGTGGCGCAGTGCGATGTAACGACGAAAATCCGCCAGCAGCTCCTGATCCCAGCGGCGCTCGTCCCAGGGGAAGGCACGCCGACAATCGGGATCCTCTCCCCCCTCCAATCCGATCTCGTCGCCGTAGTAGATGCTGGGCGTGCCGGGATAGCACATCTGATAGAGGGTCGCCAGGCGCAGGCGCGCCTTATCGCCCTGCATCAGTGTGAGGAAGCGTGACTCGTCGTGACTGCTGAGCAGGTTGTACTGGACCTCGATCACCTCCTGAGGATACCGGACAAGCTCCAACTCGATCTGCTCGGCAAAATCAGAGGCTTTGAGTGGGTAGAGGGGGAAACCACCGGGTTCGACGGAGGTATCCAGCTTCGATCCTCCAAAGAAGCCCTGACAGGCGCGGTTGAAGGGGTAGTTCATCACGGCGTCGAAGTGCTCCCCTTCCAGCCAGGCTTCGGCCTCGTGCCAGATCTCCGCCAGAATGTAAGCCTCGGGATTGATAGCCTTCACTCGCTTGCGAAACTCCTCCCAGAAGCCGGGGGTTTCGATCTCCAGGGGCACGTCCAGCCGCCAACCATCAATCCCCTGGTGCAGCCAGTGCTCAGCCACATCGTAAAGGAAGTCGCGCACGGCTGCGCTCTCGGTGTTAAGCTTGGGCAACTCCGGGTTATTCCACCAGGCGGCGTAGTTGGGCCGCCCGTGAAAGGCGCGCAGGGGAAAACCCTGAACCTGGAACCACTCGAGGTAGGGCGAGCTGGGACCATTCTCCATGATGTGGTTGAACTGGAAGAAGCCCCGACTGGCGTGATTGAAGACGCCATCGAGCATCACGTGAATCCCCCGGCTATGCGCAGCATCAAGCAGCTCCCGAAAGGCGGCGTTGCCCCCCAGAAGGGGATCAATCTGATAGTAATCGTAGGTATGATAGCGGTGATTCGCCGCCGATTGGAAGATAGGATTGAAGTAAATGGCGGTGATCCCCAACGCTTCCAGGTAATCGAGGTGTTCCTTGACGCCCAGGAGGTCGCCCCCTTTGAACCCCCGGGCCGTGGGAGAGCTCTCCCAGGGCTCAAGGTTGGCGGGCTTCTCAACAGCCGGACTGGAGGCAAAACGATCGGGAAAAATCTGGTAGAAGACAGCATCCCGAACCCAATCGGGGGTGTGAATGGTCATCTATGACTCCTTGAATATGGGGTGAATTTCACGGAAGCTTATGAACTTGACGAAATCCGATTCAAACGGTGAGCGATGACGCGCCCACAGAGCGCGATGAGGAAAGCGGAGCCCGCAACGATGAGGGCGACGTACATCCCGGCATCTTCCCAGAAGCGCCCCGGAAAGAGGCGGATGAGCGTGTCGGAATAGCTGAACGTCCAGGTACCCTCCCGGAAGAAGACTTGGTGCATGGCGATGAAGAAGCTGTCCCAGGAGAGAAACATCCAGGCTCCCAGGAAAATAAGGAGGAGGAGCGTGACCAGCCCGCCTTCGGAGAGCGCGCCCCAAACGGCGGCGACGCCCACGTGACGCTGGAGCCACCAGCCCGCCAACAGCGCAGCAACCCCGGCTATGAGCGCAGCCCAGGTGAGTCCATCGTAGACCCGCTTCACGTCGTTCATGTGGGCGAGCTCCCGCCCCGTGTAGGCCGGCTCACCATCAGGAAGACGCAACACCCGCAGCAGATCCAGGTCGCGCGGCAGATTGAGGAAGGCGACAGTCGCCTTGGCGAGCTGCAAGCGCACATCCGGCTCCATCCCATAAGGATCATCGGGGAAGCCGGGGCGACGGTACTCCCACGTGATAAACCAGGGCGCGGTCAGGAGGTGCACCGCACCCACGATGAGCACAAGCAGAACAGCCACCGCAATGATAACGCGTGCCAACAGGTGCATAAGGTCCCTCCAAGAGCAATCGCCTGCCTGATTTCGAGGAGAAAGGCCTCACGTGCTCCTGAGACGCCCACACGGTATCACGGCGTGCCGCAGCCCATCAGGCGCTTCTCCCTTCGCCGTTTATACCCTAAAAAGCAGAATTTGAACAGCTGTCTTCTTTCTCCCTCATCGACTTGTGTTATAATTGCGCTATGAGTTCATTGCCGTTAACCTTGAAGGGGACCCCTCAGGGGCTGCTGTTGCAACTACGAAGCAAGGACTGGGACGAGGTACTCTCTGCCCTTGCCGAATCCTTGCAACGCGCCGAGGGGTTTTTCCGTGGGGGCCGGGTTCTTCTCGAGCTGGCGCCCTCCCAGCAGCTGACCGCACGGCACCTGGAGACGTTGCGGGCGCTGCTGGAAGAGCACGAGCTCTATCTCGATGCCGTAGTCGGGGGCGGTCAGGAGACTGAAAAACTGGCCCGCACGCAGGGGCTGCGCACCCGTTTGGGGGCCGCCTCAACCCCCGCAGCGCCCGAAGGAGAAGCACTCCTGGAAGAACGCACCCTGCGCTCGGGACAGAGCATCCACTTTCCGGGGCACGTGACCCTGGTAGGGGACGTAAACCCGGGCGCGGAGATTATTGCCGGGGGACACATCATCGTGTGGGGGCGGCTGCGCGGCGTCGTCCACGCTGGCGCTTGGGGCAAAACCTCGGCCACAATCTGCGCCCTCGATCTCAGTCCCGCACAGCTGCGCATCGCCGGACTCATCGCTCGCCCTCCCGAGGATCAGCGGCGGCGAACCGTCAGCCCCGAGGTCGCACGCATCCACGAGGGCGCCATTATCGTTGAACCATGGCTCACACGAGGGGAGTAGCATGACAGGAAAGATCATCACCATCACCTCCGGCAAGGGGGGAGTGGGCAAGACGACGACCACAGCCAACCTGGGTCTGGCCCTGGCCATGTTGGGCCGAAAGGTCATCTGCATCGACGCCGACATCGGTCTGCGCAACCTCGATGTGATGCTGGGGTTGGAGAACCGCATCGTCTACGACGTCATCAACGTGGTGGAGGAGCGCTGCTCCTTGCGAAAGGCCCTGGTGCGCGACAAGCGCTTCTCCGACCTGCAGATCCTTCCGGCAGCCCAGACCCGCGATAAGAACGCCATCAGCGAAGAGCAGATGGAGGCAGTGGCCCGAGAGGCGGCGGAGATGGCAGAATACGTCCTCATCGATTCTGCTGCCGGGATTGAGCATGGGTTTCGTTACGCCGTACGCCCCGCCGACCTGGTCCTCATTGTGACCAACCCGGAGGTGACCGCGGTGCGAGACGCCGACCGAGTCATCGGTCTGTTGGAGGCGGAAGATCGAGCTCCGGCTCAGCTCATCATCAACCGCATGAAGCCGGAGATGGTACGCCGGAACGAGATGCTGGACGCCGACGCTGTCGTCGATCTACTGGCCGTGCCGCTCATCGGCATCGTTCCCGAAGATACGGCGATTCTGGCGGCGGGAAACCGGGGCCAGCCTGTGGTGTTGGACGAACGCTCGAACGCCGGAGAGGCCTTTCGCAACATTGGCCGCCGTCTGGATGGAGAAGACATCCCCTTTATGCCCTTGAAAGGGCCTTCCCTGCTCCAGCGGATCTTGCGGCTAGCTTAAGATTGTAAGTCTATGACTTGCCGTCAGCAAGCCGGAAACGAACATTGCAAGCCGACTAAAGCGGGAAGGTATTGAGTTTTCGGCCCTTAGCCAAGGAGGGACTATGCGTCTGCTGAATCTGTTTCGCCGAAAGGAAACGGGCAAGGACATCGCCGCCGAACGGCTGCGCTTGGTCCTCGCCCACGACCGGGCGAATATCTCACCGGGCCTGCTAGAAGCTTTGAAGGACGAGATCATCGAGGTTATCTCCCGCCATCTTTCCGTGGAACCGGACAAGGTAGAAGTCAGCTTCAAAGAGGATCAGCGCGAGACCCGGCTGGTAGCCGACATCCCGTTGAAGAGCCAACGGCCCCGAGCTCCTCAAGGCTGAGCTCGCATGCAACGCTCGCTCTGGCAGTACTTCGACTGGAGCCTGCTGATCATCGCCCTGCTCCTGACCATCTCGGGCGTGGCGATGATTTACAGCGCCACGCTGGGCAGTACCGATCTGGCCGAAGCGTGGCGCAACCAGGCCATCTACGCCGCCATCGGCGTGGTACTGATGTTTCTCACCGCGCTGATCAGCTACCGGCTGCTGGAGAGCCTCCAGTGGCCCCTCTACATTCTCACCTTGGTCATTCTCATCCTCACCCTCATCTTTGGTGAAAGCGAAATCGGGCAGGTGCGCCGCTTTATCTACGTGGGCGGGGTCTCCATTCAGCCGGCCTTTCCGGCCCTGATTCTACTCATTATCAGTCAGGCGAGCCTGCTCTCCCGCAACGCACCCAACGCGCCGGGCCTGGTCGAATTCGCCGCGTCGTTAGTGATGACCGGGCTCGCAGCCTTCCTCGTCTTCCGGCAGCCCAACCTTAGTACGGCGACCCTTTACCTGGCGATCTGGGCCTCTCTGATTTTTGCTTCCGGCATGGATCTCACCTACTTGGGCGTCATGGGCGTGGGGGGAGCGGTTGCCCTTCCTCTCATCGTCCCTGTACTCCCCGACTACATGCAGAATCGACTGCTGAACTTCCTCGATCCCAGCCGGGATCCCTGGGCCCAATACAACCTGGATCAGGCCCTGATCAGCATCGGCTCCGGAGGGGTGTGGGGCAAAGGCTTCGCCTCCGGCACCCAGAGTCAGCTGCACTTTCTCCGGGTGCGACACACCGACTTCATCTTCTCCGTCATCAGCGAGGAGCTGGGCTTCATCGGCGCCCTGCTGCTCCTGGGGCTCTTCGCGCTGCTCCTGTGGCGCCTCCTGCGCATCGGGGCCAACGCGGGTGACCTGACGGGGCGGCTGATTGTCGTAGGCGTCACCTGTTATATTTTCTATCAGCTCATCATCAACCTGGGCATGAATCTCAGCCTATTACCAGTGGCCGGGCTGCCGCTGCCCTTCATCAGCAGCGGTGGCAGTTCTCTCGTCATCGCCTATATCGGGCTGGGACTGGCTCAGAGTGTGGCCATGCGTCACAAACGGCTGGAATTCTGAGCCCCTGAACGGTCACGGCACAACAGCAAGGAGGACATTTGATGACACGCGTACGCTTTGCCCCCAGTCCCACGGGCTATCTACATATCGGAAATATTCGGACGGTGGTCTTCGACTGGCTCTACGCCCGACAGCAGGGAGGGGCGTTGGTGCTGCGCATCGAAGACACCGACCAGACACGCTACGTGCCCGGCGCTATCGACTTCATGAAGGAGAGCCTCCGCTGGTTGGGTATGGATTGGGACGAGGGCCCCGACATCGGCGGCACTCACGGCCCCTACACCCAATCGGAACGGCTCCCCATCTACAAGGAGCACGCCGAAGCCCTCATCGAGAAGGGGTGGGCCTACCGCTGCAATTGCTCCCCTGAACGCCTGGAGCAGGTGCGCGAGGCCCAGCGCCAGCGCGGCGACCCGATCATGTACGATGGACACTGTCGCCAGCTGCCCTCGGATGCTATCTCCCCCGAGGAGCCCCACGTCATCCGGTTGAAAGTCCCCCGGGAGGGAGAAACGATCGTCCACGACCTGCTGCGGGGTGAGGTCGTCTTCGACAACCGGCTGGTCGACGATCAGGTGCTGCTCAAGACCGACGGCTTTCCCACCTACCATCTGGCGGTCGTCGTCGACGATCATCTGATGAAGATAACCCACGTCCTGCGGGGCGACGATTGGCTCCCCAGCGCGCCCAAACACTTCCTGCTCTATCGGGCCTTCGAATGGGAGCCACCGGTCTTCGTACACGTACCTCTGGTGCTCGGCCCCGACGGGAAGAAGCTCAGCAAGCGGCATGGGGCCGTCACCATTGAGGATTTCCGCCGCCAGGGGTACCTTCCGGACGCCATCTTCAATTTCCTGGCGCTGTTGGGCTGGGCGCCCGGTGAGGGGGATGAGCAGGAGCTCTTCACCCGGGAGGAGCTCGTCAAGCGCTTTGCCCTGGAGCGGATCAACCTGGCCCCCGCCGTCTTCTCCTACGACAAACTCGACTGGATGAACGGGATGTACATCCGGCAGCTGAGCGAGGAAGAGCTCCTGCAACACTTGATCCCCTTCTGGGAGGACGCCGGGTTCGTCGCGAGCCCTGTCCCCGCTGAGGATCTGGAGACGTTGCGGATCCTCGTGCCCCTGGTGCAGGAGCGGCTCAAGCGGCTTTCCGATGTGGTGGAGCTCACCGATTTCGTCTTTACGGAGATCGAAACCCCTGCGGCAGAGGCCCTCGTCGGCAAGAAGATGACGCCGGCGCAGAGCCGCGATGCCCTCCGCGCGGTGCAGAAGCTGCTCGCCGGCCTCGTCAGCTTCGATGCGGAGACAATGGAGCCGGCGCTACGGAAGTTGGCGGAAGCGTTGGATCTCAAAGCCGGACAGCTCTTCACCATCATCCGGGTGGCGACCAGCAACAAGCGCGTAGCCCCGCCCCTCTTTGGCTCTCTGGAAGCCCTGGGGCGAGAGAAAGCCCTGCGACGGCTCGATCGAGCGGAGGAAGTCCTGACCCGTTACCTCAAGGAGCAGGGACAGGAGTAGGCAGCCCCTTCACGAAGTATGAAAAAACCGCCCGCAACGTTGCGGGCGGTTCCCATTTTCTCTATCAGGGCAGCAGGACCAGCCACTCCCCCACCGCGATTCGATTGTACTGTGTGGGTCCAATGCCATTCAGCTGCCCAAGGTACTCTACGGTCATCCCGAAGGTGCGGGCAATACTGTAAAGGGTCTCCTGGGTGGAGACCAGGTAGGCAGCCTGTCCACGCGGGGGGCATACGGGGATGTAGAGCAGCTTCCCCGTGGGCACCGCGGTCACGTCGGTGATGCCGTTGGCCTGTACGATGGCCTCCACCGTCGTCCCAAAACCACGGGAGATACTGTAAAGCGTCTGGCCCCGCTGAATGCGATAGTAGACGCCCGGCTGAAGGGTGACCGGCGTGGTGGGGCAGGGCTGCGTGCAGACGGGAGGTTGGCCCGGCGGGGGGCAGATCGGCGGCGCCACGACGGGCGGAGACGTCGGCGGCGGTGTGGTGGGGATCGGGGTGGGCGTGGGTGCCGGCGTGGGGGGAGCAGCGCTCTCGATGGTAATAGCCAGCGGCGTCAGCGCGTCGACGACTAATACTGTTCCGTCCTGCGCTATGCCGGACGCTTCCTCCACCACGACGGTTGTGGTCCCGCTCCTTATTCCTCGCAAGGGTAGAATAAAAAGTTCCATATCAGGGACAGCCGTATCGCCAATACCAACAATTTCTACATCGATAATCCCCTCTTCTGTAACGTTATTTCGCAATGCCTGAATCGCTTCTGAATACGCAGGGACCACAACCTCGTTACCCCGAACTTCGGGATCAACGCTCGGAAGGAAAAGAAACGCAGGGTCGAAACGAGCACGAACCGCGATGCGCTGGACGGGCACCTGGGAAGCGAGCACCACAGATACTGAGAACTGATCTCCCTCCTGCACCAAAGAAGGTCCCTCGACCCGAAGGGTGATGGGCATCCCGGCGGCCCCCACCTCGCCCAGTTCCGGCTCGGGTGTCGCTACGGCTGCCTCTGGCACGATGGGCAAAGCGTCTTCAGGCGTGGGCGTAGGCGCGGGGTCGGTCAGCCGGCCACAACGTCCCAGGACAATGGCCCCAATGACCAGGATCAGGATCACCACCAGAATGATGAGCACTTTTTTCATGACAAAGCCTCCATCGGCAGCAGAGAACGTTCAAGCACAGCTGTATGATATAACAGATTATCACGAAGCACAACTGCTCCCGCAGCCTTTCGACCTCCCATGGCGTGCGCTGTGAGGCTCAGGCAGAGGAAAAAGGGGCAGCCGCGTTCAACAGAGGGGAGAGGGCGTTCACTACCACCGCCCACTCCTCCAACGAGAGCGTCTCCGCCCGCCGGGTGGGAGAGACCGGTGTCGCCTCCAACGCAGCAGCGACGGCCGTCGGCTCCAGCTGTAGGGTGGAGGCGAGGGTATTCCGGAGCTGCTTCCGCCGCTGGGCAAACCCCGCCCGCACTACCTCGAAGAAGCGCTCCACATCGGCAACGGGGACGGGAAGCTCCTCGTAGAGGTCCAGCCGCACCACCGCCGAATCCACCTTCGGCGCGGGATAGAAAGCGCCCCGCTTGAGCCGGAACAGTAGACGGGGGAGACCGTAGAACTGCATCGCGATCGCCAGGAGGCTCATCTCCCCCGGTCCGGCGACCATGCGCCGGGCCACCTCATACTGCACGGTGACCACCAATCGAGCGGGTCGAACGGCGGCCTCCAGCAGATGGCGAACCACAGCGCCGGTGATGTAATAGGGAAGGTTGGCGACGACGAGGTAGTGCTCCAGCCGCTCCCCCCAGAGGTGACGCGCTTCCGTGGGGCGGTACTCCAGCAACTCAGCCGGGTTGAGTTCCAGAATATCGCCCTCCACGACCTGCACCTGGGCGCGCGCGGCGCAGCGCTCCCGGAGGATAGCGGCAAGCTGAGCATCGGTCTCCACCGCGAGCACCCCTCCAGCCCGCTCGGCTAGCGGCAGCGTGAGCGCGCCCAATCCGGCGCCCACCTCCAATACCGTGTGCTCCGGCCCCACCTCCGCCCCGGTAACGATGCGCTCCGGCGCACGGGGGTCAATGAGGAAATTCTGTCCCAGCGACCGGCGGGGTGAAAGGCCATAGCGGCGCAGCAGCTCGCGGGGATTTTCAGGCATCTCAGGGAGCCAGATAGTTGATATTGCTGGGGACGGGCGTCAACAGATAGACATCCACCCAGGAGTACCAGAGCTTGAGATTCTCATCGGCGTATCCGAGGTCGATGCGCTTGCCCTTGATGGCGCCTCCCGTATCCGCCGCAAGCCCAACACCGTAGCCGGGCACGTAGACCTGGGAGCGCAAGGGGATCACGCGGGGGTCGACGGCGACGAGACCGTCGCGCATGGGGATACCCGTTCGGGTGATGCCGTAGTGAGGGCTGCTGGTAGGGACTCCAGCCGTAGAGGCACTGTAGGAGGTCGCTAACATGCGGAAACGGCGCCAATACTCCACCGGCCCCTGCTCTGTCTCCAGCTGCCGGATTACGATCTTCGTCCCGTAACCCATCACGCGATTGACGGGAGCCAACACGACGCTCTCACCCTCAACCCGCCGGTTTGCTACCTGACCATCCTCGTAACGTAACCGGATGCGCCGCTCGAGCACCCCGGGGGCCCCTTCCTGGAGCAGCCCCTGGGTATCGATCTCCATATCGCCATCGGCCTGCCAGACGGTATCGAAGGGGATGGGGCTCTGCTCCACAAGGACACTCTCCGTCACCCGCACGACACGGATCTCCGCCCCCTCTCCCAACTCAGCATCCAGAGCGGGGGTGCTGTAATCCTGCCCATTAAGGATAATGCTCAAATCCGCCAGCACCTCACCGACGTGATTGCGGTGGGTGCGGGTGCGCAGGGTATGACCGTCGAGATGAACGGCGACGGGCACCGAACGCTCCAGCCGGATGTGCATCCCGCTCTGCACCGGCGTCGCCGGATCGGGGTAAATACGGTCGGCGCGATAGAGCGCGATGCCCATCTGCATCAGCGCCTCACCCACCGTGGCCGCGCTGGTGTAAAAGGGCGTGCGCAACGCCCCCTCCTCCAGGACAACGGGGAAGGCGCGTTCCACGACTAGGCGGAAGCGGGTATCGCGAGGGTCGCCCACCAACGGCGGGCGGACCTCCAGCAGATCGTGCGCCTCAAGGTGGATGCCCTCCTGGGCCAGCAGGTCAGCGGGGCTCTCATCGTGAACGTAACGGAGACGCTCCATGCCATCCACCGCCAGGATGACGGGACGGGCCCGCTGGAGAGAGACGGTCATCTCCGGCTCCAACAGCGTTTCGAGCGGAGGCGTGACGCGATCCTCGGGCCGCAGGGCCAGGTGAAGGTCGGCGAGCAGCAGTGCGACGGTGGGCTGATGGGTTCGCACGAGTTGGGCTTCTCCATCGATCACGACATTGATGGGGGTGAGGGTGGCGCGATAGCCGGCGGCCAACCCCGTAAAGGCCAACAGCGCCAGCGCAAACGTCACAGCGTAGCGTCGCATACTCGATACCGCTCCTCCAATAAAGGTGAGTGGAAAACAGGGAACGCATCCATGCACATCCCCCGGGCTTCACACATCACCCGCTCATCTCGATGATATGGAGTGTCCCCGGAAAGGGCCTTCAGACGATCCGGAAACAGGCCTCCCTTTGCGGCGATTCTACCACAGGCGAAGCCGGACACAATCAATGGTCGCCGTCGAAAGAAAAAGGGGGCGGCGGAACCCCACCACCCCCACGTAGACCGATCCTCACGGAAGACCATATCCGACGGACACCGAGGACCAGATGCGCTGCGGCGCCCGAAGACCACACCTTACCGTTGCTTCCTTCCGGACCTGGCGGGGTTCGGAGGGCTTCGCCGCGCAGGCCCCAGCCCTCGGCGCCCCTCGAACATCGTTTACCGCCGGGGACTCGGCCCACGGGACTAATACTAACCTGAAGCTGGGGTTCTGTCACGGGACGCTGGCCCACCGCCACTCATCTGCGCGATCA
>NPIE01005798.1_pt1 | contig 26373 bp, 25 predicted proteins | sample 8637661 | NCBI WGS metagenome assembly NPIE01 (sample SAMN07420842, study PRJNA396082) | bioreactor metagenome | isolation source: sample BA12 brine-fed electro-methanogenic bioreactor BA | place: Japan: Kochi | collected 2016-12-09 | reverse complement strand
GCGCCTGAAGACATGCAGTTGGAGCAGCACGGGATAGAGTCGGAGTCCGGGGTAGTTCGTTGAATCCTCGAGAGCAGTGACGTGCAGCTTGAAGACGAAGTTGGCCGCCACCGGCAATGATCTGAGCATGGCGCCCTTCGCCCCCATCACATCGAGCCATGCGACGTACGCGGGCGTAGGCACTGCCGGCAGATGCTGCGCATTGAACCACGGTGCATTGATTGTGTCGGGCATTCCGCCTCCTTGGCCCCACCTAACGCCTCTTGAGATGAGCGGCAACGCGAAGCGTTGTCCGCTCGATCTCAGGGTTAGCCAGCAGATCCGCCTACTCTTCCTCGAACCCCTGCTGCTCGAACTTCAGCGTCCGAGCGTTCTCAGACACCGTACGCACCACGTTCTCGGGCGCACCCTCCGGGATCTCGGCCGCGATCTCGAGCTGCACCGTGACCTTGGCTCCCGGCAACGCCTGCAGGTGCCCGACGACTTCTTGGGCGATCAGCCCGGCGTCGCGGCCGAGCCGCTCCGGGTCGACCGTCACGACGCCGAAGAAGCGCTTGGGCCGATACTCGGCCGGCCCGGCGGGCTCAGGCGCCGCGGGTGGTCCCCCACCCGGCTCTCCACCGGTCGGCGCAGTGCCCGGAACCGGCACCGGCTCCACGCCCACCGCGTGATCCGGATGCACCACGAGACCAGTAGCGTGGACACTCGACATCTCGCCGCACTTGAGGCCCTTATAGCGGCCACTCGCTTCGTCGTACGCCTCCGCGTAGGCGAACGTGTCCTGCTGCCATGCGGTATCCATCACACCGGACTGGATAGCTCCGCTCAGCACGCCCATGTCCTTGAGCCGCGGCAGGTAGAGGTACTGCGCGAACAGCTCCCACAGCTGCTTGACCGAGATGTGCCCGCTGTCCTTAGGCCAGAGCGGCACCTTGTCCATCTCGTGCCGAAGCAGCACGCCCGCCCACTCAGTGAGCAGCTGCTCCTCGTGCTTGAGCTTGCGTGCGACACGCTCGGGGAGCTGCCCCTGCGTGGCCGCTTTGACCTGCCGCCACTCGGTCCCGCCCTGCGGATCCGGCTGTGACGGCACGATCACCCATTGGAACGTCTCGTAGACCCGGTGCTGCGCGGCCTCCTTGGCCTGCTGCAGCTTGCTGATCGCCTGGCTGCTCTGGAAGGCGTCGAGGTTGAGCGCGCCTGAGTCGCGCACGATCGACTCCCACGCCATCGTCATGCGGACGGCCGCGTCGAGCGAATCGAGGGCGGTGCGGTCAGGTGCGAGGAAGACGACCATGTTGCGGAACCGGCGCGGCGCCGAGCCCTTGCTCTCGAGGATCTCCTGCGCACGCTTGGTCGCCTCCGACAGCTGCACCTTCGGCGAGTGCGGGTAGCGCGGCCCGAGCACCACGAGCCGGACCTCGTCTTCATCAGGGACGTCGCCGGGCGAGTCGGGCGCGACGTGCACCGCACAGAAGTCCGAGCGCTGCGCGCACTCGGCGCGCACGAGCTTCACCATCTCAGCGTGCACGTCGGCCTCGGGCAGCTGCTCGGCGCGCTCCTGCGCGAGCCGCGTCACGCTCGGCTGCGTGGCGAACCAGTAGCGCGACCCATCCGTGTAGAGGTGGGTGGCCTTGTCCGAGAGGTGCCTGAGCGCATCGCCGAACACCGCAGGCGTCTCGCCGGGCTGCGTGCAGCCGAGCTTGATGCGCTTGTCCTCGAGCCCCGGGTGTGTCGTGCCCGCCGTGGGCGCTGAGCCCATGTAGACGGTGCGCGCGACCCGGCGCGCCGCCGAGTAACGCCCGAGGTTGGGGTTCTCCTTGTCGAGCGCGACCGGCAGTGACGTGGGCCCATCCACGTCGCGCTCGATGACCGGCTTCCAGGTGTCCTCGACGTAGCGTGTGAGCTCGAAGCGCACGTCTGAGTCGTCGATCGGGATGGTGCCGGGCAGGATCAGCAACCCCGCATCCTCGCGGACCCACAGCGCGTGGATCACAGCGGCCATGAGGCGCAACACGCCGCGGGTGCGCTGGAAACGCTCGAGCGTGGACCAGTCCGAGTAAAGACGCTGGAACACCTCGGGATGTATGGGGTAGGCGGCTTCCAGTCGCCGCCGGTACTCCGCCTCACGACACTCACCCGGGAAGTCACCGCTCTGCGCGCGGTAGAGATTCATGAACGCGTCGATCACGGCATCGCGCGCGGTGAACGCGTCCGGGTCAGTCATCTGCTCGAATAGCCGCCGCCGGACGATCTCGTACGCCTCATCCGCACTCGCGGGCTGCCACTGCGCGGCCACACGTTCGACGACCGCCTTCAGGCGCCGCAGGGCTTCCACGCCGCCCTCGCCGCCCACCTCGATCGCGCTCGCGTCGCCCGCTGCGCCCTCGACCGCGCGCACCTTGTCGCTCGCCGGGATGCTCACCACGAGCAGCGCGCCCGGCACCGCCGCCGCGGCCTCGGTGAGCGCCTGAGCGAACGTGAAATGCGTGTCGAACGTGCCTGCCGGAAGCTCGCTGTTCGCGTAGAGCTGACGCGCGTAGGCGACCCACTCATCGATGAGCACCATGCACGGCGCATACGTGCGCAGCAAATCGTTGAGCTTGGTGCCGGGATTGGTCCCGGTCCGGTCCGCCTCGGCGACGATCGCGTACCCTTCCGCGCCGCCGAGCTGCCACGCCATCTCGCCCCAGAGCGTGCGCACCTCGGTGCCGTCGGCTTTGACGTCCGGCTGCCCGGGCGAGATCGCCGTGCCCACGAGCACCGCGCGGTTCACGGAAGGAAGCGCAGACACACCCGCTTCCTTCAGCACCGCATCCACGCCGAGCAACGCACCCGGATCGGCTCCTGACACGAGGTGGTAGAGCGCGAGCAGCGAGTGCGTCTTGCCGCCGCCGAAGTTGGTCTGCAGCTCGATCACCGGGTCGCCGCCGGTTCCGGTGAGCCGCTTCAAGGCACGCACGAGCAGCGAACGCAGCCCGTCTGTCATGTACGTGCGGCGGAAGAACTCGCGCGGCTCGCGGTACTCGTCGCTGCCCTCGCCGCGGTGCACCTGGCCGAGGTCGGCGGCGAACTCGGCGGTCTGGTAGCGGCCCGAGCTCACGTCGTCGTGCGGCTTGATCACCATGCGCCAGGACTTGAGCCCCGCCATGGGCATGCCCTCGAGGGCGCCTTGGGCCGCGCGCTGCACCTCCTTCTTCGCAGACTCCGCGAAGCGGATGCGCAGCATCTCCTGCTTCATGTGGTCGGCCTCGACCGCCTCGTGCGCCGAGACCGCGAGAAGGAGCCGGTGCACGCTGTCGAGCGCACGGTACGCGTCATCCGCCGTGAACGGCTCGTTGTGCGCCCAACGGTTGCGCACGTCCCGAAGCTCGCTTACGAGCGTGCGCTCGGCATGTCCGAGCACTTTGCCGAAGACCGGGTGCCAGTAGTCCCACATCGCCTTGAGCAGCACGTACACGTCGCGGAACTCAGCGGCCGAGGAGCCCTCTTTCGCATCGGCCGCGGCCTGCTCCGCCCATGTGTCTCCCAGTGCGGCGTGCATCTCACGCATGAATAAGGGTCGAAGCCCCTGGGCGAGCAGATCGAGGCCCTTGCCGACGCGATCGCGATTGCTCAGTGCCATCTATCCGTCCTCTCGCGCGAGCACGGCCGCGTTCTGGAACGCCTCTACGAGATTGACCGGCGGGATGAGGAACTGACCCCAGCGCCCGAGTGCGGTCGTCTGCGCCACATGCGCCCGAAGCAGGCCCAGCAGGATCGCAGAACCGTTGAGCAGCACGTAGCGTGCGATCGCCGCCTCATCCAGCTCCTCCGTGATGCGGAAGAAGCCGCGGCCCACGATGCGCCCCTTGTATGGCGCTGCTCCAGTGGCGGCCGGCTTGAACTTCACGTCGAGGACGATCTGGTGCGAATCAGGATCGTCCACTTTCGTCATGTGTTGGGGCTCCACGTCGACTTCAACCTCGATGGCGCCCCGCGAGCGCTTGAAGCCAGCGAGTGCGCTGACCTCGAACCGGTCGATGCAGTAGGCATCAAGCTGCAGCGGCGTTGTCATCTCGTCTCACCAGCCTCAGATGGCTCTGGCGTATGGGCCGCCTGGTCCACGCGGCGCTCGCATACTCGTCCAGCCACGGCGAGCCACACGTCCCGGTGGCGGCGTACAGCGTGTCGCCCTCCAGCAATCCCGCCAACCCCGGCTCTGCGATGAGGAGCCGCATCAGCCGGTCCGCGGTCGCGCTCTGGAACACCGTGCCCTTCTCCCAGCGCACCACCGTCTTCGGCCCCACGCCCAAGAGCTTCTCGAAGGCGGCCTGCGAGAGCGACAGCGAGCGCCGCAGGGCACGAATCTCCTCCGGCGACAGAAGCCCTCGCGCCGCCTTGGAGCGACGGACGGCTTCCTTCTGCAGTGCCTCGGCGGCATCGAGCGACAGATACTCCTCGCCGCACTTCGTGCAGCGCCCGTGCTCGATCCCGGGCACACTGACACTCTGGCCACGAACGTCGACCGCGATAGGCTCAACAGAAAGCCTCACCTCGCCGCCGCACTCAGCACACTTCTTGGGATACACCGCTCTCGCCTCTCCTCAGCCTCTAATGGACGGATCCATCCCAGCAGCACGACCACACGTCCACGACCAGCTGGTCCTCGTCGACCCAGAACTTCACGTACCACTCGTCGTCGAGCTCGACCACGTAGATGTCCGCCGTCTCATCGTTGACGAGCTCGCAGGACTTGTGGAACCGGCCCGCGCTCTCCAGTGAGGTCAGCACCTCGACGAGCGTCTCCTTCACGTCGTAGTCGTGGTTCATGAGCCACTGGGTGACCCGCTTGGTCGCGACCACCTTCCCGTCGCGTGCGAGCCGCACAACCATCTGTAGATCATAGCGCGGCATTCACACGCACCGTGCTTGAGTACAGTAGCACCATGCTACCATCGAGACAATACCCGTCACCACTGACATCGAATCGCTCACGAGAACTCCAGCGTGCCTTGCGCCGGGCCCGCGGCGCCCTGGCTCCCCGCCAGGCGCACGAGCTCCGGCCACGCCACGACGAGCGCGTTGTAGGGCATCGCGTCCTTCGCCCAGCCCTTGCGCTCGCAGAGCGCGTAGAGGCGGTACGCGAGGTCGCGCGCGGTCTCGCCGAGCGATGGGCCCACCGCGTGCAGCAGCTCGGCAGCGGCCGCCTCGCCGCGCTGCTCGAGCGCGCGCACGAGGTGCTGCGTGATCTCCCACACCGTGAGGTGCTTGTCGGTGGCAGGGTCCCAGTCCGCGGAAAGCTCCTCACGACGGAGCAGCCGCACCTTGCCTGCCGCCGCCTCGACGAAGCCGTCCGCAGCGAGCGCCTCGACCGAGATGGCCTTGGCCTTGGCGAGCACCTCCGCCACCCCGTAGGCGCCGGTCTCATAGCCGTTCTGCTCGAACCACGCGATCGCCCAGCGGCTCGCCGGATCGAACTCGCCCTCCTGCTCGGAGAGCACCTCGTCGAGCACCGTGTTGATGAGGCCGAGGGCCGTGCGCACGCTCATGCGGCTGCCGTCCGACTCGACGATCTTCGAGTACGCCGAGAAGACCGCCATGCCCGGGCCGATGGCGGCCTGCGCGAGGTCGACCGGCGCGATGCTGCCGTGCTGCAGAGCGCGGAGCGCTGCAGGCAGGGTGTCGCGCAATTGGCGCAGGAACTCGCCGCGCGTGCCGAGCGGGGCGTTCGCCGGCCGCGGGCGGCAGACGAGGACGATCGAGGAGGCGAGGGCGTTGGTGCCTTGTCCAGTTGCGCGCCCAGCACTCTCTGTTCTCATCGGCCACGTGCCGAGAATGGACAAGCCCGCGCGGATGAGTCCTTCGAGCATAGTCTCCCAGCCCGTGGAGGCCGTGCCAGCGTCGTCGTCGCCCTCTTCTGATTGCTTGAATGCGTAGTACACCGCGAGCGGGAAGCGCGAGTCATGAGCGTCGCGCATGCGTTCGAATGCGATGCCGAGCCCCGCCTCGAAGAACTCCTGCGCCTTCTTCTTGTCGCCATCGAAACGGTATGGCGTGGCGACAAGCTCCTGTGCTTTCGGGACAAGAAGCGTGCTCATGAGATGCGGATAGACCCCGCCGAGCGAGCGGCGCAGCCACACATAGAAGAAGTCGGCGAGGTCGGCGTAGCCGATGTTGTCGTAGTACGGCGGGTCAGTGGAGATGAGCGGGCGGTCGATACCGTTGATGGCGGCGGTGGCGTCGAGCTGGCGGGCGGCGCCGGGGACACCGGCAGGGCACGTCGCCACGGCATCGCTGACTCTTTCCAGGAACATGTCGAGGCTTCCACCGGAGCTACTAAACGGATTGGCTTCAGCGTAATCCCAGACCATCGGTATCGCCTGGCGTGCAAATGTCTCTCGCATGGCGCCACGGTCGCCCATCCAGCTCGCAATGCTCGACCAAAGGTTCGCACCCTTGCTCACCGCGAACCCCAGGTACGTCGCCACGGCATCCGCGTACGCGGTCGCGCCGGAGCCGCTGGCCTCAAGCCCGATGCCGTCGTCGGGCATGCCGGCGGCGATCGCGTCGGCGAGCACGCGCTTTCGCGCCTCGCCCACGAGGTCGGAGAAGGTCGTGAGCGCGACGAGCTGCCGCGGCGTGAAGAGGTCGGCGAAGGTGGTCAGGCCGTAATTAACACACCAGATGTTGCGTGGGTCGTACGCTAGAGTCTGATCGGGCACGTCCTGTGGCCGCGCTGCACTCTCGGCTATGCGCACGTGCTCCTCGTTCGGCGCCAGGTAGACGCGGCCCCTGTGTCCCTCGGCCACAATTGCCATCAATTTGGCGCCCATGCGTCTCTCGACCGCCTCGGACCTGATGTGGCCGTCCTCGCTGACGTTGCTGCACACAAGGCACTTGAACTTCGCACCGCGGCCGATCTTCGAGGCTTCCTGCGGCACGCCCTCGCCGGTGCGCACCTCGAAGCGCACGCGCTTGGCGGCGCGGTCGACGATGGGCTCGACCCACGCCTGCTTGCCCTTCTTCTTCGAGAGCCAGAAGCTGCGCACGAGCGGCATCTCGGCGCCGCACGCAGGGTTCGGGCAGGTCACGGTGCGCGCCCACAGCCACGCGATGACGGTCGCCTCGCCCCCGCCGTGCTCGGGCGGCAGCGTGACTGTCGGGTAGAGGTGCCCGATGCGCGCCTGCGCCTCGTCGCGCATCCACGCCCCGTAGCGGCGCACGTCCTCGGCAAGGCCGGTCGCGCGCGGCCACGCGTCATCACCGAGGCGGCTGTCGCGCGCATCGGGGTGCACCGGCGGACGTCCGGCGAAGCGCGGCGGTATCTCGATGAGCGCCTTGGTGATGAGCACAGCCACCGGGTTCAGGTCCGACCCGTGGGCTTCGAGCCCGAGGCGCTGGGCTTCGAGCGGGATGGAGCCGCCGCCGCAGAACGGGTCGAGCACGGGCGGCGGCGCGCCGTCGCATGAACGCTCGATCTCGGCGCGCGCCGTGGCGAGCACCTCCTCGTTGCCGGCGTTCTCCCACTTCACGAGATCCTCGATGATGCGGAAGAGCCGCTGGCGCTCGGCTTCCTGCGCCTCTTCTGTGGGGAAGCGGTCGGGGTGCGCCGAGGGGTCGTCGACGAGCGAGGCGAAGAGCACCGCCCGGCACGCTGCGAGCGGGCGGCGCGCCCACCACAGGTGCAGCGTCGAGGGGTGGCCGTGGCGGATGGACTTCTCACGTGCGGACTCGGCGTTGATGGCCTCGAGCGGCAGCGCGACCTCGATGAGCTTGCGCTTGTGGGTTGGCTCGGTCATTCGGTCTCCTGGAACTCGGCTTCGGACTCTGTCTCGGGCTCATCGGGCTCAGGGACGGACCCGGGCTCGGCCTGCGCGATGCTACGGATCACCGGCTTGCCCATCACCTGCTCGATCTTGGTGATGAGCGCCTCCTTGCGAGCGTCGAAGAACGTGTAGAAGTCATCAGAGCGCATGAGAGCCGGATCGACCATGTGCGTGCGGAGGTGCTCATCCATGTGCGCGGCATCGATGCCCACGTCCTGCTGCAGCCGCGGGAGGTACTGGCTCGGCGCGTTGCCGCCGATGATGCGGTTGGTGCGCGCGGTGAGCGGCGCCTTGTTCACGATCGAGTCGCAGTACTTCCACTCGATGCCGTGGTCCCGGCACCACTTCTGAGGGAACAGGTGGTGGATGTCGACGTGCTCGTCGAAGTACGTCTGCACCTCGCTCACGGCCTCGCCGGTCCTCAGATCGACCGCGCCTTCGCGCATGAAGAGCGCGTAGAGCCCCTTGTAGGCCGCACTCTGACGCGTGCGCATCGTGTAGAGGCGGTCCTCGCTGAACAGCGCGTCACGGACGGTGGTGGGTTCCTCGCCGCCGTCGACCCATGCGAGCACCTCGGGGAGGTCTTTCGCGAAGCGGCTCTCGATCGTGCCGCCGTAGAGCTCACCGAACACGCCGCACCAGTACCAGCGCGCGACCTTCGCGCGCACACCGGCGTCTTGGAAGCGCGTGCCCAGGACCGCCGCGATCGCGGCGAGCGGGATGAGCTGGCTGCCGTAAGGGACGTCCAAGCCGTTGAACACGCGCTGCTGGTGCAGGAAGCGCACGACCTCCTCGTAGGCCGCCTGCGCGACGTCCGCCCACCGCTTGTAGTCGGCGAGCGTGAGCTTGAGCATATCCTTGCGCTTCGAGCCGATCGCGGGCGCGCCATCCTCGGAGCCGTTCTGGGCGACCCAATCGATGCGCCGCTGGCGGGCGGCGAGCAGCGTCACGGTCTGTATGAAATCGGTCGCTGCGAGCTTGGAGAGGACGCGATGCCGCTGGAGCGCGGCGCTGCGCGTCTTCCAATCGTCGCGCAACCGGAACCCGTCGATGGCGAAGGTCGCGGTGAGCAGCTCGAAGACGGTGAGCGTCACGCCGCCGGTGTTCACCTTCTCGAAGACCTGGCAGACGGCCTCTTTCGGTGTCTCCTTCGTGAGCACGATGGCAGGGATCTGGTACTGCTTGAAGCGCTCGATGATCTCCTTGTAGAACTCGTTGAAGCGCTTGAGCGTCTCTGCGTCGAACCCGTGATGCTCTTGGTAGCCGGTCAGCCACTCGAAGTGGTCGAACACCTCTGACACCGGGAAGACGTGCTCGGCGTACTCCCGCTCGCGTGTCGACAGGTCTCGGATGGGCTCGTTGCGGAAGTTCCTGACCACGCGGTCTGCCGGCACACCGAAGATCGCGTCTTCGCGGTCGCAGTTCGGGTCGAGCGCACCTCTGACGTCGATGTAGTACCAGCGCTCGATCGCTTTGCCTTTGGCGTCCTTCGTCCGGACCGGCTTGCGCGACTGGATCGAGAGGAAGAGCGACGTGAGGCGCTGCTGGCCATCGAGCACGAGCTGGTCGGGCCTGGTCCCCTCCGGAAAGCTCGCACCCTCCAGTGCGATGGGCCGGAACTGCTGATGGTCGTCGGTCTCGAGCATCATGATCGCGCCGATCGGGTACGACATCGACACGCTGGCGAGAAGCCCGGTGATGTGATCGTTGTCCCACACCCACTCGCGCTGGAAGTCGGGCAGCTGGATGCGCCCGTCACTTACCTTCTGCAGGAGGTCAGAGAGCAGATAGTCCGGGCTCTGGAACTGCTTGATGGACCCCACGGCATTCCTCTCAGTTCGGCTCGCTTGAGTGCGCGAGCAGCTCGTCCAGCTTGAAGTTCACCGACGCGACCATGAAGAGCGACTCCTGCGTGGCGCCGTACAGCGCACCGACGTCGCGGACGTAGCGCACGTCTGTGGCGCGTGAGTCTGCGACGGTCACGAGCGCGAGGATGTGGTTCTCGGCCTGGTTCAAGGCGGTGAGGATCTCGTTCTTCGTGAGTGTGACCGTGTCGGCGCCCTCGACCCGACCTTTCACCTCGATGAACTGCGTGTGGCCACGCACGCGATCGCGCGAGCGGATGTCGAAGCCCTTGTTGTTCGGCGGCATCTCTTCTGGCTCACGCCCGAGCGCGCGCTCTGCGGTAAGCACCGCATCAACGGCGATGCGCTCGACTTCCTTGCGGAGCGCAGGATCGGCCGACACCGGCGGCACGACCGGCGGACCTTCGGCCGCTGAAGCGAGCATGCCCGCCGGGATGACGACAGCGCCGCCCACGACCACCGGCTGGAGCGGCGAGATCTGCGCCTCGCGGTCGAGCTGAAGCAGGCGATCTTGGAGCCTCGCCTGCAGCTCGTCGGCCCGCTGGCGCGCCTTGGCGGAGTTGAGGCGCGGCGTCTTGCCCGCAAGCTCCTGTGCCTTGAGCTCCTCCGCACGGTAGTCCCAGTAGTTGATCTCGTGCGTGAGACGCTGCCTGACCGCCTCGCGCGTGCGGGCAACCCGGTCGAGCGTGCGGTGCTGCACCTCGGCGAAGTGGGCCGGGACGATGTGCTCGACCGCGTAGCTCACACCGAGCGCTTCGGCCTGCGGCCCGAGCCACTCGGCGTCAAGCGACGGTGAGACGAGCGCGGCCTCTTCTGGGGTCGCCGGGCGGTAGTCGAGATAGGGCGCGTAGCCCACGTCGGCCGCCGAGCCATCCGAGGTGAGTTCGACGAACTGCAACCGCCGTGAGACGAGCGTGGGCGTGCCGGCGGCGGTCAGGCGTCCGTCCTGGATGCTGCTCTCCAGGAAGAGCAGGAGGCGTGGCTCGGTTCCTGGATCGAGCTCGTCGACGAGCAGCGCGCCTTCTTTGAGCAGCGTGCGGAAGCGCTCCATCGCGAGGTCGACGGTGGCGTCGAGCAGCGGATGCCCCGGGCAGATGAACTGCGCGGGCGCGTGTCCGTCCGCGTGGATCCGCTCCTTCTCGAAGGTCACGCGCTCGTAGCGCGAGAGCACCGGCACCGTCTTGCCGATCACCCGGTCACGCGCACGGATGTCGGCCGGGACGTGCTTGACCTCGAAACGCCCAGGCTCGCGCTCGACGATGCGGCCCCCGAGTCGCGTGAACGCCTCGATGAAGAACGCGCGGATGAAGTGGGGCTGGAGCCGGCGCGCCTCGGCAAGCTCCATCTCCTCCCGGATGCGTTCGACCTCGGCCGCAGACAGCACGTCGCTTGCGAGCGCGCGCTCGTGGATGAGCGTGTTCATCGTGTCGCCGACCGTGTGGTCGATGACCTCGTCAAGCTTCGCCTTGACCTCGGGCTGCTCGCCGTAGCGGACCGCCTCGATCAGCAGGTCACGCAGCGGCTTTTCCGTGAACACCTGGCCGAGCACGTCGTAGACCTGACCGCCCAGGCTCTCGCGCATCTTCTCAAGCTTCTGGAACAGCCGCAGGAACACGTCGCCTTCGCGTGTCTTGTCCGCCACGAGGTTCCACATGTGGCAGACCTCGGTCTGGCCGATGCGGTGGATGCGTCCGAAGCGCTGCTCGATGCGGTTGGGGTTCCACGGAAGGTCGTAGTTCACGAGCAGGTTCGCGCGCTGCAGGTTGATGCCTTCGCCGGCGGCGTCGGTCGCCACGAGCACGGAGACGTCCTTGTCCTGGGTGAAGAGCTCCTGGACCTTGCGCCGGTCCTCGCGGCCCATGCCGCCGTGGATGGCGACGACCGCCTCATCGCGGCCGAGCAGTGTGCGGATGCGCTGCACGAGGTAGGTGAGTGTGTCCTTGTGCTCGGAGAAGACGATGATCTTGCGGCGCGAGCCATCCGGCCAGAACATCGCCTCATGGCCGGTGAGAAGGCTTGCGAGCTGCTCCCACTTGCGGTCGGTGCCTGAGGCGCGCACCTCTCGGGCGGCCGCTTCGAGTCTGGCGAGCGTTGCGATCTCGGCCTTGAGCTCCTCGACGGTTGCCGCGGCCGTCGCCTGGTCGATGACCTCGTCTTCGATCTGCTCGATCTCGCCGTCGAGGTACTCATCGAGGTCCTCTTCGAAGTCGTCGGGCAGCGGCAGGCCGGAGGCGAAGTCTATCGCCACTTGCGTGATGGAACGCTTGCGCAACTCCGCCTCGGCGAGCTGGCGCTCGAGCCGCTCACGACGACGCTTGATGGACTGGTAGATCGCCTCGGGCGAGGACGCGAGGCGCCGCTGCAGCGTGGTGAGCGCGAAACCGACGATGGCTCCTCGGCGGCCCTCGCCCTTCGCCTTGAGGCGCTCGACGCGGTTCATCTCCTCGCGGACGTAGTCGGTGACCGCGGTATAGAGCGCGGCTTCGGCATCAGAGAGCTCGTACTTCACGGTGTAGGCCCTGCGCTCGGGGAACAGCGGCGTGCCGTCGAACTTGAGCAGCTTCTCTTTGACGAGCCGCCGCATCATCCCCTGTGTGTCGATCGAGTGCTGCCCGTCACGCGGCCGGCCCTCGAAGCGGTCGCCGTCGAGCAGCGCCATGAAGAGCTGGAAGTCGGCCTGGCTCCCGCTGTGTGGAGTCGCCGTCATGAGCAGCAGGTGTCGCGTGAGCCGCCCGAGCTCCACGCCGAGCTCGTAGCGCTTGGTGCGTTTGACCTCGTTGCCGAAGTAGTGGGCCGACATCTTGTGGGCCTCATCGCAGACGATGAGGTCCCACTCGGTCTGCTCGAGCTTGGCGCGGATGTCCTCGTTGCGCGCCATGTGGTCGAGCCGGCCGATCGCGAACTCGCGTTCCGCGAACGGGTTGCCCGATTTCGAGTTGTTGACCGTCTCGCGCGAGATGATGTCGAAGTCGAGTCCGAACTTGACCCACAGCTCGTCTTGCCACTGCTCGACGAGGCTGCCCGGCGCGACGATCAGGCAGCGCTTGAGATCGCCGCGGATGATGAGCTCCTTGATGAAGAGCCCCGCCATGATCGTCTTGCCAGCTCCGGGGTCGTCGGCCAGCAGGAAACGCATAGGCTGGCGCGTGAGCAGCTCCCCGTAGACAGCTTGGATCTGGTGCGGCAGCGGCACCACCTGCGAGGTGCTGACCGCGAGCATGGGGTCGAAGAGATAGGCGAGCTGGATGCGCTTGGCTTCGGCGGCCAGGCGGAAGAGGGCGGGATTCGCGGTGAACGAGAAGATCCGCGACGCCTGCTCGACGGCGAGCTGCGGCTCCATGTCGCGGTAGACGAGCTGCTCGGCCACGCGGCCGTCAGGCGTGCGATATGTGAGCGTGAGCGCAGAGGTGCCGTGCCACGTGGCCTGCACGACCTCGACGGGGGCGGCGGGGGTGATGCCCGAGACGCGCGTGCCTGGCGTCAGGTCCTCAAGGCGTGCGGTCACGTTCCTCCCCTCGGATGAAATGGCAGGGTCACGGGTACCAACGGACGGGCATGCGCGTCGCGGAATCCCCTCCTCGATTCGATTATACGGAAGGGAGTGACATCGGACGGAACTGCGTCTGGCTAACCCCACTTCGGCAGACAGAATATCCGCCGCGGCCAGTATACGACGCCCCGCTGACGCAGGCATTCTCGGCATATCGAGCCTGCATAAGCGCCAAGTCGAGCACAGCCCTGCCGGACCGCGCGCGCAGCGACGCCTATCGCTCCCCGCTCTCGAGCGCGTGCTTGAGGCGCTTGAGGTCGCCCTCCAGGTAGCCGCTCGCGGTCTTCTCGATGTAGCCCGACATCAGCGCCGCGGCGCCGGTGACGTTGGCCGAGATCGTGAAGCCGAACCGAGTGCCGCCATCCTCGGGCCTGAACGTGTAGCTCGCGCTGCCTCGGTACTGGCCGGTGGTGCGGAAGTCGATCCGCTCGGCGGGCTCCAGCGCCGTCACCTCGAGCTCGATCGACGCGGCGCGCCCCTCGTACGAGTACGACTGCCGGACGCGCGAGCCCACCTGCAGCGGAACGCCGCCCACCGCGCTCGAGGCCAGCAGGTACGTGCGCCAGCGGATGTCGTTGGACGGGTCAGCCACGAACGCGAAGACCTCGGCCGGCGGACGCGCGATGAAGACGCTCTTACGGATGCGCATCGGGGTCCTTCTCGGCCATTCGGCGCGCCGTGCCGAAGCCCATGAGGCCGAGGCCGGCAAGTATCGAGGCGATGCCGGGGCCCGGGCACACGAGCATGGGGATGCCGATCAGCACGAGGATGCCGCCGAGCACGAACGACCCGCACCCGCGGCGCGGCGCGGGCGGTTCGGCCGGCATGTTCCTCTCGGCGGACATGCTGGAATCATACCCCGGGCGAGGCATCGGCCGAGGCTCCTTGGGCGACCAGCGACTCCAATGTCACCTCGGGCCGCTCCCGGCCGATGGTATCGATGCGGTACTCGTTGGTGAACAGCGCAAGCAGCTCGCCGTCGCGCATGCGCGTGAGGACCTCCACGTCGCGCGCCTTCTGAAGCCATGCCTCGCTGGCACGATCCGTGCGTCGCACGACGGTGTACGGAAGAGGGTCGAGCACCACGGGAGCGTTGAACTCGTGCTCCAGGCGGTGCAGCGCAGCGGCTTTCCTTCGGTGAGCGTATCGCCGGGGTGCAGCGCCCCCGCATTGACGAGCCCCACGACGTCGCCGGGATACGCGCGCTCTACCGACGTGCGTTCCCTGCCCAACAGAGAGTGCGCGTACTTGGTGGCGAACGGTCGCCCGGTAGCCACATGCGTGAGCATCATCCCGCGCTCGAACACTCCAGAGCAGACACGCACGAACGCGATCCTGTCGCGGTGAGCGGGATCCATGTTGGCCTGCACCTTGAACACGAGTCCGCTGAACTCGCCGTCGAGGGGCACGGGCTCTCCCTCGATCGTCAACCGCGGGGCCGGCGCAGGGGCGAGGTCGACGATGGCGTCGAGCAGCAGCTTCACGCCGATGTTGGATACCGCGGCACCGTGGAAGACGGGCGTGGAAAGGCCGGTGCGAAACGATTCATCGTCATGGTTCGCGCCGATGTGGCCGAGCAGCTCGAGCTCCTCGGCCGCGTGCACAAGACCCGTCATCGCCGCTGCAGCCGACCCGTCGATCGCCACGCGTTCTTCGCCTGCGGCCGTAGCGCCGCCCGCGGTGCGCGAGTAGCGGATCACGTGGCCCGGGTCTCGCCGATCGATGAGGCCCTCGAAGTGCCCGGCGATCCCGACCGGCCATGTCACCGGCGTAGGCACGATCCCAAGCCGCTGCTCGATCTCGTCAAGCGGGCCGAGTGCTTCTCGGCCAGGCCGATCCCACTTGTTGACGAAGGTGATGACAGGCAGCCCCCGATGGCGGCAGACGTCGAAGAGCTTCAGGGTCTGAGGCTCCAACCCCTTGGCCGCCGTCCAGCAGCATCACCGCGCAGTCGACGGCGGACAGGACGCGATAGGTGTCTTCCGAGAGATCCGCGTGCCGGGGGTGTCGAGCAGGTTGAGCACCGTGTCGCGATACTCGAACTGCAGCGCCGCCGAGGTCACCGAGATCCCCCGCTGCTGCTCCATGGCCATCCAGTCGCTGGCGACCCCCTGGCGGCCCGCCTTGCCGTGCACCGCGCCAGCCTCGGTTATCACCCGCGCATGCAGCGCGAGCGCCTCGGTGAGCGTCGATTTTCCGGCGTCAGGATGGCTGATGACCGCGAACGTGCGGCGACGGCCGGCCTCTGTGCTCGCGACTGACTTGCTAGCGACCATTCGACTCACCCATGGCGCCAGGGTGATGGAGCGCAACGAGACTGATGATGATGCCGTCAGTCATGTGTGATCAAGCCATTCTCTGTTACTGCTGAGACGGCGTGCGAGCGGATTGGGCCGAGGATGCAGCCATGGTACTGCGCACCGTGGAGTTCGAACCGGTATTCTATCTCGAGTGGAGCGCTCTCTGCATGAGAGGCTCACCTCCCGCCCTTGCGCTCACTGCGCCTTCGACGCCCCAGATGATGACTCTTCCCCCCTGCGACTGTTGGAACTACTTGAGGCTCGTTTGTGAAAGCGAAACGCCAGGATGCCCTGCAGCATCTCCTTGGCGAGGTAGTGGTCGATGCGATAGATCTGTTCCTCGCGCAGAAGCGAGGCCAGCAACTCATCAAGCTGCTTGGAGCTCTCGACGTCGTGGCCGAACGGCTTCTCGATCAGAACGCGTGTATAGCCCTCTTCTTCGCTGCAGGGCGCCGTCAGCTTGCTCTCGGCCAGATTGCCGAGAATGGTCTCATAGTTCTCGGGAGGTACAGCGAGGTAGAAAAGCTTGTTCGCGCAGGCCCCCATGTTGCGGCGATTCCCGCGCTCGCATCGGCGAGAGAGCGGTATGCTTCCGCGTCCGCGAAGGTCCCCTTCTGGTACGTGAACAAGGCGAGGAACGCTTCGATGTCACCTGCGTCCGGGTACTTCTCGGCAAGTATTGCCTTGACGTGATCCCGGAGGTCGTTGTCCGACCAGTCACGCCGCGAGAACCCGACGACGCGGAATCGGTCGGGGAGCAGGTCGTTTCTCCACAGGTGGAAGATCGACGGGACGATCTTCCGTGCCATCAGATCGCCGGTTGCGCCAAATACGACGAGGATCGTGGGCGCGTTCACTCTCTTGGTCATCTCAACAGTGCCTTCCATGGGAGCGGCCAACGGGCGCGCCAATATCGCTGACGCACATAAGCCGCGATGGTGCTTCGGGCATGTGCCTCTGGGTCTGCCGTGCCACACGTATGGTCCGCGCTTCGGTACGCCGCCAGCACGGCATGGCGTACGGGTACACACTCCTTGTATCCACACGTCATCTGCATGAGCGCCGATAGCGCCGGCGTCAGCTCGGCAAACCAGCGATGGAGGCAGAATGAGACCTGACATAGTCCCTGGCGCGACCTTCCCCGACTACGAACTGCGAGACCACCGCAATCAACCTAGAAGGCTCTCCGCGCTCCAAGGCAGCGACCCGCTCATCCTCACGCTGATGCGCGGGCACTTCTGCCCCAAGGACCGCCAACAGCTCTACGACCTCGTCGAGTTCAGCCAGAAGCTCGACGTGGGCTACGCCCGACTGGTCACCATCACCACTGACTCGCTGCTTGAGGTCAACGAGCTGCGATCCGGTGTCGGTGCCCACTGGACGTTCCTGCATGACCCGGGCCGGAAGGTCGCGCGCGACCTCGACATCGCCGAGTACACGGACACCATGCACAACCCGATGATCCCTTACACGATCGTGCTGAAACCGGACCTGGTGATCCACAAGATCTACAACGGCTACTGGTACTGGGGGCGTCCGACTATTCACGAGCTTCACCTCGACCTTCGTGAGATAACCGCCGAGATACGCCCAGACTACGCGATCGACACTCCGGAGCTGCGCACACAATGGGAGGCGGGCGACCGCTCGAACTTCTGGCCGTACGGCAAGAGCCTCGCGGAGATGTTCGCCGATGAGGACTGAAGCCACCAGTCGTCTCGCGAAGCTGCTGCGCGAAGTCGCGGACGCTCATCATGATGCCTTCATTGCGACCGGTGGTGAGGACCCCGAGTGGCCGCTCTGGTACGCGGCCCGGGTGATGCCGCATCTCGCAGGGACCGAGTTCCTGCCATCGGTGCCTGCGGACTCGCTACCGTGGCTCACCGTTGAGCAGATGGCCGAAGCAGACCGACTTGCTATCGAGGAGTTCGGCATCACGCTCCTGCAGATGATGGAGCACGCGGGTTCCGCGCTCGCGGAGCTCGTGATGCGGGTCGCGCCTGAGGGCAGGGTCACAGTGCTTGCGGGCGGTGGCAACAACGGAGGCGGCGGACTGTGCGCCGCGCGCCATCTCGTCGCGCGAGGTCGTGATGTCGAGATCGTACTCGCATCAGACCACCTCGGCGAGGCGACGCGGCATCATCTTGCCACGCTGGCAGCGATGGGAATCATGCCATCGGAGCATCCGACCGGCGACGTCGCCGTCGACGCCCTCGTGGGCTACGGTCTCACGGGGGCGCTGCATGGCGTGGCGGCGGACCTCGCGAGCTGGACCAACGGTCGCACCTCGGTTTCGCTCGACTTCCCCTCTGGATTCGGCTTCGAAGGGGCTGTCCGACCGGCCGCAACGCTCACTCTCGCGCTCCCCAAGGAGAGCCTGCGGGGTCTGAGCCCGCTCTACCTCGCGGACCTCGGACTGCCAGCGGCGCTCTGGGAGCGGATGGGTCTGGACCCGGGCACGCCCTTCGTCGAGGGTCGCCTCGTGAGAGTGGAGCCGTGACCGCGGCCGATGTCGGGAAGCGGGCGGCGGCTCGTGCGGCTCTCGCCTACCTCCGCCCCGACACGGTCATCGGCGTCGTCGCATGCGGGATCTTCGCGCACCGGCGAGCCGACGTGATACTCGTCGGCCGCAAAGACGGCTCGATGCTCGCACTCGCACCCGACGACGAAGGAAGCAGCCGATGATTCGCGCGGTCATCTTCGACTTGGATGGAACGCTCGTGAGAACCGAGAGGCTCAAGGCCCTCTCCTACGGGCGCGCCGCCGACGAACTGGAGCCTTCAGTCGATCATGAGGCGCTCGCCCTACGCGCGTTCGGCGAGGTCGTCGGCCAATCCCGGCGAGATGTCGCCATCCACGTGATGACGGCGCTTGGAGTGGAGCCGCTCGCTGCACAGCGATGCGAGGAGTTCGGCGTCGACGAGGCATGGCAAGCGTTTGTGCAGATCCGGCTGCGAATCTACACGCAGATGACGGCGGACGTCGACCTGTTGCGCGAGAACCGTTGGCTGCACAACATCGAACTCGTCGAGACCGCAAGGTCGCTCGGCTGCCGAATCGGCCTGGCGACAGCCTCCTCATGCGCGACCGCGCGCCACGTACTCGGCGCGATCGGGCTCGCCGACGCATTCGACTTCGTCGCGACCAACGACGACGTCAACCACAACAAGCCGGACCCCGAGATCGACCTGCTTGTCGCTTATGAACTCGGAGTGGCGCCAGCCGAGTGCATCGTGATAGAGGACTCGCCATCCGGCGTGCGAGCTGCACTGGCCGCAGGGATGCGTTGTATCGCTGTGAGTACCGAGTTCACGCGAGAGCGGCTGCACGCGGAAGGGCTGCTCTGCGAGGAATGGATCGTGGACGACCCGGTGCTGCTTCAAGACACGTTGCGACGCGCATTCACCGAAGCTGATGGCGACGAGAAACCCCCGACAGACAGGGATTGATGCGAATGAGCGCACAGACAGAGCCCGTGACCGTAGCCGTATCCCGACGCGTCCGCCCAGAACGCGAGGCCGACTTCGAGATGTGGGCACGCGGGATCAGCGAAGCGGCCGAGAAGTTCCCCGGACACCTGGGGGCTGGACATATCAGACCGGCTGAGGCGGGTGGCGAACACACAATCGTCTACCGCTTCGACACGCCTGAACACTTCGACAACTGGCAGAACTCGCCCGAGCGATTAAGCTGGATTGAGGCGTCGCGCGGACTCATCGAGGGCGAACCCCGCATTGAGAGGGCAACAGGGCTCGAGTACTGGTTCCACGACCCTGCTTGCTCGTACGGCACGCCCCCGCCGGTTTGGAAGCAAGCGATCCTAACGGAGATCGGCCTGTACCCAACGGTGCTGGTCGTCGCCTACACAGTCGGTCTGCTCATTGAAGGATGGCCGCTGCCAGTCCGGTCGCTCGTCACCACTGTGCTATCCGTGACGTTGATGACGTGGGTCGTGATGCCGGTCGTGAGCCGGGTGTTCAGAGGCTGGCTGCAATCAAAGACCAGTACCTAGAGCACAAGGGCCGAGACCTTTGCCGTGACCCGAGTGAAGACGGCCCCCGCGGCATTCCGCGCAACAGGGACTACTGTTCGGCTACACGAGCGCACCACTATCCCCTCTGAGCTGCGCTCTTGCTCCACACCCGCTCTCAGCCAGAAGACATTTGTAGCCCGATTTCTCACCGAAATCGGGCTACTCAGGCCTCTGACCTGTGGTTCTTCTGGTGCCCCCAAGGGAATTCGAATCCTGAAAGTGCTTGTGACTATTGGGACTACTTGGGACTCGTTGGTACTCAAGAGCTGCGGTGAGTCCCAATAGGTACCAACGAGTACCAACAAGTACCATGTATTTGGGCGACAAATTGGGCGACAAATCCGGGGCGCTCCGATCCGAGACGAGAATGGAGCCGCGCTTGCCTTCTTTGTGATTAATCATATAATCACGTTAGTGTTTCGCGCTTCAATCAGAAAGGCTGTCACCGTGTACCGTTACGAGACTACAGAGATCGTCGCCACAGGCGTCCGACGGATCGAAGAGCTCCGCGCCCGCCTGGATGCGCAGGGGCCGCTCCCCCGGATCTGGCTCGGCCGGACTCGGCGCGACCTTGAGGCCGAAGCCGTAGCCGCCTCCACGATCATGGAGGGTGTGGCGGTCACCGTCGACGAGGCCCGCAGGATCCTGGCAGGCGACCGGCCCACCGGCATCTCGGCCGAAGACATCGGTCTGGTGGACGGCTACCGGAATGCGATGCGCTTCGTGCTCGCTCGCGCCGACGCGGATGCGTTCCAGTGGCAGAGCGAGCTTGTGCTGTCGCTGCACCACCTCGTGCTCGGCGGTTCGTATGCCAAGGGCGCGGGCCGGTTCAGGGAGACCCAGAACTGGCTCACGAACAGGGCGAGTGGCGCACAGGTCTACCTGCCCCCTCCCGCCGATGAAGTGCCGTCGCTCGTGGACGGCCTCATGGCGTGGCTCCAAAGAACGGATGAATCCGGGCCGGTGGCGTCGGCGCTCGCGCACGTGTCGGTGGCGGGCATCCACCCGTTTACGGATGGCAACGGCCGTACGGCGCGTATCGTCGCGTCGCTTGCGATGTATCGCGCCGGGTTCCGGCTGCCGCAGTTCACCAGCCTCGAGGAGTGGTGGGGACGTCACCTCGAGGACTACTGCTCCGCGTTCGACTGTCTCGGAACGGAGTGGGCACCTGATTCGGACGTCACCCCGTTCCTCGAGGCCCACGTACAGGCGCAGGTCGCCCAGGTGGAGGCTCTCTCGCTGCGCAACACCACCGAACGCGCTCTGTGGACGGTGCTGCAGGACGCGGCCGTGAGCGACATGGGCCTGAACGAACGCGCCACGCATGCGCTCTACGACGCCTTCTTCGCGCGCGAGGTCACCAACCGCTACTACCGTGGCATGGCGGACGTTTCCGAGGTGACCGCCTCACACGATCTGGGCAAACTCGTTGCCTCAGGCGCCCTCCAGGCCAGAGGGGCCGGAAGAAGCGCGCACTACGTAGCTGCGCCAGCGCTCTACGAGCTTGTGGTACAGCACGCCGAACTCGATCCGCGATGGCTCGGCACGCCGGGGGACAACGTCGCCCAGCGGGACGCTGTTCTCATGGGGCTTGCGAATCGCCTGCATGCGGCCGGCGCCGCATCGGTGGTCTGAGCGGACGCCGGGCCCGGGGGCATCGGAGTCACACTCCTTCATCGGATGCAGTCTGCGTGACCGCCCTGCCAGGCACCGGTGGCCGGTGTCGGACGCGCTTGCACCCCCCAACCGACGCCCATCACGCTCTTGCTCAGGCGAGCCACACCAGATACGCGGCGGCTACCAACAATCCCACGCCGCCGATCCTCGTGAGCACGCCGGTCGCGCGCGAGAGCTTGGTCATCACGACAAGGGATCCCGACGCGAGCCCCAGGAGCACCAGTGGCGCGCCCTTCCCCATCCCGAATACGAAGAGAAGCGCTGCACCTTCGACGGCCGAGCCCCGGGCGGCCGCGATCGTCCCGATGGCCGCAAGGATCGGCGTCGAGCAGGGAGAGGCGACGACGCCGAACAGCATGCCGAACAAGAACGCTCCAAGGTACCCGCGGCGCTCGGGCCTCCTGCTCGGCACGAACCGGTTGACGGCGTCGAACCGCAGGTTGATGACGCCCAGCATGTGGAGTCCGAGGACCAGGCAGATCGCAGCTACCACGTAGTAGGCCCACCACGCGATGAAGAGCGCCCGGCCGAGCGCGCCTGCTGCCGCACCGATCGCGGCGAACAGGAGGCTCATCCCCATGACGAACGCCCCGGCGAGCAATAGGGAACGCAGGTACGTGCGCCCGCGCGAGTCCGTGGCACCCTCAGAGCCCACGGTGCCGGTGAGGTAGCCGAACACCGCCGGCAGCATCGGCAGCACGCAGGGGCCGAAGCCCGCCACCAGTCCACCGAGGAGCGCGATACCGAACGCGGCCGGCCCGGTCACGGCGCCTGCCGCAAGCTGACGTGCGAGTTCGTCCACGTTCATCACTCCGCCAGTAGCGCGTCGAGGTACTGCCGCACACCGGCGGCGTCGAGCTTGCCTGTATACGAGTGGAGGACCGTGCCGTCCGTGCGGATGAAGTACGACGTGGGCACGAACTGGAACGAGAACCGCTTGGCGAGCTCCTGCCCGGCGGGCTCGTCCGTCATCACGTGCAGGTAGACGACCTCGTCCTCGTACTCGGGCATGACCTGCTGGACCGACTTCTCCATCTCCGCGCAGTTGTCGCAGTACGACAGACCGAAGTTGAGGAAGACGGGCCGTCCATCGTCGAGCGCCCTCTCGAAGGCTTCCACCGGGTCCTCCGTGGCGCCAGCGGCAAGACCTGTCCCACCCGCCGTGGCAGCTCCTGGCGCAGCGGGATCCGGAGCCGAGCTGCCGAGCTTGACCACGACCAGAACGGCGAACGCCGCCGCCACGCCGACAAGGACGAGCGTCTTCGATCTACGCGTCGGCATCGAGCATCCTCCTCAGTTCCTCGGCCGAGGGCACGCGTCCGGACGCTGCCACCCGCCCGTCGATCACCAGCCCTGGAAGCGCCACCACGCCGGTCTCCATGATGCCGGCCGGGTCTGTGACCTTCTTGATGTCTGCGGCGACGCCGATCTCACCCATGATCCGCCGAACCGCCGCCTCGAGTTCACGACAGGTCGGGCAGCTCGCCGAGCCCACCAGTTGGACGATCATGCCGGCACCACCTTTCGACGCAGACGGAGCGGCCCTGCACCGGACCATAGTCCGAACGATCGGGAGCGCTCCTTGACTCCGGTCAAGACCATCGTCGCTTGACAGGAGCCGACACATGGCGTTTACTTCTCACATGATAATCATTTACTACTGATAATCAAGGAGCTTCCAATGCCGCCCCGCTCTGAACGCCTCTCGCACCTGATGCCGTTGCTCCAGCATGCGACCTCGCATCTCGGCGCCCTGTCGACCGAATCCGGCCGTTCGTTCTCCCTGTCGAACTCGCGCATGGCGGTGCTGTCCACGCTCATGCAGCGTGGGCGGCTTCGGATGTCGGATCTTGCCGAGCTGCTGGACCTGCCCCGCCCGCTCGCCACGAGGACCGTCAACGAACTCGTGGCGAGAGGGCTGCTCGAGCGCTGCGACGATCCGTCGGATCGGCGGATCGTCCTGGTGCAGCCCACCGAAGCGGGGCGCACGGTCTACGAGGACGTGCAGCGCGAGTCCGCAACGGCGCTCGAGGGCGTCCTCGGCGACATGACGGCAGACGAGGCGGACGCCCTGCTCGCTGGACTCGAGGCGCTGCTCGAGGCGCTGCACAAGCCGGGCCGCGGCCGCAGGTGCTGCGGGCCCGACGACCCCGATGGGCATCACGACGCGCACACGAGCCAACCAGGTTGCGTGCACGCACAGTCAGTACACCCTGTTGAGAGGAGCCAGCCATGACCGAGACCGCCGCCCTGAAGGAGACCGTCCTGCGTTCCGACGAGCTTACGTGTCCCTCCTGCATCGCCAAGATCGAGGCGAAGCTCACCAGCCTCGATGGCGTCGCCTCAGCCGAGGTGAAGTTCGCCTCCGGGAGGATCGTGGTTCAGCATGACCCGTCGAAGGTGTCCGTCGGCGACCTGGTGAAGGCCGTCAGGGAGATCGGCTATGCGGCCAAGCCGTCTGCGATCTAGTCACGCCACGTCCGGTGGACCCCGGGTGAGAGCGCTGAGCCCGGGGTCCTTCTCACACCAAGGGGTGACGACATGAAGCGAGCATGGAACGACTGGGGCATCGTCATCGCCTCCGGCCTCCTGATTGCCCTCTCCTGGGCAACGGGCCAGGAGTGGCTGATGATCGGGGCGGCCGTGGTCGCGGGCTATCGGATAGCCATCACCGCCGTGCAGGCGCTGCGCGTACGCAACGTCTCGATCGACCTGCTCGTCACCGTCGCCGCAGTGGGCGCCCTCTTCATCCACAACTACTGGGAGTCCGCCGCGGTCACCTTCCTCTTCGCACTCGGCAAGGGGCTTGAGCGGGCGACGCTCAACAAGACCCGCAAGGCGCTCTCGGACCTGGTGGATGCGGCGCCGGAGACGGCGACCGTCATGCGAGACGGCGTGCCGGTGACCGTCGAGGTGTGGGAGCTCGCTCCCGGCGACATCGTGCTGGTGCGCAACGGCGAGCAGGTTCCGGTGGACGGCCGCGTCGTGACCGGCCATGGCGGCGTGGACGAAGCCACCATCACCGGAGAGTCCCTGCCCGCCGAGAAGGCCCAGGGCTCCGAGACGTTCGCGGGCACGTGGCTGCGATCGGGTGTCCTGCAGATCGAGGCCGTGAACATCGGTCCCGACACCACGCTCGCGAAGATCATCCACCGGGTGGAAGAGGCTCAGGACGATAAGGCGAAGACCCAGACGTTCCTGGAGAGGTTCTCGCGCTGGTATACCCCCGGAGTGATCGTCACATCCGTGCTCGTCGGCCTCGTCACCCGCGATATCGAACTCGCGTTGACACTGCTCGTGATCAGCTGCCCCGGCGCGCTCGTGATCTCCATCCCCGTCTCCATCGTGGCCGGCATCGGCCGCTCGGCCAAAGACGGCGTGCTCATCAAGGGCGGCGAGTATCTCGAGACCTCGGCGAAGGTGGATGCCATCGTGGTCGACAAGACCGGCACGCTGACGAACGGCCGCCCAGAGCTCACGGACGTGGTCGTGTTGGATCCGGCGTACACCGAGGCCGACGTGCTGCGCCTTGCGGCGCGCGCTGAGACCGCCTCCGAGCATCCGCTTGCCGATGCCATCATCCGCGGCGCCAAGGAGCGTGGACTGCAGGTCGTCATGGCGGAGAAGTCCGAGCCTATCGCCGGCAAGGGCATCCGCACGCACGTGGAAGGCCGCACGGTGGCTGTGGGGTCGGCGGACCTGCTCGACGCGCGCCCGGACGACGCGCATGTCGCGGCCTTCAACGAGCACGGCAAGACCGCGATGTACGTTGGTGTGGACGGCGCAGCGATCGGCATCGTTGCGGTCGCTGACACCATCCGCAACGACGCCGCCGCGGCGATCAAGGCGCTCCACGCACGGGGGGTGAAGGTCATCATGGCCACCGGCGACGCACGGCGGGTGGCAGAGAGTGTCGCCGCGCAACTCGGTGTCGATATCGTCCACGCGGAGCTGATGCCGGAAGACAAACTGGCGATCGTCAAGGGCCTTCAAGCCGAGGGCTACACCGTGGCCATGGTCGGCGACGGCGTGAATGACACGCCAGCGCTGGCGCAAGCGGACATCGGCGTTGCGATGGGCGCCGCCGGATCGCCGGCTGCCATCGAGACGGCGGATATCGCGCTCATGGCCGACGACCTGCCGCGCCTCCCCTACGCGCTGGGACTCGCGCAGCGGACGGTCCGTACGATGCGCGTCAACATCGGGATCGCGCTCGTGGTCGTGGCAACGCTGCTGGCGGGCGTCCTCTTCGGGGGCGTCACGATGTCCATCGGCATGCTCGTCCACGAGGCGTCGGTCATGCTGGTGATCGGCATCGCCATGCTGCTGCTACGCCCGACGCTGAAGAAGGAGCCGGTGGGTGCTGCCGCGGTTCCTTCCCCCATCGCGTGATCCGTCAATGACATCGTGATGCACGAACGACAGGCCTTGTCGGTCGCTCGTGTCGGGCGGGCAGGTGGACTCGCTGATCGCAGTGCCCGCATTCGTGCTCGACTTCCTGTGCATCCACCCGTTCTCCGACGGCAACGGGCGGATGTCGCGCATCCTGAACCTCATGCTCCTGTACCAGGCCGGCTATGATGCCGGCCGTTACATCAGTCTCGAGAAGGTCATCGAGGACTCGAAGGCGACGTACTACGAGGCACCCGAAGCCTCGTCGGGCGGAGGGCACGAGGGCCGACACGATCTCGTTCCCTGGCTTCAGTACTCGCACGGCGTTCTCATCGCAGCGTACGTTGAGTTCGAGCAGCGAGTCGGGCAGATGGGGACAGGGCGCGGGGCGAAGCGCGACATGGTGATCGACTGCATCCGGCACATCCCGGCGACCTTCCGGTATGCCGACGTCGAGCGAGCCTGTCCGGGGGTGAGCCGTCCCACGATCGTTCGCGTGCTCGGCGAGCTTCGAGACAAGGGTGAGATCAGGTGCACGAAGGGCGGGCGCGACGCGACGTGGGAGCGAACGACTCAGTGAGTCGTTAACGATATCATCCGTGGGCTCTCTGATTCGTTTGGGGAACTGCGGGCACTCATCAGCAACAGGGAGTGCTGCTGGGCCGCATGAAGGCGCCGACACCGCCTCTGAGCAGCACCTTTGCCGCGCGCCCGCTCTCAGCCCGAAGACATCTGTAGCCCGATCTCACAC
>NPIE01004484.1_pt1 | contig 26405 bp, 23 predicted proteins | sample 8637661 | NCBI WGS metagenome assembly NPIE01 (sample SAMN07420842, study PRJNA396082) | bioreactor metagenome | isolation source: sample BA12 brine-fed electro-methanogenic bioreactor BA | place: Japan: Kochi | collected 2016-12-09 | reverse complement strand
CGGCCTCGTCGAGATAGGCGGTGGACCAGACCACAGCCATGCCGTCATCGGTGAGCGCCTGCACCATGCGCCACAAGTCCTGGCGGCTGACCGGATCGACGCCCACGCCGGGCTCGTCCAGCAGCAGCACCTTCGGCCGCGCCATCAGCGCACAGGCAAGGCCCAACTTCTGCTTCATGCCGCCCGAGAGCTTGCCGGCGAGACGCTTGGTGAAGGGTCCAAGCCGCGTGAAGTCGAGCAGTTCGGCAAACAGATCGGCGTTGCGGTCGGCATCCATGCCGCGCAACTGCGCATACAAACGCATGTTCTCCATCACCGACAGGTCTTCATACAGACCAAAACGCTGCGGCATGTAGCCGCTGACCACGTGAATCGCATCGTTGTCCCGCACGACGTCGTATCCGGCCAGGGTGACCCGTCCGGCATTGGGTACTAGCAGGCCGGTCAGAATCCGCATCAGCGTGGTCTTGCCAGCGCCGTCGGGGCCGACCAGACCCGTCAGGCGTCCGTAATGGATCGATGCGCTCAATCCCTGCAGTGCCTGTACGTTGCCGAAATGCTTGTCCACGCCGTCGATGACGACGGCAGCGTCTTCGCCCGCACCAGCAGGCACGGCGGCGATGGCAGGGCTTGCCTGCATCTCAACGCTCCCCCGGGATACTGGTGCCGGCTTTCGCATCGACCTCGATCGTCACCGGCATGCCCTGGCGCAAGGCACCGTCGCTGTCGGCTTCGTCGATGACGATGCGCAGGCGGTACACCAGATCCGTGCGCAAATCCGTCGTCTCCACCGTCTTGGGGGTGAATTCGGCGCGTGGCGAGATGAAGCCGATCTGGCCGCGGTAGACCTTGTCCGATGAATCGCTTTTGACGCGCACCGCGGTGCCGGGTGCAATGCGTCCCAGGTCCGGTTCGCCCACGTAGGCGCGCACGTAAACCGGCTTGTCCAGGCTCAGGCTGTAGACCGTGCTTTGGCTCGCAACCATGCTGCCGGGCTCACGCACCCGAGCGATGACGGTTCCGCTACTGGGCGCCATCAATTCGGTGTCCGCCAAGGCTGTAGCAGCTTGCGCTGAGGCGGCCTGCGCGGCCGCAAGGCGCGCCTCTGCCGCAGCGATGTCTTCCTTGCGAAAGCCTTCGGACGCCAGCGACAGGGCGGCCCTGGCGGCCTCGACGCCAGCGGCCGCCTGGTCGCGCGCTGTGTGGGCGGCATCCACCGTGCGCTGACTGCTGGCACCGGAAGCGAGCAGGCTGCTTTGGCGTTGATAGTTGCGCTCAGTGTCGTTAGCGACGGCCTGCGCCTGCTTCAGTGCTTCCTGCGCCTGGATGATTTCCTGCGGCCGCAAACCGCGGCGCAGCTTGGCAAGTTCCGCCTGCGCCACCTTCACCGAGGCGTCAGCAGCCGCCAGCGCGTCGCGATAGGGCTGAGCATCCAGCACCGCCATGCGAACACCGGCGCTGACCGTATCGCCCTCATCGAAAGCCATTTGCATCACGCGCCCGGGTTGACGGAAGGCCAGTTGCACCTCGCGGATGTCGACGTTGCCGTAGAGGCGCAATGCATCTTGTTTTCCATGGTCGAGCGACAGCCAGAACGCCAGCGCGCCGCCAAGAGCGAGCACGACGACGGCGATCACGACCCAACGGGTTTTTCTGGAGAGGAGGTTTGGCGTTGTCATCGATGGGTTTCCGCTAGATAAAGGTGCTCAGTGCTTGCGTGCGACCTCCGTACTCGCCGCTGACCGGAGCCAGGCCATGGCCGCTATGCCAGCCCACACCAACGTGCGCAGCGTCATGGCGACTACCGTGCGCGGCTCCCAGGCGCCACCCAGAACCACATGCGCTCCGAAAGCCAGGAACACGAGTGCGGTCGCCACCGCGATGACAAGCGCCAACCACGCGGCCCAGCGCCGGCGCATCCACAAGCCGACGCCAGCGACGATGTAGGCGAATCCGGCCAGAAAGTTGAACCAGAGCACGAAAGGCACATAGTGGCCGGCGGCTTGGCGCGCCGCGCCGTCGACAAACAGAACGGCGCCTCCCTCCCGAAGAGTGAGCAGGCCGAAGCCGATGGCGAGCAGGGAGATCAGCCAATTCCAGATGCTGCGTTGTGGATGAATGGTCGTCTTCATGGTCTTTGCTTGACCGGGGAAATTTCCGGATCTTCACAGTAGTCGATATGCGTCATGAATACCGCCTCATGGGCTGCAACCGGGGACAATGCACCTTCTGCTGCCTTGTCCACGCGTGTCAGCAGGCATTCCGTGACAATGCGCGACAAACGACTTGCGAAATTCGCTATGGCAGTTGTACAACTGCTCTGGAGTCTCTGAAAGGCGAGGATGACGCCCTGGCCGTCCTGAGTTTTGGCGGCCCATGAGGGTCTTTTTTTTTGAACCTCTAACAGCCCATGGAGCAGTGTGGTGGCGATCAGTGTCTGTTTGATGTTCATCTTCATGCTCGTGGGTGGCTGTGGGGGTAGACGTCGCTTTGGCGTCCAGCAGCATTTTCCGCCACATAGGTTACTCACTGATTTTTGTTGTGTTACAACGCGCAACAGAACGTTTCGATATGTGTCAGTCGGGTCAGTAGAGTCGAGGTGAAACAGTTTGCCCATACTCATTGCAAAATCTTTTGCGCAAGCGAGCCTGGCTCGTTGCGGGCCCGATCAAATGCGATGGACAGCAGGACAAGCACGAAGGCCAGGGCATGAATGAGCAATAGCATTCCGTTTGCGAGCGAAAGGTGACCCACTGAAAGCTCATGTGTCATGTGGACAAGAATTTGATTGTCGCTGCAGCAAGTCATTGTAAGCAATCGTGTGGCTTCCCGAAATGCTCCTTCGAGTAACTCCAGTTGCTTCTTCAATAGCAGATAGTTCACGGCGGCGAAGCCACTGTAGAGAATCGTCGCGCCCCATTTTTCGGGAACGCGCAACGGTCGATCGACATAGATAATGCCGGCAAACAGGGCCAGATGCACGGAGATAAACAAACCCCATTGCATCTCCAGGCGACCGGCGATACTCAATGTTAAGTCGACCACTTCGTACGGCGTCATTCTGAGAGTGCTCCTCTCACAGATAGTATGATTACTAACTAGTGCATAAATCAGAATTTACAACCGCATAGTGGGCACACGACGTTGCCTGGCGATTTCGGGCGAGTAAGGGCATGTAACGAAATATTGCAAGGATGGCGGCGCGGGCTTTCTGGGCACGAGCCAGGAAGATTCTTGCTGGTCAGGTGCGTCAGTTGCGGAAACGTCGACTCGCTTACCTGCTGGGACCGCAGCTGTCCTTCATGGGGACTCTCGTGAATAGAGGAGGCATTACCATGGCGGGACCCCGGATCAAGTCCGGGGCAGGCTCTGACAGCGTTTCGCTACGGGCGTATGGTGAATAAGGCGGCTGGAGGGAGATTGCCACCTTGCGTGCCACTGCCGAGCGCACCGGTAACAGACGGTAGCCATTTGTTGTCGATGGGAAATCGCGGGCTTACACGGTGAAGTTTAAATACAGGCTCCCAAACCGCAATGCGAAGGAGTCAAGCATGAAAAGAATCATCGGTGGTTCGCTGTTGACGACCATGCTCATCGCCACTGGCGCGGGCGCGGCCGAACAGTTCACTGCGGAGGGTGGACTTTCCTTGTGGGATCTCGATGGAGACGGCGCCTGGGGCGGTGACGTCACCGCGTATTTCCAGCCGGTCGTCATCGGTGCCTTCCCGCGCGCCGAGGCGCCGTTCCTGAACCAGGCCGGCAGCCTTCAGATCGATTACACGCGCGACGAGGACGGCGATCACGATCTGACGGAGGGCATGCTGGAGGTCTACGCGCACGACTATTACGCTGCGCTGAACGCTTCGCGGTTCTCCAATGGAACCGACCTCGACAGCATCGGGCTCCGGGTCGGACGAATGCTCACGCCCGCCACGCGCGTGACGCTCGGATGGGAGCAGGTCGAGACCGACGAGTTCCGGGAGATGGATGTTTTCACGCTGGGCGCCAAGCACGTGGCGATGCTCAGCGGCGAGCGCGCAATCAATTTCGAGGCCGACTTCGGCGGGGCCGATAACGGCGATACGGAGTTCGTCTACGACATGCTGGTGGACTATTACCCGAGCCCCGATCTGAGCTTTGGCGCCCGCTATCGGGGCATCGGCTCCGACGATCAGTACGGGCTCGGCGCGCGCTATTTCTTCCTGCCGAACTGGAGCGGCGAGGTCGAATGGCTTCGCGACGACAGCAGCGCGGAGACCGACGACATCGTTCAGCTTCGGCTGGGCGCCCGCTTCTGATCCATCGATCCCTGGCAACAGACATTCGGGAAGTCATGTACCTCGTCGGTTGTCTTTCCCGCCCGCAAACGTCCCCCGGCTTGCCGGGGGACGTTTTTCTGACAACCGTGGCGATTGACGATTCGGTGCATCGGAGCATCGCGGTCGGACCGAACAGGTCAGGGTGACCCGGCATTCCCGGTCGGCGATGCTTCGGGGATCTCGATCCGGGCCAGGGTTCCGCGGCCTTTGCGGGGTCGGAGTGTCACTGTCCAGGCGTTGCGTCGTGCCAACTCACGCACAATGGCCAGCCCAAGACCACTGCCCTGTACACGGGTCTCGCGGCCACGCCGGAAGGGCGCGAAAAGCTCTTCGACCTCGGCGGGGTCGATGCCCGGGCCGCGATCGAGGATTTCGAGCACGATGGGGTCGCTCCTGCAATCCAGCCGGATTTCCGCCAACCCGTTGCCGTGCCGGACGGCATTGGAGAGCAGGTTGGTCAAGATGCGCCGTAAGGCGTTCGCCGCGATCAGGCGGTGACAGGGTGCTCCGCGATGCCAGTCGATCTTCGCGCCTTGCCGTTGAATCTTGTCCACAGCGTCATTGACGATGTCGTTCAGGTCATGCTTCGTTGGTGTTTCGGGCTCCATGGTCCGGGCGAAATCGAGATGCTGGCCGATCAGGCGGTCCATGTCCTGGATGTCATGCTCGATGTCAGCCAGCAGCGAGGGCTCGACACTGTCCGGCAGCATTGCCAGCGCCAGACGCAACCGGGCAAGTGGCGTGCGCAGGTCATGCGAGACGCCGGCCAGAAGTGTCGTGCGGCCTTGCAGCAGTTCGTGGGCGTCATGTGCCATCTGGTTGAAGCCGCGTGCCAGTGCGGCCAGTTCGCGCGGCCCGGTTTCCGGCAATGGGGCGGGTACCTCACCGTGGCCGACCTTGACCGCGGCGCGGGCCAACCGCTCCAGCGGACGCGTCAGCCAGCGGGCCAGCAACAGGGCGGTCAGAATCGATGCCAGCGTCATGCCGGCCAGTGCAACCAGCAGCACGCGCGAAGGCCGGACGCCGATCCGGTCACGCGCGAACCCGATACGCAAATCTGCCTCGGGCGTTGGCAGGACAACCCAGTACATGTCCGAATTCCGGCTTCGATACAGGTGGATCTCGAAACCCAGGCGTCTTGCCAGGGCTTGCTGCAACAGCGCGGGGTAGGGAAGGTGCGTCTCCTGGCCGGGAGTAACGCCACCGGCCGGCACAAGTTTCAGGTCATGGTTTGTTTCCAGTTCATGTTCGAAGCTTGACCTTGTCTCCGGTGGCAGCTCGGGCCAGGTCTGCGCAGCAAGCACGATCAGCGCGGCAAGATCATCAGTTGCGCGTCGCGCCAGCGGCAGATTGACTTCGGCCACGAACGCGCCGATGACCAGTGCCTGAAGCAACAGAAACGGCACCAGCAGTGCCAGCGCGGTGCGAGCGAAAAGCCCGAGCCGCGCATGAGTCACAGGCCGCGGTCCCCGTCCGGGACAAAAATGTAACCTTCGCCGCGAATGGTGCGTACAAAGACCGGCGCCGACGGGTTTGGTTCGATCTTGCGTCGCAGTCGCGTAACACGCACGTCGATGGAGCGATCGAACGGGCTGCGCTGGTAGCCTTTGAGCAGATCCATCAGACGGTCGCGGCTGAGCACCTGGTTCGGGTGTTCGACCAGCACCTGCAACAGCGCGAACTCGGCATGCGTGAGTTCGACCGGTGTGTCATCGCGGTGCAACTGGAAACGTATCGGGTCAAAGCGATATGGACCAAAGACCTGAATCCTGTCTTCATCGCCACCTCCAGAGTCGCTGCGTGGTCGAAGCCGGGCGCGGATCCGGGCCAGCAACTCGCGCGGATTGAACGGTTTCGGCAGATAATCGTCCGCACCCACTTCCAAGCCAACGATGCGGTCGGTATCTTCGCCGCGGGCCGAGAGCATGATGATCGGGACCCGGTGACTTGCGCTGAGCCAGCGGGCGAGACTGAGCCCGTCTTCTCCCGGCATCATCAGATCGAGCAATACCAGGTCGGGCGAATTTGACGCGAACCAGTTGCGCATTGTGCTGCCATCGGCGACCTGGCTGACCGCGAATCCATTTTCCTTCAGATAGCGCGCCAGTCGGTCGCTGAACTCCGGGTCGTCGTCGACGATCAGCAGATGGGCGGGTTTGGTGTCCACGCGGTCATTGTACGGTGGCTGAAGGGCTGGGGCGGGCAGCGATAACGAATTGAAACGCATCGTTACAGTTTGTAACAGAAGCGAAATTCCGTGGGAACACTCAGACTCGATCATCAGCCATGTCGGGCCGTTGCGGGTGACACAGGGCCGGAAGGTTCGACGAGGATGCAGAGACACTACTGGGTGGATTCAATCTCGAGGAGATCAACATGAAGACCAAACGTACATTTCTTCTTACAGCGCTTGCCGCCGGTATCGCGCTTGCCAGCGGGATCGCCGCACAGGAAGACGCGGATTTCAGCGCCTATACCACCGATGAGCTGGTGCAAATGCGCAGCGAGGTGCGCAACATGAGCGAAGAGGATCAGATTCGCTATCGCACCGAAATGCAACAGCGTTCAAGGGACATGACACCGGAGCAGCGGGCCGCGGCGGACATGGGTCCGCAGTCTGGTCAGGGTCAAGGTCAGGGTCAGGGTCAAGGTCAGGGTGAGCAGCGGCGCGATGGCACTGGCGATCAGGCGCGTGACCGCAGCGCCGACCAGCGTCGCGATGGCAGTGGCACTGGCCAGGGACGCGGCCGCAAGAAGGGTGGCGGTTCAGGGGCTGCACCCGGTAATGCGGATTACCAGGGCTACGGCAGCGGCTATCAGTCGCGCCAGGGCCAGGGTGGCGGTCGAGGAGGTCGTGGCGGGTAAAACTCCAGGCCAGCTTCAGGGCTTTCTCCCGGGAGCGAGGACCAAAGTTCCAGAAAAAACGGCCGGCTTTGCAGCCGGCCGTTTTTATGAGTCGATTGTTGCGCGGGGAGCATGCGCGCGGGTCCATCCCCAGTCGTCAAACAGGACGTAAAGCGCCGGCATGACCAGCAGCACCAGCACCGTGGCGCTGAGCAGGCCGAAAACAACCGCGATTACCAGTGGCTTGATGGCCGCAGCCTGGGTGCTGGTTTCGGCCAGCAACGGCAGCAGGCCGGCGATGGTAGTACTTGATGCAATCAGGATCGCGCGCAAGCGGTCGCGGCTGGCTTGTCCGGCGGCGGCCGAGGCGTCGAGACCGCGCTCGCGGTGACTCTTGATGAAGTGGATCAGCAGGATGGCGTTGTTGACCACGATGCCGGCCAGCGAGGCGGCGCCAATCAGCGATGGCATGGACAGGTAATAGCCCATCAGCGCATGCCCCCAGATCGCTCCGATGAATGCCAGCGGGATCGAAATCATCACGATCAGCGGCTCGATATAGCTGCGAAACTGGAATGAAAGAACGACGAAAATACCGACCAGGCCAATCAGCAAGGCGCGACCGATGGAGGCGCCGGTTTCCGCCGACCGGGCCACCTGGCCCTCGATGATGACCTCGATATCCGGGTGCCGCATGCGGAACTCCTGCAGCCATTCGGACGAAAGATCATCGACAATGGCCTGCCCGCTGGACCGGCGTGCGTCGACATTGGCCTCAACGGTCACCGTGCGGCGTCCATCGATGCGATTGATCCGGGCCCAGTCACGGGCGTCCGTGATGGTGGCGACGACTTCAAGCGGAACCCGGTTTCCGTCCGGCAAGGTGATGGTCTGGTCGTAAAGGTCGTCGAGGCTGTCGCGATCGGCATCGGCCAGCCGCACCAGGATCTCGATATCCTGCTCTCCGATGCGCTGGGTATCGGCAATCTCGCCCAGTAATGCCGCGCGCAACTGGGCACCGATTTCCTCGACCGTCAGGCCGAGGCCGTGGGCACCCTCCGCGAGCCGGAGCCTTCGTTGCGGCTTGCCCAGGCGGAGATCGTCCATCACATTGTAAGTTGCCGCATAGCCTTCGAGCCGGGTTGTCAGGTCGAGTGCGGCGCTCTTGAGCCTCTCCAGATCCCGGCCGGCGAGCCGGATCTCCACTGGCACACCGGCCGGGCCGAAGCCGGGTTCCTGGATGATCAGACGCTGGATGCCGGCGATTTCGCCAATCTCGTTTCGCCAGGCATCGGTCAGTTCATCCAGGGTTCTTGTCCGGCGCTCGGCGGTCAGGAGATCGACGATCACGGTCGCGACATGGGGCCCGGCCTCGCGCGCGCTCGGGTTGTGGTTGAAACGCACCTGAATGGCTTCGACCAGCGCTGCGCCGCCGGGCTGATCCGGCGTGTAGCGTGCATCGAGCCGGCGCATGGCCCCGGCGATGGTTGCGGCGATTTCCTCGGTTCGCGCCAGTGGCGTGCCCTGCGGCATCAGAATTCTGGCTTCCAGCACATCGCCATCGATGTCCGGCATTGCTTCACTGCCGATATGGCCGCCGACAATGTAGCCGGCCGATCCCAGCAGCACGATCAGCACGCCGGCCAATACCGCATGACGAAATCGGATGGCCCGGTCGGCCAGCCGTCCCACGCCTTCGCGGAAGATCTCGAACCGCCGTTCGAACTCCTTTCTGAAGCGCGATCCGGATTCGTCGCGCAGCCGTGCTACGCCGCCTTTGAGGTGGTGCGGAAGAATCCAGAATGCCTCGACAAGACTTGCCGCCAGCGCCGCGATCAGGACCACAGGCAGTACTTCAAGTACTGCGCCCAGTTCGCCGGCCAGGAACGAAAGCGGGGCGAATACCGCGACGGTGGTCAGAAACGACGACATGACCCCGGGCAATACCCGTCGGGTCCCTGCGACCAGAGCGTCCAGTGTTCGGTCGTGTTCGCCGGCATGCGCGGCAATGCTGTCGGTGATCACGACCGCGTCGTCCATGACGATGCCGATGGCCATCAGCAGCGCCACCAGCGTGATCATGTTCAGCGACAGCCCGGTCAGGCTCATGACCAGGAAGGCACCCATGAAGGCTGCGGGCAGCCCAAGCACTGCCCAAAGTGCCAGGCGCGGTCGGAAGAACAGGCTCATGACCAGCACCACCAGCAACAGTCCGATGATGCCGTTGGCGACCAGCATCTCCAGACGATCGCGCACGATGCTGGTCATGTCCTGAGTGACAAGGAGTTCGACTTGCCCGTCCAGACGCCGGCGTTCGGATTCCAGCAGACTTTCCATGGCCGCCTTGACCGAGAGTGCGTCGTCGCGCAGGGTCTTGCTGACCTCCAGCACCACCGCCGGCCTGTCGTTGAACAGGATCTTTTCTTCCGGAAATTCGCTGGTTTCCCGGATCGTCGCCAGGTCTCCCAGCCTCACCTCTCCACCCTGGCTGTCGGACAGTACGATCAGCGATGCAAGTTCACGCGGTGATCGGCGCTGGTCGGTAAAGCGCAACAGGATGTCGCGTTCGCGGGTCTCCAGCGTGCCCAGCGGCAGATCCAGGCTCTGGCTGGCCACGCGCGCGGCCAGTTCGCGGGCCGAAATTCCGTACTGCCCGAGTACGTCGCGTCGAACCAGTACCTGCCATTGGCGCTGGGACCTGCCGCGGATCGCGACACCCGCTACACCCGGCAGGGTCATCAGCCGCTCCTCCAGCTCCAGCGCGTAGTCCTCCAGTTGCCGCAGGGGCATGTCGCCGGTAATCGCGACTGCCGCAACCAGATCGCTGCGGTGCAGTTCGCGCACCACCGGGGCCTCGGCGCGTGCCGGGAACTCGGTGATGGCCTGGACTTCGGTCTGCAATTCGTTGAGAAAGCGAACCGAATCGCCGCCTGAGGCCATGGTTGCGATCGCGCTGGCCAGATTGTCCTGCGCGGCACAAATGAACTCGTCGAGAAATTCGACACCCTTGACCGCGTCATGCAGGCGCCGGCATACGGCGTCTTCGACATCCAGCGCGCTGGCACCGCGATAGATCACCTCGATCGAGACCTCGACCGGGCGATAGTCGGGAAAGGTCTCGCGCTTGAGTTCCGGGGCTGCGAACAGGCCTGCGGCGATCAACAGGATCAACAGCAGATTGGCCGCGGTCGGGTGGCCGGCGAACCAGCGAATCACGGCTGTTCGCCCCTGGCCATCGCCTCGATTCGTCGCTCGAAATCCTCGTCGCGCCGTGCTGCCAGCGCCATTCCCTGAATGGCCATGGGGAGGTCGTCGATCACGATCCGCTCGCCCTCGGCGATTCCCGGGCCGAGTACGGCCAGGTCATGCTGTTCGAACAGCACCTGAACCGGCTTGCGCGCAAGCCGGTCCTGCGCGTCCACCGTGTACAGCTCACCGTCATGCACGGCGGTGGCTGGTACCACGAGCTGCGGTTCCGGCGACGGCGCCGAGAGCTTTACCCGGGTGTAGACATCGCGCTGCAGCGGCGGGTGATCCGGCGGGTGGGCATCGCGGTAAGGCGCATCAACCCGCACCACGACCCGCATCGCGCGCGTTGTCGGATCGAGGCCGCTGGCGACCCGGATCACGCGGCCGGACCAGGCGACGCCCGGAGCGCCCACCAGTTCCAGCCGAGCCTCTATGGCAGACAGCTCCAGGCGTTGTGAGGGGTCAGTCAGCTCGCTGTCGGTCGGGTCGATATCGACTGCGGCGAGCAGGCGCCGAAGTTGCGAGAACGGGACCCGGGCTTCGACCTCGGCAGCCGCCAGGCTGTCGGCCTCGAACAGCCGTTCACCGGCGCCGGCATATTGATGCAGTTCGACACCCACCGAGCGCAGCCGGAGGTCGTAGGGTGCGACAAAGCGGGTATCGGCCAGATCGCGCTGGGCCTGGGCCAGTGCGCTTTCTGCATTTTTGATCTGTGCAGCAAGAACTTGCCGGCGTGAAGGGATCAAGGCCAGCGCATTTTCCAATGCCGCGACGGCCTGTTGCTGGCCCAGTGTCGAGCGGCGCTGGTCGTCGAGCTGGATCTGCGGGATCGCTCCACTGTCGGCAAGACGCTGCATGCGCTCCAGGTCACGTTCCGACAGCGCGAGGCGCTGACTTTCGACTTCATGCAGCCGGCGGGTGTTTTGCGCCTCGGTTTCCAGTTGTCTGATTTCTGCCTCAAGCCGCGAGCGTTCGGCTTCGACCCGGGCGATGGCCAGTTCGTAATTTGATGGATCAATCGCCAGCAGCAGGGTTCCGGCGGGCAGGAAAGCGCCGCTTTCCAGGTCCGGATGGCGCTCAACGATTCGTCCTGGCACGTTGGCGATCGCCAGCCAGCTCTCGGCCGGGCGCGCGATGCCGTGTCCACGGGCCTCAAGTCGAATCGGCAGCCTGCGCAACTCGATGGTTCTGACCGCTACGGGGCGGATTTCCGTTTCGGCGCGGTCAGGAACCTTCCGATTGATGACGAGCACGGCCAGCAGTATGGCGCCGAGCAGAACCGCACCGAGAATCAGGACCGCGTTGGAGCGTAGAGAGAATCCGAGTTTCAACTGTGGCCTCCGGCCGGCCGGAGGCCGTTGATGTAGAGATCCAGCGTTCGCGGCGCCAGGCGCGCCAGCTGCGCCATATCCCCGGCGACCAGCGCCTGCACGATCAAACCCTGGATGGTACCGAGGAACTGGACTGCGGCAGCGTCGATGTCGAGGTCGGACCGCAATTTGCCTTGCCGCCGTGCCTGTTCGAGCGTTTCCGCGACCCGGTTCCGGTACTCGATCAGCACGCCCCGGATGATGCGCCGGGCCGGCGTTTCGCGGTCGTGCTGGAACTGGCCCATCATGATCCGCGGGACGCCCGGATGTTCGACGATGAATGCGACGTGGGCGTTGAACATCGCCTTAAGCGCTTCCAGTGGATCGGATGCGCCGACAGCGGCTCGCTCCAGCCGGTCGAGAACACGGCCGGCCGTCCATTTCGCGACCGCCTCCCAGATGGCTTCCTTGTTAGGAAAGTGACGGAACAGTGCGCCCTGGGTGACCTTCATTCGGTCGGCGACTTCGCTGGTCGTCAGCGTCGCCGGATCCTGCCGGGCGCAGAGGTCGATGACCGTCCGGACGGTCTGCTCGCGCCGCTCGTCGGCGACCAGGTATCGCTTTGCCATTGATGAACCATAAGAAGTAAGTGAGTGCTCACTATCTTCCTGCGAAAAAGGATCGATGTCAAGCATCAAGCTTTTTCGAAGAAATCCCCGGGCCCGGCAACGGCAGTACAACGGTCGCGTTGCCGGACGATTCGACTATGGGGAATCGTCACCGGGTCGGTCGTGCACCGGCAGTTCGATCGTGGCCGTGAATGCGCCACGCAGCTCTCCGGGACGGAAGCCGGTGGCCTGATCGTCCGGGTAGTGGGTTCGGATGGTTGTCGCAAGCTCGGCATCGATCTCGGTGCCGTGGCAGGTCGTACACATCGGTGCGGTCAAGATGGGTTTCATCCAGCGGCCGAATTCGCGCCCGTCGCGCAGCTCGACCGACCACGCTTCAAGCGCGGCAATCTCGGCGCCGGCGCGAATCTGCCGTTCGAAATCTTCGAGCACCTCCTTTTCCCAGGCATCCGCCGCATTGGCCGGATTGCGCACGCGCAACGCGGTGCGCTCGATTTCAAACCCGGGGCGGGAGACTTCGCGGGCGATTGCCGGTGCCTCGGTGCTGCAGACGGCGATGCCGTTGCTCGGTCCGCCGCTCTGGAGCGCGGCCTGCAGCGTCGGCATCAGGCGCCCGGCGAGTTGCCCGGCGGCAGCACGGGCCTCGCCCACCCAGGGCGGTGGAGTGTCCGAGCTGTTTTCGGCAAAAGCTCCGGTCACCGCGAAGCTGCAGACCAGCCCAAGCACCGCGCCGACCCGATGCGTCGCCGCATGGCTTCCGGCCGCACTCATCGGAACGCCGGGCCGGACTGTTTGCCGAATGCGGCGAGAATCCTTGCCAGCGGACAGAATCCGGTGAACGCGGCCTGGAACATGTTGGCGCCGACGAAGGCGGTGAACCAGAGCCAGTAGATGCTGTGCAGCTGGGACAGGGCAAGGCTGCCGAGGATCATCAGCCCGGCAATGGCAAAGACCATTCGATCGATATTCATGGTGAATCCCTCGAACATGGATGCTTGACAGGCCTTTAATATTAGATGATACTAATCTAAATGTCAACAACTGGTTTCGCGCCGAGTTTCGACAGGAGACCGCCGACCTTGAAACGTTTATGTTCGATTCGCGTCGCACTGCCAGCGACCACCCGGAGCTGCTCGTCATGAACAATTCCTTGCCCTTGCTCGATCGTCTGGCGGATGCGACCACCGAGATCGCGACCCGGCGCCGAGTGCTGATCAGCACGCTGATGGTGATCTCGACCGTGGTCCTGATCGCGCTGGCCGCATTGCCCAGCATCTGGCCCGAACGCTTTCAGATGTTGCATCCGGTCGCGATCGATACCGATCCGGAGAACATGCTGGCCGAGGACGAGCCGGTCCGGCTCTTTCACGATCAAGCCAAGAAGCGCTTCAGCCTGTACGACATGGTCGTGGTCGGGATCGTCAACGAGACCGATCCGGACGGGGTGTTCAATCCGGATACGCTGGCACGCGTGCATGCGCTGGCGCAGTACGCGATGACGCTGAAGTACCCGGATCGGCGCGATCCGGAGGCCCGGCGCGAAGTGATCGGGGTCGACCTGATCGCACCGGGCAACGTCGATGATATCCAGCAGGACGGGCCGGGTGCGGTGCGGTTTTCCTGGCTGATGCCCCGGCCGCCCGAGACCCGCGAGCAGGCACGCGAGGTGCTGGCGCGGGCGACCCGCATCCCGATGCTCGACGGCACCATGAGCGCGGCCGACGGTCGGGCACTGGCGCTTTATCTGCCGATCACCACCAAGTCGATCTCATGGAACATCCGCGAGGACCTGCTGAAGTTCACCGCCGACTGGCCGGAAAGCGATCAGGTTCATATCACCGGGCTGCCGGTGGCCGAAGACACCTTCGGTGTCGAGATGTTCTACCAGATGGCGATCTCGGCGCCGCTGGCGATGCTGGTGATCTTCGGCCTGATGTGGTGGTTCTTCGGCAACCTCGTGCTGGTGATCTCGCCGATGATCGTCGCGATGGTCGCCGCACTGTCGACCATGGCCTTGCTGGTGATCAGCGGCAACACGATCCACATCATGAGCTCGATGATCCCGATCTTCATCATGCCGATCGCGGTGCTGGACTCGGTGCATATCCTGTCCGAGACCTTCGACTGCTATCAGCAGCACGGGGACCGCAACAAGACCATTCGCGCCGTGATGCGCTCGCTGTTCCGGCCGATGCTGTTCACTTCGCTGACAACCACGGCCGGTTTCGCCTCGCTGGCACTCACCCCGATCCCGCCGGTGCAGGTGTTCGGCGTGTTCGTGGCTCTCGGCGTGATGCTGGCATGGTTCTGGAGCATCCTGTTCATTCCGGCCTGGTTCATGTTCATCCCGGAACACAAGCTCAAGCATTTCGGACACGCCAGCGGCGAGGACCCGGGTGCGGCCACGCTGCTGGGGCGCAGTCTGAAACAGGTCGGTCGGGTCGCGGTTGCTGCGCGCGGGGTCGTGCTGGTCGCAGCGCTGCTGGCCTCGGTACTGGCCGCCTGGGGCATCAGCATGATTCAGATCAACGACAACCCGATCAAGTGGTTCGAGCCCGATCATCCGGTGCGGGTCGCCGACCGGGTCATGAACGATCATCTGTCCGGAACCTACATGGCCTACCTGGAGCTGGATCCGGCCCAGGCCGACAACCTAGAGGCACTGCGCGATAGGCTGGCAAGCGAATTGCGCAATCAGGTGGAGATCCGCGAAGAGAAGGCCTGGTCGGAGGCCGTCGAGCTGATCGAGGGCATCGAGTCCGACGACGCCGAAACCTGGTACCGATCGGTGCTGACGGTGCTGGAGCAGCGCGGCATGCAAGCCGATGATCCGTTCGTCTGGGACGATATCTGGCTGTTCGTCGATCGCAAGCGCTCGACGATGGAGTTGTTCATGCAGCCCGAGCTGCTGCGCTGGGTCGAATCGCTGCAGAACGATCTGCTGACCGATCGGAATGTCGGCAAGGTGATCGGTCTGCCCGACGTGGTCAAGACCGTGCATCGCGAACTGCTCGGTGGCGAGGCCTCGGAGTTCCGTATCCCGGATTCGGCCGATACCGTGGCCCAGACCCTGTTGACCTACCAATCCAGCCATCGGCCGCAGGACCTCTGGCATTTCGTCACGCCGGACTCGCGCACCGCCAACCTTTGGGTGCAGCTTTCGTCTGGCGACAACCGCGACATGGAGCGCGTGATCGAGCATGTCGAGCGCTATATCGCGGACCACCCACCGCCGGTAGCACTGGATGCCGAGTGGTTCGGTCTGACCTACATCAACGTGGTTTGGCAGGACAAGATGGTCAGCGGCATGCTGGTCGCGTTTCTCGGTTCCTTCGTGATCGTGCTCGGCATGATGGTGCTGCTGTTCCGCTCGTTCCTGTGGGGTCTGCTGTCGATGATTCCGCTGACGCTGACGGTGGCCTTCATCTATGGCGTGATTGGCCTGATCGGCAAGGACTACGACATGCCGGTCGCGGTCCTGAGCGCGCTGAGTCTGGGGCTTGCGGTCGACTTCGCGATTCACTTCCTGGCTCGATCGAGGCAGATTCACGCACGGGGTGGGGACTGGCTACAGACCGCCGACAAGCTGTTCGGCGAGCCGGCGCGCGCGATCAGCCGCAACGTGATCATCCTCGGCGCCGGTTTCCTGCCACTGCTGGCGGCACCGTTGGTTCCCTATCAGACCGTGGGCATCTTCATCGCCGCTATCATTTTCGCCGCCGGCGCGATCACGCTGGTGCTGTTGCCGGCGCTGATGAGTTACCTGCAGGCGCCGCTGTTCCGTCGTATCGAAAAGGAGGCCGAAGCATGAATTCGATCCTGAAAATCCTGTTGGCTGTGGGGCTGCTGCCGCTTGCTGCCCAACTCGCGGCCCAGACCCCGGACGTGATGGACATCGTGCATCGTGCCAATCTGACCGCCTACTACCAGGGCAAGGACGGGCGCGCCGAGGTGCAGATGACGATCACCGACGATCAGGGACGCCAGCGCGAGCGGCGCATGATCATCCTGCGCCGCGACAGCGCCGACAGCGACGCGCTGGAAGACCATGCCTACTGGAGCGAACAGCAGTATTACGTCTATTTTCAGCGCCCGGCCGATCTGAACCGTACCGTGTTCCTGGTGCTCAAGCAGCTCGAAGCCGATGATGACCGCTGGCTGTACCTGCCTTCGCTGGACCTGGTGCGCCGGATCGCGGCCACCGACAAGCGCAACAGCTTTGTCGGTTCGGATTTCTTCTACGAGGACGTCTCGGGTCGCAATATCGACCTCGATGAACATGAACTGATGGAGACCACTGATACCTACTACGTGATCCGCTCGACGCCGAAGGACCCGTCCTCGGTCGAGTTCGCGTGGTACGAAAGCCATATCCACAAGGCAAGCCACATCCCGGTGCAGATCTCGTTCTACAAGGGCGATGGCACGAAGTATCGCGAGGCTTCGGCACTGGCGGTCGACACCATCGAAGGCTTCCCGACCGTCACCCGGGCGCAGATGAAGTCGCTGGAGACGGGCTCGACGACCGTCATGGAATACCTTTCGGTCGACTACGACGTCGGTCTGCCCGAGGAGATCTTCAGCGAACGCTACCTGCGCCGCGCGCCGCGCGAATATCTGCGCTGAGTGTTGCTATGCCGGCCAGCGTTCGCCTGATTCGAAAGCATCAAGCCCTGCGCGCATCGCGCTGGTCACACCCGGCGATTGCGATCCCGTGTTTGTTGCTGTCGCTGGCTGCAGGCGCGGATTCTCGGACGCCAGCCGAGCCCGAGCCGCCACGGGAAGAGCAGGGCACGCGCGAGTCGCCTGCGCTGCCGCCGGGCCTGGAGCCTGCGTCGCAAGCGTCGAAAACGCCCGAGCCCGCGTCCACCGATTCGGGGCCACCGCTTCCGTCCGGGCTGGGGTCGTCATCTGCCCCATCGTCTGCGCCACCGCTGCCCTCGGGCCTGAGTGAGCAGGCGGCGCAGCCGCGTCCGCTCGAAGGGTCGACCAAGGCCGCCGACATCGCCGGTCCCTTGAGCGGATTCATCGAGATTCGCGGCGGCATGCGACTCCAGAGCGACCCGAACCAGGAATCGCTGTCGCTGGGCGAGACCCGGCTGCAGCTTTCCCGAGACCAGTATTTTGGTGAGGCTATGCTGCGTCTGACCGCCGATTTCGTCTACGACGATGTCGCCGATTCTCATCGCATCCGGCTGGAGCCGGGTCAGGGCTGGCTGGATCTGCGCGAGGCTTTCGTTTCAGCGCCACTGGGCGAGCGGCTCGATGTCCGAATGGGCCGGCAGGTGCTGACCTGGGGCGTGGGCGACCTGCTGTTTCTCAACGACCTGTTCCCGAAGGACTGGAACGCGTTCTTTGTCGGGCGGGATGTCGACTACCTCAAGGCGCCGTCGGATGCAGTGCGGCTGGCGCTGTTTGGCGAGCTCTTCAATGTCGATCTGGTCTACACGCCGCGTTTCGATGCCGATCGCTACCTCGACCCGCGTCGACTGTCGTTCTATGACCCGCGCATCGGTGCCGTGGCCGGACGCAACGTGGAGTTCGATCCGCAGCTGCCGAACGAATGGTTCGAAGACGACGAATGGGCGCTTCGACTGCATCGCTTGCTGGGCGGCTGGGAGCTGGCGGCCTACGGCTATCGAGGTTTCTGGAAAAGTCCGGAGGGTTTCGATGCAGCAAGCGGCCGGCCGATATTTTCGAAGCTGGCTGCCTGGGGCGGCAGTATTCGCGGACCGTTGCATACCGGAATTCTGTCGGCCGAGACGTCCTGGTACCGCTCGCGTGACGATCTTGACGGCACGGACCCGTTCGTCCCCAACAGCCAGTTTCGTTTCCTGGTCGGTTATGAACAGGAGGTGGTGCCCGACCTGATGCTGGGTGCTCAGTATTACCTGGAACGCATCCTGGACTTCGGCGCACTGAAACGCAATCAGCCGGCGGGGTTTCCGTTTCCGGATGAAAACCGCCATCTGTTCACGCTGCGCCTGACCCTGCTGACCCATGCCCAGAACGTGACCTGGTCGCTGTTCAGCTTTGCATCCCCTTCGGACCGGGACGCCTACCTGCGCGGCTTGTGGTCGTGGAAGGCTACCGATGCCTGGACAGTTTCGGCCGGATTCAACCTGTTCGAAGGTCGGGACAATTCCAGCTTCTTCGGCCAGTTCGAGCGCAACAGCAACGCCTACCTGGGCCTGCGCTACGGGTTCTGAGCCTCGTCCGGAGCTTCGGGCTCGCGGATTTCGTGGTAGTTGTCCAGAAAGATCTCGACCAGTTCGGGGTCGAAGTGGCGTCCGGCCTGTTCGCGGATGTGTTCCAGCACTTCCGGCTCGGGCCAGGCCTTCTTGTAGACCCGATCGTGGCTCAGTGCGTCCCAGACATCGATGATCGCGAACATTCGCGCCGCCAGCGGAATCTCTTCGCCCTTCAGTCCGCGCGGGTAGCCGCTTCCGTCCCATTTCTCGTGATGGCACCAGGGAATGTCGGCGCTGGGCCGAAGGAATGCGATGTCGCTGAGAATCCGGCGCCCGATTTCGGGATGCCTGCGCATCAGGTCCCACTCCGCGTCGCTCAGTGCGCCGGGCTTGGTCAGGATGCGATCCGGGATGCCGATCTTGCCGATGTCATGCAGCAGAGCGCCGCGCCAGATCGGCTCGTGTTGATTTTCATCGAGACCCGCAGCCGCAGCGAAGCTTCGCGTCATCCTGGCCACGCGCTCGGTGTGGTCGCGGGTCTCTTCATGCCGGAGATCCATCACGCGAACCCAGCCGCGAATGGTCTGGTCATAACTCTCGGTCAACTCGCGATGTCGTTGCTGCAATGCCTGAAAGTGGCCGCGAACGAGCGCATACAGCATCACGGCGGTCGCGATGATGAAGGTCCAGCCCTTGATGTTCTGAGCCCGCGTGATCGCTGCCGGGGAGTCGAACATGGCCTCGATCGCGCGATCCGAAAACCAGATCCACAGCGCGCCGACCGCGATGTAGATCAGCACGATACGAACTTGTGGCTGGCGCTGGAAGTGCATGCCGAGTCCCATGACGGCACCGGACCAATCCCGCCCCCGCGTGGGCCGGGATCGCAGGCCTGAGATGCACGATATCAGGTGTGCCCGGCCGGCTGCAAGCTCGGGAATTTTCAGTTCGGGACTTTCAGCTGCCGGACTCGACTCCGGAATTCGACTTCGCTGCGACCCGGGCCCGCAGCGCCTCGGTCAGGTGCGGTTCGATGGCGCGGCGCATCGGGGTGGCGAGCTTGAACGGCGCGGCGATGATGTGGCCGGAATTCAGCCACTGGTCGCCACCGGTGATATCCATCACCACGCCGCCGGCTTCCTGTACCAGCAGCGCGCCGCCTGCGACATCCCAGGGCTTGAGTGCCAGCTCCCAGTAGCCGTCGAGTCGACCGCAGGCCACGTAGGCCAGGTCGAGTGAGGCCGCGCCCGCGCGGCGCACGTCCTCGCACTGTTCGAACAGGCTGTCGAACATCGCCCGGTAGGCAGGCAGCAGGCGGCGGCTGCGGAACGGGAAGGCCATGCCGAGTACGGCATCGGACAGCGCGGTGCGGCCCGATACGCGGATTCGACGGTTGTTCAGCGTTGCGCCGTCGCCGCGGCTGGCCGCGAACAGCTCGTCACGCGACGGGTCATAGACCACGGCATGTTCAAGCCGGCCCTTGATGCTCAGGGCGATCGAGATCGCAAAATGCGGGATGCCGCGCAGGTAGTTGCTGGTGCCGTCGATCGGGTCGATCAGCCAGAGATGTTCATCGTCGCCGGAACGTCCCTGTTCCTCGCCAAGGATCGCATGGTCGGGGTAACGGCGCTTGAGCTCACCCCGGATCAGCTGCTCGCAGGCGCGATCGATCTCGCTGACGTAATCGCCCCGGGCCTTGCGCTCGACCGGAATCCCTTCGACCCGGTCGCGGTACTTCAGCAGCAGATCGCCGGTCTTGTGCGCGGCCTCGATTGCGGTATTGAGAAATGGATGGGTCAAGTTCGTCAGGCCAACCGGGTCAGCCCGAAATGATAGCAGAAGGGTCTGCCAAGGCGGTCGGCATGGCGTCGCTGCGCAGTTTCACAGCATCTGGAATACCGGATGTTGCCCGAATCCCGGGCGGGAAAGTTCCTGACAACGGTCGCGCCGGGTGCAGGAGTCGTATTGTGAGCCGCTGTCCCTGCTGGGCCCGCACCCATGCGGCTTTTCTAAAGCGTCGCGGGACTTGCGGCGCTTGATGTCACGGGTCATCGGATCGAACTGCTGATCTCGCTGACTGCTCTGAGCAGTAGTCTCAGGAATGGCAAAAATACGAGTATGGCAAAGATCATGCTCAGCCCGGTCAGCAGGGTCTTGGCAATGTAGAACCAGATCCAGTAATCGAGGCCACCAACCATCCAGAGCAGTTCGCTAAGCGCGAGCAACATGGCGTAGGTCAGTAGTAAAACGGCGCCAACCGCGATGAAGCCCAGCGTTCCGCTGTCCTCATCTTTGGCTTTTTTCTGTGCGGTCTTGCGGCCAACGTGCATGTACTCGACAGTGAACACCAGCAATCCCCAGATGTGCAGCCAAGCTTCGTTTCGCTCGATAATGATCGCGATCAAGCCAGCAAGCACGCCGAGTCGATAACTGAACCAGCCGAACGAGCCCTTTTGATTGGACGGCCATGCTTTTCCGAGCCCCCAGAGACTGACGGCTGATCTGTAGATCAATGCAGTGGTAAGGCCTGCGGTCAGGAAGGCAAGCGTAAACACGATGTCGGAGAGGAGCACCGCGACCAGAGCCCGAAGCAGACCGGGTTGCTTCGCCTCCTGAGCATGCTCGTCAGTGAGGATTGCATCCGCCGGAAACTTGATCCACCGTCGAATGATCAGAAAAGTCGCGGCGAGGCCGAGGCCCAACCAGATCACACCGCTGTTTTCGGTAAGCGATTCCAAAGCGATCCCTGCCTGCATGAACCTGTCCATCAGGAACGATCGCGCGGCGTGGATCGAACCCTGAATGCTGATTGGACGCACTGCGGCCCTGTTGTCCCGAGGGAGACTACCAGTTATCGTCGGATGGTGACGGTTGCGGTGCTGGCTTGTCGAGCCCTACTGCACAAGTCGGCCCTGGCGTTCGGCGAGTCCGATTCTTGCGGTCATGCCCGAGTTGAAGTCCAGAAAATCGGCTTCGATGCCGTCGCTGAAGATCACGCCACGTTCCGGCATTCTCGAGGTGATGATGATCTCCGATCCTTGCTCGATCGTGCCGAACACCAGATTCGCCTCCGAGTGTCTGCTCGGAAACGGCTCCCGGACCGTGAAGTGGAGCGTGTTCGACTCCCACGCGTAGCCATGACTTCGCAGGCCTTCCAGGCGACGATCCGATGCGTGCGGCTGGATGCCCATGGCGCCGGTGATCAGGCTTCGCAGCCAGCCGGTCGAGCCCAGGCCGGTCGAGACGATGACGCCGCTCGAGGACTGGGTTTCGCGCCTGCCCCCGACTTCGAGGTCGTAGCGCGCGGACGTGTGCGATCGCGGCCCGATGAACAGGTCGTTGACGCCGAGCAATTTCTGGCCGTCGCTCAGGCGCACCCGGGCCATCGAGACGCGCCGATGATCGCGTTCGCGGCGCAGCACCTGCTGCATCACGCTGCCCAGCTCCTGCACCGAAAAGGGCAGCAGGACCCCATCCCAGCGGCTGGGGTCCGGATTGACGCCGATCACGGCTTGCTGGTTCAGGTATTTCAGGGTGTTGGCGACCAGGCCATCGGGCCCGAGGACCACCACCGTGGCGTCCTCGGGAAAGATGAAGTTGGCCAGCAGGCTGCGCTCGAGACGCTGCAGCCGGCCAAGCGCCGCGAGTTGCTTTTCCGCCTGCCGGATCGCGCGCTGATAGGTCTCGTGTTCGATCAGGTAATCCGAAAAATCAGCGCCCAGGTGCTCGACATGGAAGCGCGCCTGCTCGATCGTATTCATCCGCTGGACCAGTGACTCGAGCCGGGTGCTTCGAGTGACCAGGATGATTCTTGCCATCGAGTCGTTCATGCCTCAATCCCGCCCGGCGTGCTGGATCGGTTTGATCAGCGACTGCAGCAGATCCGGCGAGATGTTCAGCTCGCCGATGCGGTCGACCTTCTGCGCGAGCTCCTGAAAGGCGGAAGCGATGAGCGCGCCGGGTTCGGCATTGCCCATTGCAAGCGCCTGCAGCAGCCTCGGATCCGCATCGCGAACGGTGTCGAACAGCGCCCGGGTAGCGTAGGCCCTGGCATCGGCCTCCTGCTTCGAGTTGGCAACCCGCAGTTCGGTCAGCGTTGCATTCTCGCGCTCGCGCCGGATCTGGCCTTGCAGTTCGATCGCCTTGATTTCCTGCCGTTTCTCGAGCGCGGCCTGCTCGGCGTTCAGCTCGGCCTGACGTACCTGCAGCTTCTTTTCCTGAATCGCGATATCGGTGTTGAGTTCGTTTTCCTTGATCGAGCGCTCCTGCAGGATCGAGGCATTGCGACGGGCATACAGCGCATCGTCGGCCTGCTTGAGGATCTGCTCGCGAACCGTGGCTTCCAGCGCGCGCGCGGTTTCCGGGTTGGGTTTGACCGCCAGGATGGCGAAGCTGATCAGCTGCAGTCCCAGCGCGGGCAGGGCATCGGATTGCAGCAGCGCTTCTCTGGTGCGCTGAACCAGCGCATCCGACTGACTCATCAAATCCTCCAGGCTGTGCCCCTGGATGCTCGATCGCAGCGCAACCTGGGCTGCATTCAGTACTCGACCGGAGAGTTTCTGCGGGTCTTCAGCGCTGTATTGCAAGGTCTTTGCGTCGAGCGTGAAGTTGAGCAGCGAGCTCAGTCGATCCGGGTCGGAGATCCTGTAGGTCAGCTGGCCCTGAATGCTCGCTTCCTGATAATCGGTACTCAGTTCTGTGAACATGAAGGGGAGTGTGACGCTGGCCATCGGCAGGGCAACCAGCGAACTGGTCGGGCGGTAGTAGAACATCGACAGACCGGCACCCTGACGAACCACGCGGCCATTGCGGTACTGGATCATGTAGGTCATCGGGTCGCTTTTTACATACTGGAATCCAAACATGGTGGATCCTCCTTCAAAAAAGGGTTGGGGACGTTGATCGAAGCAGGTGTTCCCGATCTCCATGATGGAGATCGGGAAGGATCGGGCTTGTCTCAGCTCAGCGCACTTTCCGCGCGGGCCCTGACTTCGCCGAAGCTCCAGCTTTGCCTGAGCTCGCCGTTTTCCCACACCGTGGTCAGGGCATCGTCATAGCCTGCGGGAAGCTCGAAGGACTGCGTCGAATCGCATTCGGCCGGGATCGGCAGGGTCTCGAATCGACCGCTGGAACGTTCCCTGGCGAGCGTCAATCGGCCACGTTTGCTGGTCTTGCCCGGGTCGGTAATCGGATCCTTGTAGACATCGATCCACTGGCCATCGACCCGGGCGGCCGAACACTTCAGCGCAAATTTCTGCGTGTCCCGGTTCAGCTTCTGCAGCAGGCCACCGCCCATGCCGAAAGCAATGTTGTCGGTGGCATAACCGTCCGCCGTGATGCGTTCGAGAATCGCCGTGATGGTGTCCGGACCGATGCCATCGCCCTGGATGACCCGGACATGCTTGAGCACCTTGAAGCCCTTGCCGTTGACCGTGTGGCCGAACTTGTCGTCGAGCAGCTTCAGGCAATCGTGCACGACCTGGACCGGGTCACCGGAATCGGGCCGGATCACCACGGTGGCCCCGGAGCGGATGACCTCGTCGCGAAGCGTCTCGCCCCAGTGCTCGGTGATGGCCTTGTAGATGTCATAGCTGTCGGAGACCACGGCCAGCAGTGCGCCGGGCTTGGCGAACTGCGTGAGCATGTTCCGGTACGCGTCGACTTCACGCTCCCGGCCCCAGCTGGTCATCGTGCTGTGCTCGGCGGCCGGGATCGAGAAACCGGCCATCGGCTCGTCGTAGAAAGCCCGGGCTGCGAGCAGTCCCGAGACGGTGTCGGTGCCGAGGAAATTGACCAGGTGAGCTGCCCCGCCCAGCGCGGCTGATTCGGTGCTCGAGACGCCGCGCGCGCCGAAATCATGCAGTTTGAAGGCCAGCTGCCCGGCCGGATCATCGCTGGTCTGTTCGAGGTAGCGCAAGATCGTCTTCTTGACGTGCCAGCTGATCGTTGCAACCGTCACTGGATACCAGAGGCGAAGCAGCAGGGTCTCGAAATAGGACGGAACCCACCAGGCCTGCGGATCGGTTGATTCGATCGTGACCAGCGCCTGCTGTGTCGGGATCAGGCTGCCTTCCGGAACTGCGCGAATGCGCAGCGGCAGTCGGCCGCCCAGGCGCTCGACGATGTCGCGCCATCCGGATTCGTTGAACGGCACACCATGCGCGAGAAAGACTTCCTTGGCGTCGTCGATATCGCGGTGCGTGATCGGCTTGCTGAAGGCGTTCTTGAGTATGGCCTGCAGACCGAAGAACAGGGTTCGATCGTACAGGCCGCCGCGCGACTCGACATAAAAGAACGTGGCATCGGTGTTGGGGGGATACTGCAGCCAGTGGCTGGCCTTGTAGCTGTCGGTGTTGAGTAGCAGGTTGTCGAGGTAGTTCATGACGGAAGCTCCTTCTCGTCTGATTCAAGCGACGGTCTGTCCGTCGCAGTTCAAATTGCGGTTCAAGTAACAGAGACGTTCAACCCCGGCCCAGAAAATACTCGAGGATGTGCCAGTGGTCTTCGAACAGCTGCTGGCTCATTGCCAGCGCCTCGCTGACCGGTACCCATCGAGCCTTGTCGGCATCATCCGCGCCCTTGACTGCCGGCAACGGGCCGGACGGGAAATTGAAGTGGAAGGCATGCGTGACGGTGCGGCCGCGCATGCTGCGGCCCGGATGATCGAACACATTGGCGTTCTTGATCGAGCCCTTCAGGACCGGTACCGGAATCTTGAGCCGGGTTTCTTCCCGAAGCTCACGGATGCAGCAGTCGATGATCGGCTCGTTCTGGCGCAGGAAGCCGCCGGGCAGCGCCCACAGTCCCTTGCCGGGCTCCGCGCGGCGCCGGACCAGCAACACATGGCCGGAATGAACCACGACGGCATCGCTGGTCACGAAGGTCGGCGGGTAGGGCGCATTTGCCCAGCCCTTGCGATACGACTCGATGAACTGGTGTTCCCGGACCAGCTGCGGAAAGGCCGGCGAGCTCTTGCGGAAGGCGTCGAGCATCTCGAACACCGGGGCGGGCACATTGGCCCGAACCAGCATCAGGGCGCCATGGGTTTCGAGCTGATTGGCCTCATACAGGTAGGTGCGTAGCTCGGTGGCAGACAAGGTCTCGGTATGCTGCACATCCTTGAGCGTCCACTGGGGAAACTCGCGCAGGTAGTAGCTCGACTCATCCTTGTCCTTGCCGAGCAGGCCGATGCGCGCATCCGGCGTGCCACCATCGGCTTTGATGGCCTCGGCAACCGTGCGTTGCACCGTCGCGATCCACTGGCTTTCGTTGTACAGGTGGTCACGCAGCGGCAGAATGATCAATCGATCGGCCTGCGACTCGAGCGCGGCCTCGATCATGACCTTGCGTTCGGCGAAACTCCAGGGGTTCTTGATCGATCGCGGCGCATCGGTGGAGCCCACCAGCACGATCAGTTTATTGGCATGTTCCAACCCGAAACGGGCTGCGGCCAGGTGGCCATTATGAAAGGGCTCGAATCGCCCGATGAAGACTTGATAATCGAAGTCCATGAGAATCCCTCACGGTTGTTGACAGGGTAGTTGGTCTATCCAACCACGCTTCAATGATACGCCGATTCGATTTTCTGTCAACTTTTCTCGGCGATTTTTTCGGCGGCCTCGGTCTCGATCCGGATCTCGTTTTCCAGCGTGCGGTGGACCGGACAACGGTCGGCAATCTCGAGCATCCGCTGGCGCTGCTCCTGATCCAGCTCGCCCTCGATCGAGATGCGCCGGATCAGCCGGTCGATCTTGCCGGAACTTTTCTCGCAGTCGTTGCAGTCCTCGGCATGTATCCGGTCATGCGTGACATCGCAGCAGACGCGCTCGACCGCCAGGCCCTTGTGCCGGGCATACATGTTCA
>NPIE01011835.1_pt1 | contig 26426 bp, 23 predicted proteins | sample 8637661 | NCBI WGS metagenome assembly NPIE01 (sample SAMN07420842, study PRJNA396082) | bioreactor metagenome | isolation source: sample BA12 brine-fed electro-methanogenic bioreactor BA | place: Japan: Kochi | collected 2016-12-09 | reverse complement strand
TGACCTGGTCGTCGCGAGACGGTTCCAGGGCCTGTGGATACGGCGTTTTCGCGACCGAGCGCGCCGCAGGCGTACTCGCCTGTCCGTTGAGGACGCGCGACCGAGCAAAACGTTTTAGACATGGGGCCTGGGGCCGTCGCAGTAGATCGGGTCATGAATAGTCCGGGTTTCAGGGTCACGCGCCTACTGGACTTCGAGTACGTAATCGCTTGCGACCCAGCCTTCGCGCCCTTGATTGTCGCGCACATTGACCCAGCCGTCGGCGCGGCCGAGCGCATCGACCACGGTGCCGGAGGTGAGCGCGAACAGCACGCTGTGGCTCGAGCCCGGTCCCGAGCGCACGTTCAGCGACGATGCGGTGATTACGACCCTGGAGGTCGCAGCCGCGCTCGAGGCGCTGTAGCCACTGCCGACCACGTTGCCCATTGCGTCATAGCGCATCATCGCAGGCGGTGTGACCGAAATGACATAGTCGACCGCGGCTTCGATGACTTCGCGCAGTGCTTTTTCACGTGGCGTGTTCTTCCAGCTCGACAGACTGCCGCCCAGCCCGACCGAACCGGTGTAGCCGGCCAGCGCGCCACCGATGTTGAAATCCTTGGCCTCGCCTTCCACGCTGGTTGCGGCCAGAATCCGGCTGGTGGTCGCGTCGACCACGCGCAGGTCGATCGCCATGTGGGCCGAACGGGTGCCGCCGGCGATCGCGCCGAGCGCGCGACCCCATTTGCCGCCACCGACCGAGCCCTGCATGCCACCGGAGTCGCCGAATTCGGTGACTGCGGCGACGACCAGCAATTCCGCACCTTCGATCTCGCCGATCGCAGCGGCGGTATCCGAGCGCACGCGTCCGCTGGCGCCGAGGTCCTGCTCGCCGAGGACATCGTCGATTGCGCCGCGTTCGAGCACGATGTAGCGGCCGGAGTTGACCAGCGCAGTGGTCAGCATGTCGGCCATGCCGTCGCCGATCTGTGGGCTGTACCAGTTCTGGGAATCAGCGGTCTTGTTGTCGAACCGGGCTACGGCGATGCGGGCTTTCGGGCCGTTGTAGTGTTCGGCCTGAACCTCGGCCATGCTGCGGCCGGAGCTTTCGCGCACGTTGGTGGTGGTGCCGGCGCCGGTCGGGCAGCCGGTCAGCAGCCACGGCAGGGACATCAGGATCAGGCAGCGGGTGGTAAATCGGATCATGTGGATTCCCTCTCTCTTTTCGTTGAACGGTATCTGACAAGCTACAGGCATCGGATACGAGTTGATACGGAATCGGGCCGGTGATCCGGCCACGTCGCGGCAATCGCCGAATGCCTTGTGCGAAGCTTCGCGCAGCCACGCTGAACCGGCACTGAATCGGCCGGTGCCTGCAGGATTATGCCAGCGGTGGGGCGGCCTGTCTAACGGTCGTTCAGAGAGGGCTTGGAGTCAGGCGAGCCGGGCACACGCCGGCTGCACCGGGTGACGAGGGCCGCGCAAGGTCCGGGGCCGATCAGGCCGTTCGGTTCGAGACCGAACCCCGATCCTCAGCCGCGGCCGTGCCGTCGCCGCGCCCGACGGCGTAGTGGGTGAATCCCAAAGCCTTCATCTGCCCCGGGTCGTAGATGTTGCGGCCGTCGAACACGACCGGTGCGCGCAGCGCGCTTCGGATCCGATCGAAGTCCGGACTCCAGAATGCCTTCCATTCGGTGACCACGACCAGCGCATCGGCGTTTTCGAGTGCACCGTAGGGATCGTCGTACAGCGCCAGGTCGTCGCGTTCGCCACAGATTCGGCGAGTTTCCTCGGCAGCCTTGGGATCATGCGCCTGCACTCGCGCCCCGGCGTTCCAGAGCGCTTCCATCAACACCAGCGACGGCGCCTCGCGCATGTCGTTGGTTTCCGGCTTGAACGACAGGCCCCACAGCGCGATGCAGCGCCCGGCCAGATCATTGTCGAAGTGCAGGGCAAGCTTTTCGAACAGGCGCTGCTTCTGGCTCTGGTTGACCGCCTCGACCGCCTCGAGGATACGCGCCGGATGGCCATGGTCAATCGCCGTTCGGGCCAATGCGCGCACATCCTTGGGAAAGCAGGAACCGCCGTAGCCGGCACCCGGGTAGATGAAGTGATAGCCGATCCGGGGGTCGGATCCGATCCCGATCCGCACTCGCTCGATGTCTGCACCGACCTTTTCGGCGATATTGGCCAGTTCGTTCATGAACGAGATCTTGGTTGCAAGCATCGCATTGGCGGCGTACTTGGTGAGCTCGGCCGAGGCGATGTCCATCTCGAAGATTTTCTGGTGATTGCGGTTGAACGGCGCATACAGCAGGCGCAACTGGGCTGCGGACTGCTCGTCATCGATGCCGATGATGATCCGGTCGGGCTGCATGAAGTCCTTGACCGCCGCGCCTTCCTTCAGAAACTCCGGGTTCGAAGCGACCCGCGGACGGAATGCCGTGTGCTGGGTCTCGATGATGGCCTGACGGACCTTCGCCGCGGTGCCGACCGGAACTGTGGACTTGGTTGCTACCAGTTGCTCGGGTCTGAGCATCGGCCCGATGCTGCGCGCAACTGCCAGCACGGCGCTCAGGTCGGCTGAGCCGTCTTCATCGGACGGCGTGCCGACCGCGATGAACAGCACCTCGCCATGTTGCGTCGCGGCGGCTGCATCGGTCGTGAAGCTCAGACGCCGGGCATCGGTATTGCGTGCCACGATGATGTCCAGGCCGGGCTCGTAGATCGGCACTTCGCCGCGATTCAGGGCATCGACCTTGGTCGGGTCGATGTCCATGCAGATGACGTGGTTGCCGACTTCGGCCAGACAAGCGCCGGTAACGAGCCCGACATAGCCGGTTCCAAAAATGGTGATGCGCATGAACTGGATTCCTGATTCGCTTTAGTCGACCACAAAAGCGTAACGTCGCAAGATTTCAGTTTTGTGGCGACGCGTCGGAATGCGATGTGAGGGTCGGGCTGCGCGCCGGCGTCAGGCCGCGCGCTCGAGGTCGGCCATCATCGCCTTGAGGAAGCGCGCGGCTTCGCCGCCGGTCACCACGCGGTGATCAAAGGTCAGCGAAAGCGGCATCATCCGATGCGCTTCGATACCGCCGAGCACCGGTACGACCTCGTGTCGCAGCACGCCGGCAGCGACGATCGCCACGCACGGCGGGTTGATGATCGGGGTCGCGTAGCGCCCGGCGAATACACCGAAATTCGACAGCATGATGGTGTAGTCCTTGAGATCTTCCGGCGGAATCGCACGCGACTTGACGTTGTCACGCAGGCGGTTGATCTCGGCCCGAAGACCCTGGCGATCGGAACTGTGCACATCGCGCAGTCGGGCCACGAACAAGCCATCCGGAGTGTCGACCGCCATGCCGACATGCATGGTCTTGTGGACCATGCGCACGTTCTGTTGATCGTCGTACCAGGCGTTCAGGCCGGGCTCGGCCTGAGCGCCGGCCCACAGCGCACGCAGCAGCCGGGCGGTGATGTCCTCGCCGTGACTCCAGGCGTGGATGTCGGCATCGTCCATGATGGTTGTTGCGACGACGCGCTTGTGCGATTCACTCATGACCCGGGCCATGGTTCGTCGGGTGCCGCGAATCGGTTGCCATTCGCCACTGGCCTCGGTCGGCGCCGGGTTTGTTGCCGTCTGCGATGACGGGCGCGCCGCCGGTTCGTCCGCGGGCGGTGCCGGAGGCGGAGTCGGTTGCCGTTCCGGGGCGGCGCTGCTGCGGCTCGGACCGCTACGGGCGACCTTGCGTACATCCTCGGAACTCACCACGCCGTCGGGTCCGCTGGGTTCGACATCGGCCAGATCGACCTTGAGCTTGCGCGCCAGCGCGCGTACGGCCGGAGTCACCTTGACCCCGCCGACGGTGCTGTGGGTCTGGCGAACGACCTCGTCGGAGGTCGTTACATTGCCGACCACGGTGCCGGTGTCGGCGCGTTCCTCGCCGGTCTGACCGGCAGCGTCGGCGGCCGGTTCGGTTGCGGTTTCGGCTGGCTCGGCTTCGGCTTCGGTCCTGGCTTTGGCCTGCGGCGCGCCGGTGTCGCTGCTTTCGTCGGTGTCGAACTCGACCAGCGGCGCGCCGGTCTTGATCACATCGCCGGCCTTGCCGTGGAATTTCGTGATCCGCCCGGTGTAGGGCGAGGGCACCTCGACCACGGCCTTGGCGGTTTCCATCGAGACGATCGGGTCGTCGACCTTGACCGTGTCACCTTCGGCGACCAGCCATTCGACGATTTCAGCATCCGGCAAGCCTTCACCGAGATCGGGGAGATTGAACGTCTTCATGCGAACTCCAGCGTTTCCCTGGCCGCGTGCACGATGCGTTCCGTGCTCGGCATGTAATTCATTTCACTACGGTACAGCGGCATGATGGTGTCATAACCAGTGACCCGCTTGATCGGTGCCTTGAGGTGCCAGATGCCCTGGTCGGCAAGCCCCGCGGCAATCTCGGCGCCGACGCCACAGTGCTTCGGTGCCTCGTGGACGATCACGCAGCGGCCGGTCTTCTCGACCGACTCGAGGATGGTCTCCATGTCCAGCGGTGCGACCGTCGCGACATCGATGACCTCCGCGCTGACACCTTCCTTCTCGAGCTCGATGGCGGCTTCCAGCGTTTCCTTGACCATTGCGCCCCAGGTTACCAGGGTCACGTCGGTTCCGTCCCGGAGCACGAAGCAGACGTCCAGCGGTAGTTCCTCGCCGTTGTCGATGACGTCCTCGCGCTGCCAGCGATAAATCCGCTTGGGTTCCAGGAACACCACCGGATCCGGGTCGCGGATCGCGGCCAGCAGCAGGCCGTAGGCGCGACTCGGCGATGACGGGATCACGGTTCTCAGGCCCGGGAAATGGGCCCAGGTTGCTTCATTGCTGTCGGAGTGATGTTCGGGAGCGTGAATCCCGCCACCCCATGGCGCGCGGAATACCGCCGGACAGCTCAATCGGCCACGCGTGCGGTGGCGCAGCCGGGCAGCGTGATTGACGATGTGATCGACCATCGGATACATGAAACCTTCGAACTGGGCCTCGACCACCGGGCGCATGCCCTGGGCGGCCATGCCGACGCACATGCCGGCAATCATGACCTCGGCCAGTGGTGTGTCGATCACGCGATCGTCGCCGAAGCGTTGCTGCAGGCCGGCCGTGGCGCGGAACACGCCGCCGTTGATGCCCACGTCCTCGCCCATGACGACCACGGTCGGGTCGGTCTCCATCTCGCGAGCCAGCGCCAGGGTGACCGCTTCAACCAGAGTGATTTCGGCCATCAGTGATGTCCTCCCCTGGCCGGGAAGCGATGCGCGATTTCGCGCTGGGCTTCGAGCGTGTGCGGAAGATTCTTGAACATGAAATCGAACATGCTGTCGATCGGCTGCGGGTGATTGGTGACCCGGTCCTGGTACTCGTCAACCGCCACCTGGACGCGCTCGGCGCATTCGGCCAGCAGTTCCTCTTCCTTGACTTCGTCCCAGTAGCCCTGGTCGGTGAGGTAATTGCGCAGGCGCAGCAGTGGATCCTTCTTCCATGCCGCATCGACTTCGTTCTGGTCGCGGTAGCGGCGTGCGTCGTCGGCCGTGGTGTGATCCGACAGGCGGTAGGTGATCATCTCGATCACCGAGCCGCCGCGTCCTTCACGCGCCGCGGCGATCGCCTTGTCCATCGCCCAGCGCGCGGCGATCAGGTCGTTACCGTCGACCTGCACCGAGGGCAGGCCGCCGGCGATACCTTTCTGCGCCAGCGTGCGCGCGGTGTTCTGTTTCGAGCGTGGCACCGAGATCGCCCACTGATTGTTGACGATCACCAGTACCAGCGGCAGCTTCCAGGCGCTGGCGGCATTGATCGCCTCGAGGAAATCGCCTTTCGACGAGCCGCCATCGCCGACCACGCTGACTGCGACCCGCGGTTGCCCATGCAGCTTGTAGGCCATCGCCGCGCCGGCTGCGTGCAGGCACTGCGTGGCAATCGGTACGCACCACGGGAAGTCATGCTTCGGGCCGGAGAAATCGTTGCCGCGCTCGTCGCCGCCCCAGTACAGCAGGACTTCCGACATTTTTACGCCGCGATAGAACTGGGCCCCGTATTCACGGTACATCGGCGCGAAGCAGTCTTCCTCCCGCATGGCCGAGCCGATCGCGACATGCGCCGCTTCGTGACCGAGACAGGAGGCGTAGGTGCCGAGCTTGCCGGTGCGCTGCAGCGCCACTGCCTTCTTGTCGAAGACGCGGGTCTGGGTCATCAGGCGATACAGGCTGACCAGCTGCTTCAGGTCGCGCGCCAGCGCCGGAATCGGCGCACCGTCGACCAGCCTTCCGTCCGCATCGAGGAACTGGAAATAGTCGACCTTGAACGAGGCAATCGTCGCTGCCATGGAGACCTCTCGTTTTCGTTTTTGAAGCTGACTTGTTGATCTACCCCGGGCGGTCGCAGGCCGGAACGTCCGACGTCCCTTTGGGGCAGTCTCGCGCTGGACCGGGCGAACGCAGCGCTGAATTATCCCATAAAGCTCGGGTGCTGGGAGATCCCGGGGTCGAGCCGGTCGCGCGATTGCGTCCGGCCGCGTAGAATCAGGGCCTGATCACGCAGATGGAAGTCTCTAATGAGCCAGGAGCAGGATGTCGGGCGCGCCGAAGTGGACGACAGCGCACGCGGACTGAGGCCGAAGCGAGAGATCGAGTCCGGAATCCGTACCGACCTCGCCGGCGCGATGGACTACCAATCCTATCTTGGCCTGGACCGGATCCTGCAGGCCCAGCATCTCGTGAGTGATCCGCCGCACCACGACGAGTTGCTGTTCATCATCCAGCATCAGACCGCAGAGCTCTGGTTCAAGCTGGTGATCCATGAGCTCAAAGCGGCCATCGCTCACATGGATGCGGATCGGCCATCTCCGTGTCTCAAGATTCTGGCGCGGGTCAAGCTGATTCAGCAGCAGTTGTTCGACCAATGGGCCGTGCTGGAGACGCTCACGCCCAGCGAATACATGCAGTTTCGGCATGTGCTCGGCAGTGCTTCGGGTTTCCAGTCTTTTCAGTACCGGAGCGTGGAGTTTCTGCTCGGCAACAAGGATCGCGCCGTGCTTCCGTTGTTTGCACATCAGCCGGAAGTTCAGGCCGCATTGCGTGATGTACTGGAGTCGCCGTCGATCTATGACGCCTTTGTCCGCCTGCTGGCGCGCCGCGGCTTCGAGCTGAACCCGGCCCTGGTCGAGCGCGACTTCAGCGAGCCGCGGCCGTTCAGCGATGAACTGGTCCAGACCCTGGTCGCGATCTACCGCGAGCCCGAACGCTGGTGGAGCGAATATGCGCTGTGCGAGCGCCTGGTCGATGTCGAGGAATCCTTCCAGTTGTGGCGTTTTCGCCACCTGAAATCGGTCGAACGGATCATCGGCTACAAGCGCGGCACCGGTGGCTCCAGCGGTGTCGGCTTTCTGGAGCGCGCGCTGGCGCAGCGATTCTTCCCCGAACTGCTGGAAGTCCGCACGCAGCTTTAAAAAGATTTGGCGGATCCCTGCGATTGCCGGCCGTCATGGCTGCGTATGGGTCCGAAGCTGTGCAATAATCGGCGCAGAGCCGCAGGCTCGGATACTCATAATCAAATCGATGGGGTAGATTCATGAACCATGCATTCCGCTTGATCCTGCTATCGGCGCTGCTGGCGCTGACAGCTGCGGCCGTCGCCCAGCCGGTTGTCAACGTCCCGGGCCTTTCGTCCGACGTGACGGTCTACACCGATGCCGACGGCATTCCGACCATTGCCGGCGAAACAGAGGCCGACGTCACTTTCGTCCAGGGGTATCTGCATGCCCGGGACCGCTTCTTCCAGATGGATTTCCTGCGACGCGTCGCATCCGGCACCCTGGCCGAGCTGCTCGGCGCGGCAGCGATCCCGAACGATATCCAGCTGCGCACGCTGGGCCTGCGTCGGGCCGCCTTCGCGTCCTGGGTTGGTCTGGATGCCGCGGAGAAGGGCTGGGCCAAGTCCTATGCCGACGGGGTCAATGCATGGCTGGCGAACAATCCCCTGCCGCCCGAATACACGCCGCTGGAGCTGACCGCGGCCGAACCCTGGACCCCGGTCGACTCGCTGGCGATCGGCAAGCTGATCGCCTTCCAGCTCTCGTTCGATACCGCGGCCGCTGATCTGACCGTGCAGCTGCTGACCTACCAGGGCGTCGGCAATGTGGTCGGCTTCGACGGCACGGCGCTGTTCTTCGAGGACATCAACCGGATCGCGCCTGAGGACGATCGGGTCTCGATTCCGACCTTTTTCGAGGACCGCGGCATCATCGAGGTGCCCGGTGCAGAGAGCGTGCAATCCGGCAGCGGCAAGACCGCATCGACGTCCATGAATATCGAAGCGCCCGTGCTCGATCCGCTGGTGGTCGAAAGCCTGCGCCAGCATGTCGAGGCGCTGCGCCAGGTGCCGATTATCGGCAGTTCGATCTCGCGCGCCGAGGAGCGTGCCGGCAGCAACTGGTTCATCATTTCCGGCGAACATACCGACACCGGCTACCCGATTCTGGCGCATGACCCGCACCTGGGTCTGGACATGCCGGCCACCTTCACCAAGGAAAATCTGGTCATCCGCAGCGAGGGCGTCGCGGTCAGCGGCGTATCCTTCCCTGGCACACCGCTGGTGATCCTTGGTTGCAACCTGCGCATCTGCTGGGGTGCCACGGTCAATCCGAACGACGTGACCGATTACTTCCAGGAGCAGTTCCAGGTCAATAACTTCGGCTTGCCGACAGCCACGATCCACAAGGGTGTGGCCGAGCCGGTCAAGCTGGTGTTCCAGTCCTATTTCGTCAACAACGTCGGTGATGGTGAGGCAGACAATCTGAGCCGCGCCAATGTCGGCTATGACGCCGGTGGGATCACCTTCATCGTGCCGCGTCGCAACAACGGTCCGATCGTCGCGCAACCAACCGCGACGACGGGTGTGTCGATCCAGTACACCGGCTGGGGCCCGACTTTCGAGTTGTCGACGTTCCGGCAGTGGGCACGGGCGAACAACCTGGCTGAATTCCAGGAGGGCCTGAGCCAGTTCACTGTCGGCGGCCAGAACTTCGGCTATGCCGATGTCGACGGCAACATCGCCTACTTCAGCTCGGGCACGGTGCCGCTGCGCGCCGACCTGCAGAGCAACACCGTCGATGGTGGCCGGCCGCCGTTCCTGCTGCGTGATGGTACTGGCGCACTGAATCACGAATGGCTGCCGGTCGAAGGTGAGCCGGTCACGCGTGGCATCAACTTTGCCGCGCTGCCGCTCGATGAGGTGCCGCAGACGATCAATCCCGAGCAGGGCTACATCGTCAACGGCAACAACGACCCGGTCGGAACCACGCTGGACAACAACCCGCTGAATCAGCTGCGCCCCGGTGCCAACGGCATCTACTACCTGTCGCCGTTCTACGTTTCGCTGCGTGTGGGCCGGATTGATCGCGAGATTCAGGCGATGATCGCCAGCGACGAAAAGATCAGCGTGGATGACCTGAAAGCGCTGCAGGCCAACACCCAGATGCTGGATGCCGAGCTGGTCGTGCCGCACATTCTGGAGGCCTTCACCAACGCGATTGCCAATGGTGCGTGGCCGGGTATTGCCCAGTTCGCGGCTGATCCCCGCATTCAGGAAGCGGTTTCGCGCCTTGCGCTGTGGGACTTCTCCGCGCCGACCGGGATTCCGGAGGGCTTCGATGCGAGCGATGCGCCGCTGCAGTTGTTCGAGCCGACCCAGGCCGAGATCAACAGAAGTGTTGCGGCAACCATCTACTCTGTATTCCGGGGCCAGGCGATTCGCAACAGCGTCGATGCCACCCTGAGCGCGATCGGTCTGGCCAACAATCTGCCGACCGGCCGTGCGGCGAACCGCGCGTTCATGAACCTCCTGGCCAGCTTTGAGGACAATCAGGGCATCGGTGCCTCGGGCGTCCCGTTCTTCAACGTGCCGCCGATTCCGGATTTGCCTGAACCGAGCCTGACCGATCGCCGTGACTTCATCCTGCTGGCCAGCCTGCAGGGCGCGCTGGACCTGCTGGCCAGTGACGAATTCGCACCGGCCTTCGCCAACTCTTCCGATCAGAACGACTACCGCTGGGGCAAGCTGCACCGGATCGTGTTCCGTCATCCGCTGAACTCGGTTCCGTTCAACATCCCGAACGGTTTCGGTCTCAGCAACCTCGCTCCCGACCTGCCCGGCGTCGCTCGCCAGGGTGGATTCGATGTGGTCGATGCCTCGGGCCACAATACGCGTGCCAACACGCTCAATGGCTTCATGTTCTCGGCCGGTCCGGCGCGTCGGACCGTGGCGGAAATGACACCGTCCCGCCCCCTGGTCGACGAGATCATTCCGGGTGGTCGCAGCGGCGTGTTCCTGAGCCCGTTCTATACCAATCAGCTGCTGTTCTGGCTGGTCAATGATTACCTGCCGGCCAGCATCGGCGAAGACGATGGGGTAAGCGGAGCGGTGCAGATCCAGACCTTCAGCACGCCCTGAAGTAGCTGCGTTCATCAGCATTGAATCGCCCGCCGCATCGGCGGGCGATTCGTTTCATGCTTACAGAGGGTTGGTGGTTACGCCGTCCTGATTCACTTTTCGGCTCTTGATGGCGCCGATCGGCTGCCGCTGATCAGGTCCGGTCGAAGGTCGCGGGCTGCGGTTTCCCGCTGGACCTTTCAGCCTTGATCGAGCCGCCGATCGACCCGATCCAGCACCCAGCCGATCACCGGCAGCTGTCGATACAGGCCGCTGGCTGGATCCCAGAAATCCTGATGGAGCACCACTTCGCCCTGTTCATTGAAGCGGACATGCGTCATGCCGATCGTGTCCGACATCAGCGGGCGCCCGACGGCCCGGATTTCGAAGCGCATGGTCCAGCGCAGATACACATCAGCCCGGTCGCGGATCACCTGATCGATCTCGACCTCACTGGCCTCGATCGTCTTGGCCATGGCGCCCATGTAGTCGGCCAGCATCTCGCGTCGCTCGAAGTGCTTGAGGGTGTCGTGGAAATACATGCGCTCGGCGTACAAGGCAAGGAAGCGGTCTCGGGTTGCAGTGCTCGAGAGGTCGGAAAACGCTTGCCGGAAGCGTTCCACACCGAGGTCGATCGCGAGTTCGGATCCTGGCTGGGTACGCAGCGCCTCGCGGTAGCTTTCGACGTAGGATTTCGGAACCGCCGGGCGAGAGACCAGCCAGTAGATGGCCGCGGCAGATACGGCGAATACAAGAATCGTCAGGATGCGCATCCGGGGATTGTTTGCGCTGACCGTCAAGCGCGAGTGAATGCCGATTGGTTCACAGGCGTTTCACCTTCCGAACCGATCATGCGCGCACTCGTAATCTCGCTCAAGGATCGGCGCTTCGAATGGAGCTTCTCAAAGCCCTGCATGCCTGGTTTGACACTCAGTCCGAACCGTACGCCGCGGATGTCTCCGACCCGCACCGACTGGACCTGGCGCGGGTTATTCCGTTCATCGGTCTGCATCTGGCCTGTCTTGGCGTGCTGTGGGTGGGCGTGTCGCCGATCGCGGTCGTGGTTGCCATGGCCAGCTACCTGCTCAGGATGTTCGCGATCACCGCGTTCTACCACCGCTACTTTTCGCACCGCGCGTTCCGGGCATCGCGACCGGTGCAGTTCGCATTTGCGCTGATCGGCGCTGCGGCCACCCAGCGCGGTCCGCTGTGGTGGGCCGCTCACCACCGCCGCCACCACAAGCGCGCTGATCGTGCCGGTGACCCGCACACGCCACGCAAGGGCCTGTACTGGAGCCACATGGGCTGGTTCCTGAGCCGGGCCCATTTCGAAACCGAGTGGAAGCAGATTCCGGACCTTGCAGGCTACCGCGAGCTGCGCTGGCTGGATCGCTACGACATCCTGGTGCCGGTCATCTACGCAACCGCGATGTTCGGACTCGGTACGGCACTTGGCGCGGTCTGGCCGGAGTCGGGAACCAGCGGCCTGCAGATGCTGGTCTGGGGCTACTTCATCTCCACCGTGGTGTTGATCCACGTGACGCTGACGATCAATTCGCTGGCGCATTGTTTTGGCAGCCGGCGCTTCGAAACGCCCGATGACTCACGCAACAATATCTGGCTTGCGATCCTGACCCTGGGGGAGGGCTGGCACAACAATCACCATCATTTTCCCGGCTCGGCGCGTCAGGGTTTTTACTGGTGGGAACTCGACCTGAGCTACCTCGGCTTGCGTCTGCTCGAGCGGCTCGGCCTGGTCCGGGATCTCAAGCCGGTGCCCGAGGGCATGCTGAACCTGCGCCGGGTCGCGCGCTGATGCGCATCGCGGTCATCGGCGGTGGTGTCGCCGGCCTGTACTCGGCCTGGCATCTGGCGCAGCGGCATGAGGTGGTGCTGTTCGAGGCCCATGGCCGGATCGGCGGGCATACCGATACACACGTGATCGAAGGGGAACGCGGGCCGGTCCATGTCGACACGGGGTTCATCGTGTTCAACCGCACGCACTATCCCTTGTTCAGCGCCTGGCTGGATCGTCTCGGCGTGGCAGCGCGCCACAGCGACATGAGCTTTGGAGTCCATTCCGAATTCAGCGGTATCGAATACAACGCGACCCGGCTCGATACCCTGTACGCGCAGCGAAGCAACCTGCTGCGGCCGCGCTTTCACGGCATGGTGCTGGACATCCTGCGGTTCTATCGGCGCGCCCCGGCGCTGTTGAACGAGCTCGATGACCGGGTCACGCTGGGCGAGTGGCTGGCCGACTCCGGGCTGGGCCGGATGTTTGCCGACGAGCATCTGGTGCCGATGGCAGCCGCGCTATGGTCGTCGCCGGGTAGCGATATCCTGCGTTTTCCGATGCGTTACCTGCTCGAGTTCATGGACAACCATTCCATGCTGCAGGTCAATGATCGCCCGATCTGGCAGACCATCGCCGGCGGCAGCCAGCGCTACGTCGAAGCGGCGCTGCGATGCTTCGAAGGGACGGTCCGGCTCGCCAGCCCGGTGCTTGGCATCCGTCGTCTGGCGCAGGGCGTCGAGGTAAGCAGCGACACCGGTCGCGAAAGTTTCGACATCGCCGTGCTGGCCTGTCATGCCGACCAGGTGCTGGCGCTGATCGATGCGCCGCAGCCGCTCGAAGCCGAGGTGCTCGGCGCCTTCGCCTACCAGGACAACGACACGGTGCTGCACACCGACGAGCGCCGCATGCCGAAGCGGCGCAAGGCCTGGGCAAGCTGGATTGTCAGGCGCGACCGCGATGCGCCCGGTCGCTCCGGGATTTCCTACTGGATGAATGCGCTGCAGGGGATCCCCGGGTCGACGCAGTACATCGTCTCGCTGAACCAGACCGACCGGATCGCGCCCGATCGGATCCTGGTTCGACGCCACTACCGGCACCCGGTCTACACGCCGGAATCGCGCGCGGCGCAACGCCGCATCGGCCAGATCAACGGCCATGATCGGCTTTACTTCTGCGGCGCCTGCTGGGGCTACGGCTTCCACGAGGATGCGGTGCGCTCGGCGCGCGCGGTGATTGACGCGATCGAGCCGGAAGCGTTTGCCGATGCAGCCTGACAGCGCCGCTTTTGGCACGATCTGGCACCGGCGCCGTGGACCCCGGCCGCATGCCTTCCGCTACCGTGCCTGGTTCAGTCTGCTCGATGTCGATGGCCTGGAGCAGCGCTTCGCGCAGTCGCGCTGGTGGTCGCTCGAGCGCGCCAACCTGGTCAGCTTTCGACGCCGTGACTACCTTGCACCACACGCGCTGACACTGGGCGAAGCGGTTCGACAGCGAGTTCAGCAGGAACTGGGGTTACGTCCTGCCGGGCCGGTGCGGATGCTGGCGCATCTGCGCCAGTGGGGCCTGTGCTTCAACCCGGTCAGCTTCTATTTCTGCTTCGATCCGGAGGATCGGTCGCTGCAGGCCGTGCTGGCCGAAGTCCACAACACGCCCTGGGACGAGCGCCACGCCTATGTGCTGGATGCACGCGGCCAGCCCGGTCCGGACTTTCGCTGGCGTTTTCCCAAGCAGTTCCATGTATCGCCGTTTCTGCCGATGGCGCTGGACTACGACTGGGCATTCACGCTGACACCGGATCGGGTCGATGTTCACATGAAGGTGATGGACGAAGAACAAGAATGCTTCGCGGCGGGTATGCGCTTGAAGCTCGCCGCGCTGGATCCGGATTCGATGCGGCGCACGCCATTGCAATTCCCGTGGATGACCGCTCGCGTCTTGCTGGGCATTTACTGGCAGGCGGCACGGCTGTGGCTCAAGCGCACGCCGTTCCACGATCACCCCGGCCGCGGCCGGACCGAAACAGGTGCAGGATCATGACCAACTCCATACAAGCCGGTGCCGTGGGGCGCCAGCGCTCGGCGGCTGCCGCGGTCGATGCGACCCCGCGTATTGCTTCTCTGGACCGCCGCTGCCGCGCGGCGGTGCTGCGCAGGATCGGCCGGCTCGAAGCCGGCCGTCTTGTGATCGTCGATATGGACGGCGAGTGGGCACTGGATGGCGGGGCCGGCCCGGTTGGGGTCGTGACGGTGCATGACGGCCGGTTCTGGCGCATGTTGGCCACTGGCGGCAGCGTTGGCGCAGGCGAAGCCTATGTCGCGGGCTTGTGGGATTCGCCCGATCTGGTCGCGGTGGTTCGGGCACTCGCCGCCAACCGCAACGTGCTTGACCGCATGGAACATGGCAGCGCAAGAATCTACGGGCTGCTGCTCAAGGGCCTGCATCGGCTGGCGCGCAACAGCCTGCGCGGCAGCCGGCGCAATATCGCGGCCCATTACGATCTTGGAAATGCGTTCTTCCAGTGCTGGCTGGATTCGCGGATGCAATATTCCTCGGCCCTGTTCCGCAATGTCGGCGAGTCGCTGGAGCAGGCGCAGCTGAACAAGCTCGAACGGATCGCCGAGCGACTCGGGGTTGGCGCCGACGACCACCTGCTGGAAATCGGTACCGGCTGGGGCGGGCTGGCGATCCACATGGCGGCGACGCGCGGCTGTCGGGTCACGACCACGACGATTTCTCGCGAGCAGCATGCCTTCGCCGTGGCTGCGGTGCGCGAAGCAGGACTTGAGGACCGGGTGACGGTGTTGCTGCGCGATTACCGCGAACTGGACGGCGAGTTCGACAAGCTGGTCTCGATCGAGATGATCGAGGCGGTCGGTGCGGACTACCTCGAAACCTATCTGGGCACCATCGAGGCGCGGCTGAAGCCGGGCGGCCGGGCGCTGATTCAGGCGATCACGATCGAGGACCATCGCTACCGGGCCGCCCTGAAAAGTGTCGATTTCATCAAGCGCTACATCTTTCCCGGGTCGTTCATTCCTTCGGTCAGCGCAATCACTGCTGCAATGGCGCAGGCCACGCGACTGGGGTTGATCGAACTGTTCGACTTCGGCGAGAGTTACGCGCTTACGCTGAATCACTGGAGCCGGCGATTCGAAAGCGCTTGGGATAGGATTCGCGAGATGGGATTCGATGAATCGTTCCGACGCCGCTGGCTGTTCTACCTGGCCTATTGCGAAGGCGGTTTCGCCGAGCGCGCGATCAGCGACGTGCATCTGCTGCTGGCCCGCCCGGAGTTGCGCAAACCGGTGCCGCAAGCATGAGCCGCTACTCGAACTGGATCAATTTCGCCTGGATGCAGGCAAGCTGGTGGGCCTGCATTCTTGGTGCAGCGCACGGCCGCCTCTGGCCTGGTCTGCTGGTGGTCTCGGCGTTCGCGCTGTGGCAGCTGAACCCGGCCCGGCGTCATTCAGAAGACGTCGCGACGCTGCTTCGATTCGTTTTCGCCGGCCTGTTGCTCGACAGCCTGTGGCCGCTGCTCGGCGTGGTCGAGTATGCCCATCCGGGGCCCGTGCCGGGCTTGACGCCGGCCTGGCTGATGTTGTTGTGGGTCGCTTTGGCGCTGACCGTGCACCACTCGATGGCGATGTTCAAGCAGCGCTGGCAGGCCTTCGTACTGCTGGCAACGGTGGGTTCGCCGATGTCGTATGCGGCAGCGGCCAAGCTCGGTGCTGTCGCGTGGACCGCACCGGCCTGGGTGGTGGTGCTGTGCGTCGGCCCGGTCTGGGCGCTGATCGTCGGACTGCTGCTGCGCCAGGCCGGCCGTGGCCGGGTCGCTGCCGGCGCACGCGCTGCCGAGGAGTTCGGCGGATGAGTCGCTTGATCGAACTGGCCGAGCGCGGCAGACTGCCGGATGCGTTGATCCGGATCGGCATTCGCCGGCTGCTGCGCCAACGGCTTGCCGAGGAACATGCGGCCGATCCGGAAGCGGCAGCGATACGCTACGCGCAACGGATCGAACAACTTGGTCGGTCGGCGATCGCGCTCGAGACCGACGCGGCCAATGCCCAGCATTACGAAGTGCCGACGGCGTTCTACCGCGAGGTGCTGGGCCGGCACCTGAAATACTCGTCGGCCGAGTGGGGCGGCGGCGTCGAGAATCTGGACGCGGCCGAGGCCCGGATGCTGACGATCACTTGCGAGCGCGCCGGGCTGGTCGACGGTCAGCAGGTGCTCGAACTGGGCTGCGGCTGGGGCTCGCTGAGCCTGTGGATGGCCGAGCACTACCCGGCCAGCCGGATCACCTCGGTATCCAACTCGGCGTCGCAGCGCGAATACATTCTCGGCGTCGCCGCCGAGCGCGGGCTGGAAAACCTCGAAGTCCTGACCTGTGACGTCAATCGACTGAAGCTGGATCGACAATTCGATCGCGTGGTCTCGGTCGAAATGTTCGAGCACGTCCGCAACTATCGTGAACTGATGGGCCGGATCGCTGCCTGGCTGGTTCCGGACGGGCAGCTGTTCGTGCATATCCTGTTCGACAAGCCGGCTTCGCGCGCATAATCCCCAGCCATGAAAGTCTTCAGCAAGCTCTTCAAGGCCGGCATCAAGGCCAAGCTGGTGCGAGTCTTCGTGCTTCAGATCCTGGCGATTTCGGTGGCCACGGTGCTGGGTGTGTATGCCGCTGCGTTCGTCGTCGAGCAGGTGCTGGTGCGCGAGGCGCTGAACGGCGAGGCCGAGCATTTCTGGGATCGCTATCGCGCCGATCCTGAAGCTGCCTTGCCCGATACCAACAACCTGCGCGGCTATCTCGAGACCGGAACTGCCAGCGATGCGCTGCCGGACTGGTTGCAGGGTCTGGATCCGGGCTTCGGTCGGCAGCGCACGGCTGCGGGCAAGGATCCGGTGGTCCATGTCAGCGAGCATGACGGCAAGAAGCTGATCCTGGTGTTCGACGAGATGCAGGTTTCCAGTCTGGCATTTTATTTCGGCATTGCGCCGTTGACCGGCGTGTTGCTGCTGATTTACGTTCTGACCTGGGTCGGCTACATGATGAGCCGGCGCGCGGTCTCGACCATGCTGCAGCTTGCCGACGCCGTGCGCAGCGTGGATTTTGTCGAAGGTAATTTCGATGCATTGCGTCTCGATGCTTTCGCCGAAACCGCTGATCCGGAAGTGCTGGCGCTGATGAATGCGCTGGAGCAGTTCAGTAATCGGCTCGAGCGTTTTGTGACGCGGGAGCGCAATTTCACCCGCAATGCATCCCATGAGCTGCGCACACCCCTGGCGGTGCTCAAGGGCAACATCGAACTGCTGAAGAAGTTCCCCGACTCGCCGCGGCGTGATGATGTGGTCGAGCGCATGGCGCGAACCGTGCGCGACATGGAGACGCTGGTCGAAACCCTGCTGATTCTGGCACGTGAGTCGGAATCCAGGCTCACCTGGTCATCTGCGGTGCTGAATGACCTGGTCGCCGAGCAGCTCGATCAGGTCACGCGCGCCATACCGAGACCGGCGGTGACCGCCCGGATCACGGCCGAATGCCTGCTCCAGACGCGGGCACCGGAACGAGTCCTGGGGATCATTTTCCACAACCTGTTGCGCAATGCCATGACCTTTACCGAGAAAGGGGAGGTCAGCGTGCACATCGACGCGCAGTCGGTCTCGATTCGAGATACTGGCTGCGGCATGAGCGAAGCGGATCTTGAGCGCGTGTTCGAGCCCTTTTATCGCGCTCACGATCGTTCCAATGAGGGCCACGGTCTCGGACTCTCGATTGTCAGCCGACTGTGTCGTCGCTTCGGCTGGCCGCTGGAAGTCGAGAGTGAACTCGGCGTCGGCACCCTGTTCCGGATCAGTTTCCCGAAGGCCAGTTCGCAGGCCTTCGTTGGCGCCAATCGGGTCGATGTGTTGCCTTCGGACGGCTGATTTGCCGAGGTCAGGCGTCCTCGGGCAGCGCCAGCTTGAAGCCCATGCCCTGAACGGTGTGCAGCAGCTTGGTCTCGAACGGCCGGTCGATCGACTTGCGCAGGTTGTACATGTGACTGCGCAAGGTGTCGGAGTCGGGCAGCATGTCGCCCCAGAGCTCGTTCTCGATCTGTTCGCGGCTGACCAGACGCGGTGATTCGCGCATCAGAATCTTGAGAATGCGGATCGAGGTCGGGGACAGGTTCAGCCGCTGCCCGGCGCGCTCGACGCGCATGGTGCGCGGATCGAATAGCAGGTCGCCGATTCGGATCGCGCCCTCCGATACTTCACCGCGCGCGCGACGCAACAGGGCGTTGATTCGGGCCGCCAGTTCCTCCATCTCGAACGGCTTGACCATGTAATCGTCGGCGCCGCGCTCGAAGCCCTCGAGCTTGTCCTCGAGCTGATCGCGCGCGGTCAGCATCAGGATCGGTGTCGAATCGCCACGCTCGCGCAGTCGGGCGCAGACCTTGAACCCATTGACCTTCGGCATCATCAGGTCAAGAATGATGACATCGTAGAGATTGTCTTCCATCAGGTTCAGCGCGATCGAGCCATCGGCAGCGTAATCCATCGCGTAGCCGCTGTCTTCGAGGTAAGCGCCAATGGTTGCGGCCAGGTCGTTGTGATCTTCGACCAGCAGGATCGTCGCATTTGCAATTTCGTCGCTCATCTTCTTCAGTCCTCTGCCCAGGAGTGGGTGGATTCACATTTGTGAAGAGTATAGGCGGTCGCTGTCGAGACTCGTTTCACGCGGGGCAGCGGGCGGTAGGCCGGGCATCTCAGGATCAGCTTCGACGCCGCACGATGCGCTCGCCGAGCCAGCGCAGCCCCGAAATGTCGCCGGGCAGGTGCTGCAGTGCCGCCCAGGCGCTGGCTACCAGCATATCGGCGTGTTGCCGGGCGGCATCGATGCCGAACAGCGCAGGCCAGGTCGCCTTGTCGCGTTCCAGATCGGATCCGGCAGGTTTGCCGATTTCCTCGGTGCTGCCCTCGAGATCGAGCAGGTCATCGATGATCTGGAACGCCAGGCCAATCGATTCGGCGTAGGTGACAAGAGCCCGCCGGACCGGATCTTCGGGCTTGAGATGGAAGGCTGCGGGCATCTCGACTGCGGCCCGGATCAAGGCGCCGGTCTTGAGTCGGAACATCTGCTCGAGCTGCTGCTGCGAAGGTCGGGTCGATTCGAACGACATGTCCAGCATCTGGCCGCCGACCATGCCGCGCGAGCCGCAGGCACCGGCCAGCACCGCGAACACCGCCGGTGGCGCGCCGGACTCGGCCAGACAGTCGAAGGCCAGCGTCAGCAGTGCATCGCCGGCCAGGATCGCGGTGGCCTCGTCAAACGCTCGATGCAGTGTCGGCTGGCCGCGCCGAAGGTCGTCATCGTCCATTGCCGGCAGGTCATCATGGACCAGCGAATAGCAGTGAATCAGTTCGACCGCACAGGCGCAGGCATCGAATTCCTGCGGTGCCAGGGCCTGAGCCTCTGCGCTGGCGGCCACCAGCAGCGGCCGGATCCGCTTGCCGCCATTGAACACCGAGTAGCGCATCGCCGCATGCAGTCGCTCGGGCGTGGTCGTTTCCGCCGGAAGTGCGCGCTGCAGTGCCGATTCGATCCGGCGCTGGTGTTTGCGGGCGCGATCGCTGTAGCCCATGGTCGGCAAGAGTCCCGGGTAGAATTCACCGCATTGTACGCGCGCTGCAGCATCGGACTGGATCGGTCGGGCGGAATGCGCCTCCCGCGGACCGCCTATCTGCGACGCCTGTCCCGGTGCCACCATGATGCGGTTCGAGAAAGGCTTGCCGCGATCAGCCGGTCTCGACCAGAAGTTGAATTGAAGGACTACCATGAGCTCCATCCATGTCGGGCATCTCTCCGCAGCCGGTTCATTCGGCGAGATGCGCTTGTTCCGGACTGCGATACGCAAGCGGGTCGCGCCTGACTGGAGCTTCAGCGGATGACCGCGATTTCGCCCGCAGCGGTGCAGTCGTCGGGCTCGGCGAGTGCGCGCGCCGGGGCCAATTTCGCGCTGGTCAAGTACTGGGGAAAACGCGATCCGGTGTTGAACCTGCCGGACGTGGGTTCGATCTCGATCACGCTGGATGCGCTGCATACCGAAACCCGGGTGCGCCTGGATCCGGCGCTCGAAGCCGATCGATTCGTGCTGGACGGTCGTGCCGATGCGCCCGGTGCCGACCGGGTCGTGGCCTTGCTCGATCGTTTTCGCGCGCTCGCCGACAGCGAGCTGTACGCGCGGGTCGAGTCGCACAACAACTTTCCGACCGGGGCCGGGCTGGCGTCTTCGGCGTCCGGCTTTGCCGCCCTGGTCGAGGCGGCATCAGCAGCCTGGGGTCTCGATCTCCCGGCGGCGCGGCGTTCCGAACTGGCTCGGCTTGGCTCGGGCTCCGCGGCGCGCTCGATCTTTGGCGGGTTCGTCGAGATGGCGCGCGGCGAGCGTGCCGACGGCAGCGATTCGGTGGCTCGGGTGCTGGCCGATGGCGATCACTGGCCGCTGGAGGTGGTGGTCGCGGTCAGCGAGCGTGGTCGCAAGCCGGTCGGTTCGACCGACGGCATGCAGCTGACCGCCCGAACTTCGCCGTTCTACCGGGCCTGGGTCGAACACCAGCAAAGCGATCTGGACGCGGCCCGATCAGCCATTCTGGCGCGCGATTTCGAGCGTCTGGCCGCAGTCAGCGAAGCCAGTGCACTGGCGATGCACGGCCTGGCGATGTCGGCCCGGCCGGGGCTGCTGTACTGGAACGGCACGACAATGGAGTGCCTGCATCGGGTGCGCGCGCTGCGCGCGGCAGGGCAGGCGGTGTTTTTTACCGTCGATGCCGGTCCGCAGGTCAAGGCGATCTGCCTGCCCGATTCGGCCGATGCGGTGGCCGAGGCCCTGGCCGAGTTGCCGGGTGTGACCGGAATCCTGCGCTCCGGACTGGGTCCGGGTGCCGAGCGGATCGCCTGAGCCGTGTCTGGCAAGGCTTTTGCAGACCCGTCCATGCCCGCATCGGCAATCCTTGCCGATGCGCCCGGCAAGCTCCTGTTGCTGGGCGAATACGCGGTTCTGGACGGCGCGCCGGCGTTGGTCATGGCGATCGATCGACGTGTGCGGGTCCGGCTCGAAGCGGCGCCGGATGGTGCAGCGGTACTGCGAGCGCTGCAACTCGGCATCGAGGCCGAGCCGCTGCGCTGGAGTGATTCCGGCCTGCACGCCGGGCCCGGGCTGCAAGCTCTGGGTATGACCGCGCGGCTGCTGCCGCTGCTGGCGCGGGGTTTTGGCATTCGGCCCGAGTTGCTCAATCGAATCCGGATCGAGATCGATTCGGCCGAACTTTTCTCGACCGGCAGGTCGGCGCCGGACGCGGCCGAAGTCAAGCTGGGTCTGGGCTCCAGCGGGGCGGTCACCGCCGCCCTGGTGTGTGCTTTCGAGCGCTTGTCCGGTGCAGTGACCAGCGATGCGGCACAACGCTGGCAGCGCTGGCTGCCAGCGTACCGCGCCGCGTTGGGCTCGGATGCGAGCGGTGCCGACCTGTCGGCCAGCCTGGCCGGCGGCTTGCACTTGTTTCGGCCGGGCCCGGACGGCGGGCTGCGGCTCGAGCCGCGGAACTGGCCGGAGTCGCTGTGCTGGCGTGCGATCTGGGTAGGTCGAGCGGCTCAGACGGTCGATTATGTCGCGGCTTTCAGGTCCTGGCAGGCGCGCGAGCCGAGCGCTGCGGCCCGGCTGATCGCCGCCCTGGGAGAACGCGTCGAGTTGGTTGCGGCCAACGACTCGGCATCCGCCTGGCTGGATGCGTTTGACGCCTGTGCCGAACTGCTTGGGCCCCTGGGTACCGCGATCGGGCAGGCGGTTTTGAGTCCGCCGCATCTGCGCCTGCGCGAGTTGGCGCGGCAGCACCGACTGGTCTACAAGAGCTGCGGTGCCGGCGGCGGCGACCTCGGTATCGTGCTTTCGAACGACCCGGAGCGCCTGGATGCGTTCTGCAGTGCCGCTTGGTCGCAGTGTGCACATCCGTTAAACTTGAGTATTGATTCGCGCGGTGCCACCGCGCAGGGTTTCGGGTCGGCAGCGGCCGACCCGGTCTTTACGGCCTGAATCCAGGAGCCAGCGTGGCCAGAATTCCCGAGTTCTACAAACTGACGGTTTCGCAGCGTGTGCGCGAAGTACGCAAGCAGGGCCTGCTTTCGAACCAGGACTGCCAGGCCTTGATCAGCGGCGAGCACACGCTGTCGGTCCAGTCGGCCGACAAGATGATCGAGAACGTGATCGGCGTGATGGGGCTGCCGGTCGGGCTGGGGCTGAACTTCCTGATCAACGAGCGCGAGTATGCGGTGCCGCTGGTGGTCGAGGAGCCGTCGATCGTGGCTGCGCTGAGTTCGGCCGCAAAGATCGCGCGCGCCGGCGGCGGGTTCACGGTCGAGAGCACCGAGCCGGTGCTGATCGGACAGATCCAGATCGTCGACGTGCCGCATCCGCAGCGGGCAAAAGCTGCACTGCTGCAGCGCAGGGCCGAGATCATCAATCTGGCCAACAGCCTGCACCCCAACATGGTCGCGCGCGGCGGCGGCGCGAAGGACCTCGAAGTCCTGATCCACCCGTCATCGGGGCAGGGCGGCGACATGGTCGTGGTTCACCTGCTGGTCGATACTCGTGACGCGATGGGCGCGAATCTGGTCAATACCATGTGCGAGGGCGTGGCCTCGCTGGTGGAGAACATCGCCGAGGGCAAGGTCTTTCTGCGCATTCTGTCGAATCTGACCGATCGTGCGATGGTCCGGGCCCAGGTTCGAATTCCGATCGAGGCCCTGGCCGGCAAGGGTTTCGATGGCGAGCAGGTCCGCGACGGCATCATTCTGGCCAACGAGTTCGCCTCGATCGACCCGTATCGCGCGGCGACCCACAACAAGGGCATCATGAACGGCATCGACGCGTTGGCCCTGGCCACCGGTAACGATTGGCGCGCAATCGAAGCCGGTGCACACGCCTGGGCGGCCCGGGGCACGCATTACGCCTCGCTGACCCAATGGACCCGGGACGAGGACGGCGCACTGTTCGGCCAGCTCGAGATCCCGATCAAGGTCGGTATCGTCGGTGGTCCGCTGCAGTCCAATCCCACGGTCGGCATGAACCTGCGCCTGCTCGGGGTCAAGACTGCCCGCGAACTGGCCGAGGTCATGGGCGCGGTCGGTCTGGCGCAGAATTTTTCTGCCGTTCGCGCCCTGGTGACCGAGGGCATCCAGCAGGGTCACATGACGCTGCACGCACGCAGCGTGGTCGCAGCCGCCGGCGCATCGCCGCAGGTTTTCGAGACCGTGGTCGACCGCTTGATCGAGTCCGGCGAGATCAAGATCTGGAAGGCCCGCGAGTTGATTCAGCAGATCGATCGCAGCGACCTCGGCGCTGCGGAAAACGCGCCCGGAGAGGCCGCAACCGAGCGCTTTTCCGGTGGCCACGGCAAGATCATTCTGCTTGGCGAGCATGCGGTAGTCTATGGTCGACATGCGATTGCCGCACCGATCCCGCTGGCGATTCAGGCGCATGTCGAGCGCGCCGAGTCGGGTGTGCAGCTGATCATTCCGCGCTGGGGCGTGGAGCAGCGCTACCACCGGGATACCGACAAGCAGCACTCTTTTGAAAAGTCGCTGGCGCTGATCTTCGATCGACTCGGCCTGCGTGATCAGGCGATGCGCATCGAGATCTTTCCGAACGTGCCGCGCGCGATGGGCTTGGGGGGTTCGGCCGCGATCGCAGTGGCCACGATTCGGGCGCTGGACCGTTGTTTCGGACTCGATCTGGACCACGAGCAGATCAATGCGCTGGCGTTCGAGTGCGAGAAGATTGCCCATGGCACGCCGTCGGGCATCGACAACACGCTGTCGGTGTACGGCCGGCCGATGCTGTTCCGCGCCGGCGAGTCGCCGTTGCGCCAGATCATCGAGATCCCGCAGCCGGTTCGGCTGGTGGTCGGGATCAGCGGTATCGAAAGCCTGACCGCAGCGACCGTAGCGCGTGTGCGCAAGGCGCGCGAGGCGTACCCGGAACTGTATGAACGGATCTTTGACCAGATCGACTCGCTGGTGCTGCAGGGCGCCGAGGCATTGCGTGCGCATCGTCTCGAGACCCTCGGCGAGTTGATGAATGTCTGTCAGGGGCTGCTCAACGCGATGCAGGTCTCGAGCTGGGAGCTCGAAGAGATGATCCAGCTTGCGCGGCGTCATGGTGCGCTCGGGGCCAAGCTCACCGGCGGTGGTGGCGGTGGCTCGATCATCGCGCTATGCCCGGACGAGGCGGGCGCGGCCGAACGCATCGAAAGCGGTCTGCGCGAGGCCGGTTATCAGGCCATGCAGATCACGATCGGAGGCGTGGGCGCCGATGGCTGATTGCTTGCGTGAGGCGGTTTCGTTCGATACAGAGCCGCTGATTCTGGTGGATGAGCAAGACCGCGAAATCGGGTTCCGCAACAAGCTCGACTGCCACCTCGGCCACGGCACGCTGCATCGGGCCTTTTCGGTGTTCCTGTTCGACCGTGAGGGTCGGGTATTGCTGCAGCAGCGCAGCGCCCTGAAGCCGTTGTGGCCGTTGTTCTGGTCCAACAGCTGCTGCTCGCACCCGCGCCGCGGTGAATCGCTGGAGCAGGCGACCCACCGCCGAGTGCGCGAGGAACTGGGGGTCGAGATCGAGCTTGAGCGACTCTACAGCTTCATCTATCAGGCCGATTACCTCGATGTCGGTGCCGAGCACGAGCTGTGTCATGTCTACATCGGTGCGCTGGCGGATCAGACGATCCGGGTCCATCCGGACGAAGTTGCCGAGATCGACTGGCTGCCGATCGATGAACTCTCGCGGCGCATGCGCAACAGCCCCGATTCCTATACGCCGTGGTTCCGGCTGGAGTGGGCCGAGCTCATGTCGGCCTACCGCGATCGAATCGATCGAATGATCGACCGTCTCCAGCCCTGACCCCAGCCCGGACCGTTCGAGTCAGGTCAATCCGAGGAAGGATCGGCCCAGGGATTGCAGTCGTGGCCGGCGATTCGCACCAGTCGGGTCAGTTCCATCGTCCCCGTGCCCTGGCCGAGCGGAGTGAAGTCGTAGCTCACCCGGATCCGGTTGCAGTCCAGCGGCAGGATCGAGATCGACCCGGCATTGCTTGAAATCACGTCGTCGCGCGGCGGTTGGTTCGGGTCGGAAATGAACGCACCGTTTTCCAGCGTGGCCATCGCGATCGTGACCGCACCGGGTGTAGCCACGGCCGGGGTGCTGTTGCCGACTACCCAGATGGGCTGGTCGTTCAGGTAGGTGAAGAAGATCGCGAACACGAAGTTGTCGACGATGCGCTCGGCGATCTGCAACACCAGGCCCTGGCGCGGTGCGCCATCGAGTATCCACTGGCCGGAGTAGCGACCGTGCAGCACCGGCTGCGCGAACTGCGGCGGATCCAGCGTCGCCTCGAAGCGATCGAGCACGAAGCGCACGCCCTCGGGTTGGGCCGTGGAGTAGCTGCCCCAGTTGAGCTCGACGGTGAATTCTTCGTTGTAGTCATCGAACAAGAATAGTGTGCTGAGGTCGATCGCGACCGGATTGACGGCCAGCATCCAGCTGGAACCCGTCACCGGCAGAATGCTGCCGCTGGCACCAAGGTTGCCAGAGCCCGGCAGCTTGATCAGCTGGGCCTCATGGAACGGGTTCTGGACGTTGCCGGCACCGGCGAATAGTTGCGGCACCAGCACCAGTGCGTTGTCGTTGACCGGGTGGAGCCGGACCACCACCACCGAGAAACCCGCGTCGGCACAGGCAACCCGCCAGATCTGCACTTCCACCGGCTCGTCCCGGGTGTTGCTGTTGATCGACGGCATCTGCACGACCTGATCGACCAGCAGATTCTCCGCGCTGGCCGGCTGCTCGGGCACGTCGATTGCCAGACAGCCCGGCGGGAACGGGGTGTTCAGGTCGGTCAGCAGGTTGAGTTCGCCGGTCTGTGCGCGAGCGCTGAGCGGCAGCAGAACGGCAAAGGCGAGCGCAGCAACAGCCACAGCAGTCGTGGGTACGGTCGGTAAGGCGCGCATGACTGGTGTTCCGAGAAGAAGGAGTGCATATTCTATCGGAGGATCAGGTCATCGGCAAAAGGGCTTCTTGAGCAGATACGGGGCTCAGCTAGAGAACGCAATTTCTATAAAAACTGCTCTTGTGATTGGAACCGCAAATGAACGCA
>NPIE01014146.1_pt1 | contig 26529 bp, 24 predicted proteins | sample 8637661 | NCBI WGS metagenome assembly NPIE01 (sample SAMN07420842, study PRJNA396082) | bioreactor metagenome | isolation source: sample BA12 brine-fed electro-methanogenic bioreactor BA | place: Japan: Kochi | collected 2016-12-09 | reverse complement strand
CTGGGAGGGATTAATCCCTCCCAGAAATTTAAGGTAATTCCTTTTTACCAACAGGATAATTGTTGTATAAATAGTTATCCTCATATTAAGGAAGGTAACATGCGCATAAAAAGAGAGACTTTGCTGTCGGTAGCTCTGGTCACTCCATCCATTATAGCCATAGCTATCTTCGTTTATGGTTTTATCGGATGGACGGCCCGCGTCTCTTTGAGTAAGTGGAAAGGTCTTTTACCCGATTACACCTGGGTGGGGCTGGATAATTTTAAAGGCTTATTTCAGGATCCTCGCTTCCATATCGATATTCGCAACACCCTGATATTTACTGTTATTTTTGTGGTTGGTAGCTTGATTATTGGTCTTGGACTGGCAATTCTTCTAGATCAGAATATTAAAACAGAAGGGCTTTTTAGGAGTTTATATCTTTTTCCAATGGCCATCTCATTTATTGTGACTGGTGTGGTTTGGCGCTGGTTGATGAACCCTGCCATGGGTTCCCGAATGAGTGGTCTGAATTTACTTTTTGACACGTTAGGCTTGGATTTCCTGATTAATAAATGGTATACAACACCCACCTGGGGGATCGCATTTATTGCTATCCCGGCTATCTGGCAAATGTCGGGATACACGATGGCTTTGTACTTAGGTGGGCTGCGTGGCATTCCTGTTGAATTACGAGAGGCAGCCCAGGTAGATGGAGCAAATGAAATTCAAATTTACCGTAATATCGTTTTGCCGTTATTAAGGCCGATTACTTTGAGTGCAATGATCATTCTGGGGCATATCTCATTGAAAGTATTTGATCTCATTGTCGCGGTCTCCGGAAAACAATTACCATTAGATGTCCCGGCAATTTACATGTGGCAGGTAACCTTTGATGGATATTTCTTCGGAAGAGGTGCAGCCATTGGCATATTACTATTAATAAGTGTAGCTGTGTTAATCATTCCTTATTTGATTTACACCCTAAGAACGGAGGCGGAAATATGAGAGCTCGTCGCCGTTCTAATAGATGGTTCATCTACGTTCCACTTATTCTGGCTGCATTGTTCTACTTAATTCCAATGTATGTTATGTTGGTAACAGGATTTAAAGGATTTGAAGAAGTAAGCCTCAAAACGATGTGGAATCTGCCAAAAGCTATCCGGTTTGATAATGCTATTGCGGCTTATAAAGCCCTTGCTCCTTATTTGTGGAGTAGTTTAAATATGGTATTTCCAGCGGCGATTATTTCCTCCATTCTAGGATCTATAAATGGCTATGTGCTGGCAAAGTGGAAGTTCAAGGGTTCAGAAATTATCTTTCCTGCCATTTTGTTTGGCATGTTTATACCCTATCAAAGCATATTAATCCCCCTGGTTGAATTCATGCGAGAAATTAACTTGTATGGAGGATTACCGGGATTGGTGCTTGCTCACGTGATTTATGGTATTCCGATCACAACCCTAACATTTCGCAATTATTATGCAACTATACCAAAAGAATTAATTGAGGCTTCCCGTATTGATGGCTGCGGGTTATTATCATCCTACTGGTACATCCTCTTACCCATATCAGCCCCTGCATTCGTTGTGGTAATCATCTGGCAATTCACGTCTGCCTGGAATGATTTCCTGTTTGCAGTGGTGCTGACCAGTCCATCCAACTGGCCGGTGACGGTAGCGCTCAACAATATGGCAGGCAGCCAGATCATTGCCTGGAACGTTCAAATGGCAGGATCCTTCCTGGCAGCTATGCCCACATTGCTCGTATATATTTTCCTGGGTCGATATTTCCTGCGGGGGTTGATGGCGGGTGCTTTAAAAGGCTAGACTTTTCATTCCATCCTTTTTTTAAGAAATTACGCATTTCAATTTAATAATGCGTAATTTTTTTATTGTCATGAAAAAAAAGATAACAGGTACAAGAAAATCGTTTAAGATCTGATCGTAAGAGCAGATAATAATTTCAATGGCTCATTATTATCCGGTTCTGCAATGAGGGAATTCGCGTAGAGGTTATAAATAATTTTTCCGGTCTGATCCACTAAAAAGACAGTCGGAGTACCGAAAGCAAAGAGTTTTTTAACCTGGAAATATTGAGCAGCAACCTTTGAACCTTTGTCTGTCAGAATACGATACGGTGTATTGTAATGTTCGATATGACGTTCGATCATTTTTGGACCGTTGGGGACCATGACCAGGACTTCCGTGTTTAAATCCGAGAATTTTTGATAGTCTCGACGCAACTGCGCCATATGATTGATGCAATGTGGTCAGGCAAAGCCGATGTTGAATACCAGTAAAACAAAATGATTCTTATAAACATCGGACAATTGATGCAAAATTCCTTGATAGTCAGGCAATTTAAAATCTGGCGCTTGGTCGCCAATCGATAATTGTGTCAAATTTCCCTCCGCGGAGATTAGTACTTATAAAATTAAACAATCTCTTGTAAGTTTATCATGACAGTAGGAATACTTGTATGATGAATTGATCACTACCAAAAAATGACAATTGTATAATAATCATTCTGGTGATTTGCAATTAGCAATTTGGAATACGTCTTGTACCAATCTTTTTTAATATTTTTGGTAAACGACTGGTATACCTGAGAAAATTGTATTTATTTATTCATTGTGAAGGTGTGATAACAGCATGGAGAGCTCTCATTACCCTGATAATGTTCGGAGATGAAGCCATCATCCGTGAGAATTATGATGTCGTGGCGTTCTTCTTCTACCTGGGTACTGGTTTCATTTTCACCTTCTCCGCTTACCATAATGTAATATCCCATATAAGAGCGCTTGTAAGTATTCTCACTGATTTTGTTGTATACATTTCCAGCATATTCAAGTTGATCTCCATCTATTTTCAATTCAATTGACACTGTTGAATTATCAACACTGCAGATACAACCATTATTTGTGGCTGAAACAGCATATTCATTCTCTTCACTGTATGAAGATTCAGAATCTGATGAGCTAATATCTCCTGAGGCAGGTTTAGGTGATTCTGGTTCAGGTGGAGGTTGATCTGCTGGCTGCGCATTATTCATGCTGTCCGTTGATTCTTCAGACTGCTCTGACCAATTTTCTAAAATAGTAAGGCTTTGCTCTGCTGGACTAGGTGTTTCACCTGGATGGGTATTGAACCCGATACAAGAAAGTGTAGTCAATGAGACAAACAAAATTATGCTTAGTGTGATGGTTATTCTTTTCATTTCCTCTCCTGGATGGATGCTACATGACTGAAGATTTTGTAAAATAGTAAATACCTAAAAAAATAGATTGACCGATAATATAAAACAAAAGTACTCGAGAATTTCGAAGTCAGTTTAATTATAGAGATATTTTTTATTTGGTAACCAAAAATGGGTCAAGGAAATTCTGACGATTTTAAAACAATGTCTTGAAAAATCACTGAGGATAAAATATTCTTGATCATCATAGAACAAATCCTTTTCGCAGAGATTCCACATAAAATGTATACGTTTCATATAGTGGTGTAATTTCATTTGTGCAATTCTTGAAATTACAAATTTTTAGATTGTCATTGATTGTGATTTACTGGAGTTTTTGGATATTCATGATCCATAATCAGGTGATGATTTATTTTTTGACAAATCCTTTGCTATAATCAAGTAGATTCTTCATTATGTGAGGTAAATTGGCTGTCACCATTAAGGAAGTAGCACAACGAGCAGGTTGCTCGATTAAAACAGTCTCCCGCGTGGTGAATGATGAACCACACGTGAAACCAGTGTTGCGTGAACGGGTATTAAACGCAATTACGGAACTGGGATATGTACCCAACATATCTGCCCGACAGTTGGTGCAAAAGAAATCCTATGTGATCTGTATCCTGCTGCATTCTTCCGGTTCCTTTCAATCCACGGTGATCTCCAAAGTGCTGGATCTGGGTTATGAGGGTAATTATGAAATTCTTGTGCAAACCTATTACCCATCATTTTCCCGTTCACGGGATAAGATCACTGCTTTAATCCAACAGAAACGCATTGATGGATTGGTTACGACCCCGCCATGTGACAGTGATCCCTTCCTGATCGATTTGATTAAATCCTCTGGAATTGCACATGTGCACATTGCGCCTTTGCAACCCACCGGTGGCACGCCATATGTCTCTGCCGAGGATTACACCGGTGCCTATCAGATGACAGAATACCTGATTCAAAAGGGTCATCAACGGATTGGTTGTTTAATGGGCTTACGCAATCATCGCTCCAGTTTGGATCGCCTGCTTGGTTACAAAGCAGCGGTTGAGGCGCATGCACTCCCGTTCGATCTGAAATACCTGGTTGATTCCGAAAATAATTTTCCTGGTGGATATAACGCAGCCCGGACGCTAATGGGTCTGCAGGAACCTCCCACAGCCATTTTTGCATTAAGTGATGAAGCAGCTGCTGGAGCTCTGTATGCTTTGAATGAATTGAAAATCGATGTGCCCGGGCAGGTTTCCCTGGCAGCCTTTGGCGATATAACCCACAGCAATGAAATCTGGCCAGGCATCAGCGTGGTGAAGTACCCGTTGGAGCAGATCGTCGAGAAGTCGGTTCGGATGCTGATTGAGTTGGTGGAAGGTCGTCAACCGGAGGAACGCCAGGTTATTTTTCCGACAAAAATCATTGAGCGTGGTTCCATTCGCTCCATTGCAGCAACCATTAGTCAAAATGAGGGTGAGATACCATGAAATTAACAAAGAAATTCCTCTTGAAGATAATTAATCTTTTTTTGCTTTCCATGCTGACAGCCTGTGCTGGCAACACAGGTTTATCGACTGAGAATTCTGTTTCGAGCATCGCAACCGATGTTTCCAAAATTGAAGGCGAGTTAATCAGTATTGATGGAAACGAGATGGTTATTCAACAACCCGATAGGAAAGAAATCTTATTAAACACCTCCGAAAGTACAATATTTTGGGAGGGGATTGATTGGTTGGCTGAGATGCCAGCTGAAATAGGTGATCAGATCACAGCATTGGGGAAGTGGAGCAAGGATCAGACTACATTTGAGGTGGAAAGTTATTACGTTAATCTGCAAGAAATTCAAGGGGCTGTGATCTATGTCAGTGGCGAGACAGAGGCGTTTATGTTGGACCAACCCGATCAGGATTATTTGATTTTACCCATGCTGAAACGTACTCTATTATTAACAGAAACGCCTGAAGACTTCAGATCTTACAAATATTACGATCTGATGCCTAATTATGGGGAAAAATTAACGGTGGTCGGGCGGAGCATTGATGATCCGTTTGTCATTGCGGTCAAAATGACACGGATGGATTGAATTTTTGTCTGTTGATTAATTGAAATACCGCAGGTAGGGGTGATCATGGAGAACGAAATACAAGGATGGGAATCCACTACAATTTTTCCATCCTTTAACCTACATATTGATATCTTTATTTTTTAATAAAACTGATATCTTTACAGTCCCGGTCCGCAATATGCAGGCCATGATGGGTTTAAATCGTGGGCAGGGTTGTTCGTCAGATTATTGAACAAATCCGGAAAAATTTCACCGACCAGGTAAATTTCCGAATTACCTGTCAAATCAATTCCAACACAATCCACCCGGTTTCCATCAATCGTCCAGAAAGGAAGATATTTTTGCATTTCTCCTTTACCACCCGCCATGACAATTTCAGACCCATCTGGTTCCAGGAGAAAATTACAGCACCCTTGCTCTCCGCGACCCCAACAATGCAAATATAAATAACAATAAAATTGGGTACACTATCTTCATTTTCAAAATATTCCTTTCGATGTAATGTTATTGGGATAGAAAATTTTATCTTTCGGCAGTATAACGATGTAATTGCTCAAGCTGATTTTTTCTTTCCTGATATTCTTTTAGGGCTTGGTCCATTTCATCTTTTAGGGAAAGAATTCTTGCTTGATTATCAGCTTTCTTTTTCATGGCAGTGAATCCTGCTCTGGAGGAAACCAGTAAAACCAATGCAACGATCGCTAAGACGATGACCTCCATTGGGGGAGTACCACTGAAAATTGTTCCGATGATAACAATCAAGATATATAAAATGCTTATAATCGATAGAAGATAAAGAATGAATTTTAAGAACTTGCTAGGCTTTTTATTTAATTCACGATCGTATTTTTCTTGTGCGTTTTTCACACGAAATTCAAAAGCAGGCATTTCGGCTTTTAGTCGTGTGATCGTTTGCTCTGCTGCCAAACGATCAGATCCACTCAACACCTGGTCAAATTTCCCTGCTACTTTATTGAAACTTTCAACAACCGGAGCCAGAGACACTGTGCCATCATTCTGGCGTACGATGTGATCTAATCCGCAAAATTGACAAGTTAGATAGTGGGTATCATTACCAACTTGTAATTTACCACCGCAATTCGGGCATTGCAATGTTATGAAATCAGATTTGATTTCTTTGGTATTTGATTTTTGTTTAACAGGCAGATTACTACCACATTGATTACAATATTTGGCTTCAATCAGGTTGGCTGAACCACAGGATGGACAAAAAATTTTATCATCTGCCATGATCTTACTCCATGATGTTTATTAAGTGATTATAAGCCTGTTTGTGAAAATTCGAGTAATGGTTTTAGTTTGCTTTCGCCGATTTTGCTATCGCTGCCAGATGTTCCGGGCTGGTGCCACAGCAACCACCGACTAGCTTGGCTCCTTCTTCGATCCAGGTTTTCGCCTGAGCACCCATCATTTCCGGGGTGACATCATAGCTGGTGCTGCCATCCAGGTTGGAGGTGGGCATGCCAGCATTGGGTTTAAACCAGATGGGTTTTCTGGTGTTTTCTTTTAGTGTCTTGAGGACCGTAAGATTATCCTCCAGGCTTTTACCGCAATTAATTCCAACTGCATCCACAGTCAGTTCATTGAATATTTCTGCCATCTGAATTGGTTTTACACCCATCATCGTTCTGATTCCGCGGTCGTAACTGAAAGAACACACCAGAGCGATATCATCATCCAAAGCTCTGACAGCAGTGACAGCTGCCTGTGCTTCAATAAGGTCAAATTGTGTTTCAATCACCAAAAGATCCACCCCTGCCTCTATCAGAATTTCAGCCTGCTGCTGATAAATTTCAAAAGCCTGTTCTTTATCAAGATTTCCTAATGGCTGCATCATCTCACCAATAGGTCCCAGGGAGCCAGCTACCAGAACATCACGACCTGACGTAACTCCTTTTGCGAGATTCACAGCGATTTGATTTACTTCTACGATTTTTTCGTCCAGATTAGCATGCCTGAGTCGAATTTGATTTCCCCCAAAGGTACATGTGAGAATAATGTCTGAACCAGCCTGGATGAAATCACTGTAGAGCTGTGAAATTCCAGCCGGGTTATCAAACAACCAGGTTTCTGGAGCAGTGCCGACGGGCAAACCTCGTTTTTGCAGGTTAGTTCCGGTAGCGCCATCCAGGACGAGGGTTTGTTGTAGGTTGAGCAGGGAGAGGAATTCGCTTGAGTTCATGAAGGGATCCTTTCAAGTGGAGATAGGTTAATTGTAACGTAGGATTCAGGATTCGGGATTGATGTTTGCAAAAAAAAGTTTGTATAAATTGTAATATCAGGAGATTACAATAAACGAATGGTAGCAAATGACAACAAAAGTAAGTATGGGACAGGTAAAACGAGATATATCCGACCAGGTTAATCGGGTTGCTTACAGCGGTGAAAGAATAGTGCTTACATCCCGAGGTAAACCAAAGGCCGTTATCGTTAGTTTGGATGACTATGCTCGGTTGAAAGAAGCAGAAGAAAAAACTCAAATCAAATATCGTGAGAAATGGTTAGCAGATTCACGCTCTTTAGCAATTCAAATTCGCGAAAGTTATGGCAATAAACTAATCGATATTGATGCGATTATTGCAATGGATAAACGAATTTTCCAATACCAATAAACGAGAAAATTGACCACTATACCGCATAAGCTTCAATCACACCTTCATCCACAGTCATTTGCACTTTATGCTGCGGGGGGACAATCAGGAAATCAGAGTCCCATTCACCAAAGAGTAATTTCTTAACCAGCACAAAATTAGCGGGGATGCTCTCCAATTTCCAGCCGTTTTGTTGGGCTTGTTGGTGGACATTTTTGCGGATTTCGTCATCGATTCCGAATTCGGTTTCAAATAGGACTGCGCGTTTGTAGTGTTGTTGCCAGCTGTTGAGGGTTTGCATCAGATATTGGGCGTTGTCTTCGCCATACTTTCGTACTAATTCTTCGTAGTTGTTATTAAGCCCATCGGGTAGGACACTACCCAATGCCATGTTCTCACCATATCTCCCTGAGCGTTCCAGATAATCCTGCGAGTACCAGTAAGTGCCCGGATGTTGGTTTTGTTGATGGTTGTAGGCTGATCTGCTTCCCAGGTAGAGAGTGATGCAGTCATGCGCCCTGGGAACCACCAGCGGTACATCACGGCTGATCAATCCATCGATGGCACGTCCACACAGTCCAAAGGTGAGCAGGATGGCGTCGTAGTCGTTGACAGAAGTTTGGTCAATGAGCGTTTGCAGATGATCACGTAATTGGTTGGGACGGTCATGCAATCCAATCTGCTGCAGGGTTAGGTTTACACGGTGCGGGGATTGGGCAGCGTAAAAGTAAACAGCACGTGCCAATGCCTCACAGGCAATCACGTTATACGAGTTGGTTGAGGTTGCCATTTTTCTCCATAAAGAGGGCACTGACGTAGGTATCATTGAAAGTGGCTTCGGTTGTCAACTCCACATAATTAATTTTACGGGTGATTTGTTCTACCAAAGTTCTTTGTTCGTGATTGACCAGCAACATACGTGCTCCAGCTCCGGCAGCATTCCCAATCTGGGTGTAGCGTTCGAGAGGAATATTCGGAAACATTCCGATCTCAATGGCACTTGCCAGATCAAGATAATTCCCGAAGGCACCTGCGATCAGAAAATGGTCAATTTGAAGCGCTTCTATTCCTGCTTTTTGACAGAGGATCTCAATACCAGTGCGGATTGCACCTTTTGCTAATTGAATTTCGTTGACATCTTTACGTGTAATTTTGATCGCCTGGTCTTTTTCACCGGAATAAAGTACCAGGTTTTTGTGTTGTTTGTCCACCAGTGTGTGATCGAGATTGAAAACGCCACGGCGGTCGATGATCTGATTGCTGCGCATCTCAGCCATGACGGAGAGAATTCCCGAACCACAGATGCCACTGGGTGGTTTTTGTCCAATGGTGGAAAGTTCAATTTTGTTATTTTTGATTTTGACCTGGTCAATCGCTCCTGGAGCTGCGCGCATCCCATCCTGAATGTGGGCACCTTCAAATGCTGGCCCAGAGGCACACGAACAGGCGTGCATTTTCCCTTGATGAATCAGGCTGATCTCGGTGTTGGTGCCGATGTCGATCAGACAAATGCTCTGGTTGCTTTCCTGAATGCGGGTAGCCAGCACAGCAGCGGAATGATCCGCGCCGACATAGCCAGCAATATTGGGTGGCAGGTAAATTTGGGCACCGGCTGCAATATTGATTCCTAGCTGGTGAACCGGGATGCTCAGGCTTTGTTGTATAGCAGGCACGTATGGTGCTTCCCCCAGGGATTTGATGGGTAAACCACAGAATAGGTGGTGAATCGCAGTATTACCAACTACAACCATATCGATGATTTGCTCAGGCTGGATCGAAAATTTGCGGGTTGTTTCCAGCACATACTGATTGATGCGCTTTAGCAGCAGGTTCTGCAATTTATGAGCATTTTCCGGGGAGTGCATCGCGTGATTGATACGATTGATGATATCTTCCCCTAATGCTATTTGCGGGTTCATGAAACCGCTCTGGTCGAGCATTTCGCCGGTTTCTAAATTGATCAGAAAGGCTGCAATTTTGGTCGATCCGATATCCAATGCCAGCCCATAAAAGGTGGAATTGGGGGGGAGTAAGGAAACTAACTCGTGGTTTTCGCCAGCTTCGCGGCTTATCAACTTTAACTTCCAATTCAATGTGCGTGTTTGTGTAGGCAGCAGTTGCAGAATCGGTAAGTTTGCCTTTAGATGAGTCTGCATCCGTTCAAAATATGTATCCTGCAGTCGTTCCCAATCCCCACGCAGGTCGGAAAGTGTCGGTAATGGAATTTCAACCTCAATAGCATGGAAAGGCGTCACCAGCTCTGTGGGGTGGTAATGTCCATCCACCTGCAATTGTTGCCCCTGTGTAAGGGAGCCAGGCGGAATGAAAATTTTCACATCACTGAGAGGATAGCACTGGCAAGCTAATCGGAGGTTCGGGTTTTGGCGAAATTTTTTTAACCTAGTTTGCTCGTTGGCTGTGGGTTGGGATAGTTCCCCATCTACCAGCTCAACCTTGCAAGAGGTGCAAACACCGAGACCATTGCAGGATGTGATCAGGTCAATCCCAGCCCTTAATGCTGAATCTGCGATGGTTTCATCAGGTTTGGATTGAACGCGTTTACCTACTGGTTCAAAATCAATTGTGGGTTCGGAATGCAGACGATTTTTGTTCATAATTAAGACAACGTTGTCATGATTTTAACATAATTTTATTGTTTTCGTTTATAATAATACCGTCATTTCTTTTTCCTAGATAGGAAAAAATCTCATTATTACTTGAAATTATTTAACAATAAAATTCTAAAATTTCTGGAGGTTATGAATGAACGCAGTGTTAGAGAAGATATACGAAGGAATTCTAGATGGTAATGCCAATCAGGTTGTTAGCGGTGTGCAGGAAGCATTAGACGAAAGTATGGGTCCCGCTGAGATTCTCAATGAGGGCATGATTGCCGCAATGGGTGAGGTGGGGCGTTTGTTTGAAGAAGGTGAATATTTCGTGCCTGAGATGCTGATTGCTGCACGTGCTATGCAAAAGGGTTTGGAATTGCTGAAACCATATCTGACCGAAGCTGACGTCAAATCTCCTGGAAAAGTTGCTATTGGTACCGTCAAAGGGGACTTGCATGATATTGGCAAGAATTTAGTGGGCATGATGCTCGAAGGAGCTGCCTTCGAAGTGATTGACCTGGGTACCGATGTGACACCCGAACGCTTCATTCAAGCTGTGAAGGAAAATGGAGCACAAATTATTGCCATGTCAGCTTTATTGACCACCACCATGCCGAATATGAAGAATACTATCGAAGCATTGAAAGAAGCGGGTATTCGCGATCAGGTGAAAGTGATGATTGGTGGTGCCCCGGTTACCCAAAATTACGCTGACCAGATTGGTGCAGATGGCTTTGCTGAAGATGCCAGCCGGGCAGTTGCCAAAGCGAAGAGTTTATTGGCCGCTTAATTTAATTTTCTAAAGCGACAAAAACAGTCATTGGGCTAATCGCACGGTTTGCCCACCAGGCATAAGGGATAAATCTCACGGGTAAGTTCGTGGTGGTTTTTCCTTTTATGGTCATGATTCCATTCCCGGTAAAAAGTGATGTAGGCAGAATTACGTGGATCATAACCATGCGCGGTTGCTTCATGTGGAGTGGTCGGCAATTTGGGGCTCTGAATTTCCTACTGGTTGATGAGTACACGATATCCTTTCGTCGAAAATTATCTACAATCAGATTAGCCGCTTTGCTTCCCGCTTCTAGCAAAGCATTATCCGCTGTTACCTGAAAATGGCTGACTACCGCCTCAATCAGATGACCGTGGCAGTACAGTTCGTGCTCGATTTGTAAATTTTCCCAGCGAGAATCAGGGAAGAGCAGCTGGTTGTACGAGTAGAGATTACCGTCAGGTTGCTGGGCGGCATGGAGGAGGGCAATAAAATCATCAATGTGAGCGAGAAGTTTGGTGCTGGAAAGTTGCGCGTAGCCAATTACAGCGGCTTCCAACCATTTATAGGCATCTGAATCAGCAAAAAACCAACCTTTACGAGAGCCCGGAGTGGTTTTATCTGCCGCCAACTGAAAATTCTGAATACAGCCTGAATTTTCCAGTTGCTGCCATTGGTGGAGGAGCGCGTGAGAAGCGTTCATTTCCAGCTTTGGAGACCAAAAATGATCCCGGTTTTTTACTTTCGTATAGGGCACTTTGTGTATTATTTTGCTTCGGAGTACATAAAAATGCGCATAGCCATTAATATGATGAGATTCTAATATTCATTATAAAATCAAAATCTCAGAAATAGTTGAATTCTAAGTGAAAAGGAACGTAGCCACCTCGAGAGCGTTTAAACCACCCAGGTAATCTTTTAGTTCGATATTTTCCAGAGCTTCTTGGAGGTGAAGCTTGTCGTAACGAACCCCTTTTAATTTTTCTTCGACATCACCAACATTTCGCAAACCCAAAAAGTCACCAAATAATTTGATGTGTTGAATCACCCCATTGTGTACTTCGATACGGGCGTCAATTTGACCAAAGGGGAAACGTTGTGTCTTCTGGATATTGAATTTGGGGGAGCGGCCAAAATTCCATTGCCATTGTTGGTAACGCTCGCGAGAGATTTTATTGATTTCTTCCCAATCCTGTTCGGTAAGTTTGTATTCCCCATTATTTGCTTCGGAAAGAATACCTTCTTTCACTCGTTTGCGGAAGGTGAGGATGTCCATTGGTTCGATCATGTATTCACTGATATTGGCTACCCGGCTACGTACTGATTTAATTCCTTTGGATTCGATTTTGNNTTACGTTTAATGCTTCTGAAACCATGGAGAGATCAGAATTAAAAAGCAAGGTGCCATGGCTGACCAATTTGGTTCCGATGGCATATTGTGCATTGCCGGATATTTTGTGTTCCTCCACCACGATGTCATTACGTCCGTTCAGTTCTGCTGGAACACCCATTTCATTTAACACTTTCACCACCGGAGCAGTAAATTTCTTGAAGTTGTGCAGGAATTCTTTTCCATTGGCATTGATGAAACTGAAGTTGAGATTACCCTTGTCGTGATAAACTGCCCCACCGCCGGAGAGACGCCGAACCACAATAATTTGATGTTCTTCTACATAAGGAAAGTTTATTTCTTCTATGGTATTTTGGTTGCGACCAATGATAATGGAAGGTCCATTGATGTAGAAAAGCAGGATATTACTACCTAAATTTACATTGCGGACGAGATGTTCTTCAATTGCTAAATTGATACGTGGGTCATTGTGGTTTTCATTATCAACAAATATCAAGGTTCCTCCAGGTGTGTGGAATTTACAAATTATATCAATAATCTAACAGGAGGGCAAAAAATAAAAGTTACGACCAGGCAACGACTGTATAAACCTGCACAGGTTCTCCATTTCTGTTTTTACAACCGACTGAAAATGTGGATGAAATGATATCAAAAATCACCGATTTAAGAGAGAAATTTTTTGCGCAGATTCAGGTAGAGGTGAAATAGACAAAAGAATGGGAAAAAGATTATACTTTTGACAGGACTAAAAACGGTGATCGATAAATTTTAGTCAAATTGTAGAAATATTGAAAAGTGAGAGAAAAAAATGCCAGATATCAAAGTAACGGACAACCAATTTTATATCGGGGAATCTCCTGAGGAACCCCTGGCTCAGATCAAGTTTGAAATCCAAGGGGAAATTTTAACCATTTTTCATACCGAGGTATCCGATACGTTGCATGGTCAGGGGATTGGGCAGCAGCTGGTTGCATTTGCAGTTGATTATGCGAGAAAGAACCAGTTAAAAATCATACCAGTCTGTCCATATGCACAAAAACAATTCGAAAAAAATCCGTTATACAGCGATGTGTTGGTTTCATAAACCTTTGTTTATTTTATAACCAGGATCAAGGAGCTGTAAAGATTTCCGATTGCGATTAATAAGAATGGCTGCGATTGAATTCACTTTCGGGTCTTGTGAGGTTGTATTATCGTTGGATTGGAATCAGAATATATCCTATACTAGCCGAAAAGAATTTTACAACCTTAAAGAAGAATCCAAATGACAAATCATTTAGCTAACGAAAATTCACCTTACCTGTTGCAGCACGCAGAAAATCCGGTTGAGTGGTACCCATGGGGGGAAGCAGCACTCGAACGAGCTCAGCAAGAAAATAAACCCATATTCCTCTCGATCGGTTACGCAGCCTGCCATTGGTGCCATGTCATGGCGCACGAATCTTTTGAAGACCCTGACACAGCTAAGATTATGAATCAGCATTTCATCAACATCAAGGTGGATCGTGAGGAGCGCCCTGATCTGGATAGCATTTACATGTCCGCTACGATGGCGTTAACCCGTAGTGGTGGTTGGCCGATGTCAGTTTTCCTGACGCCTGATCTGGAACCATTTTTTGCTGGCACTTACTTTCCACCCGTCCCGCGTTACCAGATGCCTTCCTTTAAAGATGTTCTGAACAGTGTTGCTTCTGCCTGGGATACAAAACGCGAGGATTTGTTACATACGGCTGATCAGGTAAAAGATTATTTACAACGGGCGAATCAGATCGGTAAAGCAGATGAATTCTCAATGGAACAAAAAGATCTGAATACAATTGCGGATGATTTGCTCTCCTCCTACGATCACAACAATGGCGGATGGGGGAGCGCACCAAAATTTCCACAACCGATGTTGATTGAAATCCTAATCAATCGTTGCTTGGCGATGAATGAAGTAGCCAGTGACGAAAAGCGACAAAAGTATAAACAAACTGTCAGGCATGTCCTCTCTGCCATGGCACAGGGGGGGATGTATGATGTGGTGGGTGGAGGTTTTGCTCGTTATAGTGTCGATGCTGGTTGGCTGGTGCCACATTTTGAGAAAATGCTCTACGACAATGGACAGCTGGCACTTGCCTATTTACATGGTTATCTGGTTTCAGGGGATGAACATTTTCGAGAAGTATGTGCTGAAACATTAACATTTATAGAACGCGAACTAACGGATCCTGCAGGGGGTTTTTACAGCAGTTTGGATGCGGATTCGGAAGGTGTGGAAGGAAAATATTACGTTTGGGATTATGATGAACTCGAAGTGATTCTGGGAGATGAATTTCAGTTCTTCAATACAGCTTATGATATTACCCCGGAAGGAAATTGGGAAGGCAAAATCATCCTGCAACGAATTGTGACGGATGAAAAACTTGCACAAATTTATCAGACTTCCCAGCAGGATGTAAAAAGAAGGATTGAAAAATGCCATCGTTTGTTGTTCAAGCAGCGTAATCTACGTATACGACCGGCAACAGATGATAAGGTACTTGTTTCCTGGAATGCATTGGCGTTGATAGCTTTCGCGGAAGCTGGAAGATACCTCTCACGACCAGATTTCATTCAGATTGCCCGAAAAAATGCTAATTTCTTACTAAAAAGCATGTATCAGGATGGACGTTTATTGCGCTCCTGGCGCGATGGTGTGGCTCGTCATAATGCTTACCTTGAAGACTATGCGGGGATGATTCTTGGTCTGCTTGCACTCTATCAATCCGATCCTGATCCAGATTGGTATAAATGGGCTCTCAAATTGGCGGAAGAGATGATGACCCATTTTCGAGATCCGGCAGGTGGCTTCTTCGACACACGGGATGACCATGAACAACTGGTGGTACGTCCAAAAGATACCCAGGACAACGCAACACCTTCCGGCAATGCCATGGCAGCCCATGCATTGTTACAAATCTCAGCTTTTGGGGATCATCCAGAGTGGCGAACCATTGCTGAGAAAATGCTGGCGCAATTCCAAAGCAATGCGCGTCAGTACCCAACTGCATTTGGAAAGTGGTTACAGGCAATCGATTTTGCGGTTGGTTCACTGCGAGAGATCGCCATATTAGGTAATCCGGAAGACCAAGCTACCCAGGCGATGGTTAGGACAACCTGGAACATCTACAACCCATATCGAGTGGTCGCGATCTCTAATTACCCTCCCCATCCAGAAAGTCCAACGCTGGTGAAGGAGCGGAAATTGATAGATGAAAAGCCTACGGCATATATCTGTCAGAATTTTATTTGCAAAACACCGATTAATGACCTACAAGCGTATGAAAAACAATTAAACCGGAAAGAATGACAAAATCTTTACTGACAAAATTTTGTTTTGTGAGGAAGGAAAACACCTGAAACTGATATTTTGCTATGCTAGAATAGAAAAGCCTAACATCACAATTTCACTTCTCATTTCACAAATTAACGGGTTTTTGGATAATTCGAGGAAAGAGAATTACATGAAGGAAAACCTTTAAAGATCAACCAGGAGGAATTACCGAATGACGAGTGTATTAACTGGTAAAGATATTTTGCACGTCAAAGATATCAAGTTGGAACATGTCAGCCTGATTTTGGAAACGGCGAGTCGCTTTGAACAGGTGATGGCTTCAGGAGGCAGATTATATAACATGGACGGTAAAATAATGGCCGTCCTGTTTTATGAACCCTCGACTCACACACGCCTTTCCTTTGAGACAGCTATGTTACGCCTGGGAGGGCACGTTGTTTCTACGATGCAAGGAATATTGTTCAGTTCAGCAGTTAAAGGTGAAACTTTATATGACACCGGCAAAATGATGGATGGAGTTGCAGATATTGCTGTTGTTCGCCACATGGAACCGGGTAGCGCCAGAGAATTTGCCAATGGTGCCAATATTCCCGTGATCAATGGTGGTGATGGCGCACGTGAACATCCAACGCAAGCATTGGTAGATATTTACACCATTCAGAAAGAACGTGGTCGATTGAACAATCTGGCGGTTACACTGGCGGGTGATCTCAAAAATGGTCGTACCGTGCACTCTCTTTCCTGGTTATTAGGAAAATATGGACCACGATTTTACTTCGTTTCCCCTGAGGAATTACGTATGCCTGCAGAAATCACCCAGGCATTACGAGATGATGGCATCGAAATTGTTGAGACCGATAATATCCATGAAGCTGCTTCTAAAAGCGATGTGCTTTATATGACTCGCCTCCAAAAAGAACGTTTTGAGGATCTGAGTTTATATGAGCGGTTGAGAGGATCGCATGTTATCAATTGTGATTTGATCGATAAAGCGAAATCAGGGATCACCATCATGCATCCTTTGCCACGAACGGATGAAATTGATCGTGAAATTGATGATTATGAAGGAGCTGCATATTTTCGCCAGGCTGCCAACGGTGGTCCCATCCGAATGGCTGTAATTGCGCTCTTAACCGGTCGTGAATAAGATCATAGCCTAATACAAAATCAGGAGATTTTTTATGCCCTCTTCATTTGATCTAGTAACAAAAACACAAATTACACCTAAAAAAACCCATTGGAATTTGACACCACCGTTGCTTTACGAAAAAGTCATTCAACATCAGGAAGCGATGATGGCTGAATTTGGGCCACTGGTGATTTATACCGGTAAATGCACGGGGCGTTCTCCCAAAGACAAATTTTTCGTTAGGGAATCCTCCAGTCAGGATCATATATGGTGGAATAAAGAGAATCAACCGTTTGCAATTGATAAATTTGAAAATCTTAAATCAAGGGTTCTTGAATATTTCAAACAGAAGGAACTTTACGTGCAAGATTGCTATGGGGGAGCTGACCCAGAATACCGTTATCCAGTGCGGATTGTGACAGATACAGCCTGGGGAAGTTTATTTGCATATAATATGTTCGTTCATTCACAAGCGTTGAGCCCTGAGGAGTTCTCACCAGAAGTCACAGTTCTGGTTGCATCAGGCTTTGAAACGGAACCGGAAATCGATGGAACGCGGTCAGATGTAGTGATTGCTATCAATCTTGGTCAAAAACTAGCTATTATTGCGGGTACAAGGTATGGTGGGGAAATTAAAAAGACGATCTTCACCGTATTGAATTACCTATTCCCCTTAAAAGGCATTTTCCCCATGCATTGCTCGGCAAATATTGGTGATGATGGAGATACTGCTCTGTTTTTTGGTTTGAGTGGAACCGGAAAAACTACACTTTCAGCGGATCCGAAACGGAAATTGATTGGTGATGATGAACATGGGTGGAGTGATCATGGTGTTTTCAATTTTGAGGGGGGGTGTTATGCCAAAGTGATCCGTCTTTCCGAAAAAGACGAACCACAGATTTATGCGATGACAAGGCGTTTTGGAACAATTCTTGAAGATGTCGTTATCGATCCGGCAACCCGAAACATTGATCTGGATGATGCAACCATCACTGAGAATACCAGAGCGTCTTACATGCTGCGTGAACTTGAAAATTATGAGCCATCCGGGATGGGTAAACACCCAAAGAATATCATTTTCCTAACAGCTGATGCTTTCGGTGTATTACCTCCACTGGCAAAACTTACTCCAGAACAGGCGATGTACCACTTTTTATCTGGTTATACAGCCAAAGTAGCCGGAACAGAAAAAGGTATTAAAGAACCACAAGCAACCTTCAGCAATTGTTTTGGAGGACCCTTTATGGTTCACCACCCTTCTGTTTATGCGAAATTGCTCGGCGAAAAAATTGAAAAGCATCACGTGAATTGTTGGTTGGTGAACACTGGTTGGACAGGTGGGGCATATGGTGAAGGATCACGTATGAAAATTGCCTACACACGCAAAATGGTGGATGAACTGCTGAGTGGTAGTCTGAATGATGTGGAGTTTGAAATTGATCCAGTATTTGGCATGCATTTCCCGAAATCCTGCCCAGGAGTGCCTGCAGAAGTTCTTAACCCGCGTAATACCTGGAAGGATAAGGAAGCATACGACAACCAGGCAAGAAAATTAGCCATCATGTTCCAGGAAAACTTTAAGCAATTTGCAGATGGCGTACCAGATGAGGTGTTAGCGGCAGGTCCGAAAGTTATTTAATTATTCGTTGGAGAGAGATTATTCAGATATCTTTGAATGTTGTAAAACGAAGATAAGTTATTGGTAATTTCAACATATCCCTGCGTCTGGTGATTGTTATCCAGGTATTCCTAAAAAGCTTCTGTTGACACAATTAATCCAGGTGGAACATTAAGCCTTACCTGTATTAATTTCGCCAGATATCTACCTTTTCCTTCAGAAATTGAAAGGAGTTTTTGATGATGGATGATCAAGGTCGTAGCAAAAAGTTTTCATTGGATGAGCACCTGATCAAACTGAATATAGATATTTAGGAAAAGGACTTGCTAGGAAATTAATTATAGATTATCTTGCTATACAATTACTGATTTGCTATACTCTATAAATGTTTTTCGTTTTCACTCCTTACGCGCTGTTATTATTTATTGTTACGGTTTTATCATTAATCTTAATTAAATTCTCCTTGAATAAGCGTGGGGAGCCGGGTGGATATGCATTAATTGGTGTTTTAATTTCGTTGATCCTCTGGTCATTTTTTTCAGGACTAAGTGCAGGTTTCTCCTCAATTTCGTACAAAATTATTTCCACGAAACTTGCTTATTTTGGAATTGTCAGCTTACCGGTAAATCTATTACTATTTTCTCTATACTATACAAGTAATGATAAAAGGCTAAATCCCTTTCGTATTTTCTTTATAGGGTTCATTCCATTAATGGGGCTTTTTTTAATTCTGACCAATGAACAACATGGGATGATATGGACGGGATATACCTATCGCATGAATGCGTTTGGCAGTGCACTTGCCTTTGAAAGGGGGATAGGTTTTTGGGGTTTGATCACTTACTTATATGCCTGCGTTCTATTTGCATACTTCATCATCATTTGGACAGCATTCCAATTTCGTTACATTTATCAGAAAAACATGATTGTTCTGATGGTCATGGTGCCGGTATCTTTACTTATCAACATTCTCTATGTGTTTGAGATTTTCCCAGCTTGGAGCGGTTATGATCCAACCACGTTTTCGTTATTAATATTTTGTGGTTTGATGGTTTGGAGTTTCAATAAACACAAATTTTTCGATTTATCCCCTGTGGGTCGTGAAGTAGTGATTGATCAGATGCGGGCGATGTTGTTGATCTTGGATGGTAATTATAATGTTGTTGATATTAACAACTCCATGCAGAGAATAATATCGCAACTCAATAAATCAACAAAACTAATCAACCAAAAATATCTGATTGGGAAGAAATTTCAAGAACTATTTTCAGATTGGCAAATACTGGTTGATCTCGTTCTTGATCCGACGGTGGAGAATGGCGAAATAGAATTGTTGATAGATCAGCAACGTTATGTTTTTGAAATTCAAAAAACTGAATTGTGGGGTCGCGACGCTAAAACGCAAGGTTTACTTGTATTCCTTTTCGATATTACTGATCGAATGCAAATCATCGAAACAGAAGTTCGCAATAGGGAGATCGCTAATTCATTAAGAGAAATTGCTTTGGTCGTAAATTCTTCGCTTGATCCGAATAAAACCTTAAATTTAGCCCTTAGTCAAATTGGAAGAATAATAAAGTATGATTTTGCAAATATTTCTTTATTGCAAGGTGATTATTTTGAAATTGAGTTCGAGAAGGGACATGAGGAACCTGATCGGATTTTAGGCTTGAAGATCCCGCTGGAAAATAGCCCCAACCAACAAGCGCTCATTCATCGCCAACCAATTATGTATGGTGATGTGAAAAAATTCTTTGAATCGTTTCACCAACCCCCTCATAACCTGATAAATTCATTCCTGTGTTTACCGATGTACGCTAAAGATGAAGTGCTTGGTTTTCTCTCCCTGGGTAGCCGAAAAAAAGATTTCTTTACTAATGATGACCTTTCGGTTGCAGCAGCTTTTGCTTCTCAGGTTGCCATTGCGCTGCAAAATTCACGTCTGTATAGCCAGGTGAATCGTAAACTTGTTGAGCAATCCATCATGAATGAAATTATCCGGATTGGGGCAACCCAAATGAAGAAAAAGGAATTTGCTTTGGCGGTTACTGGTCAGATTTACCGTTTTATTGAAACCCCTGGTGTATTGATGATTGAAAATAATCCTGAAGAACAGGAATGGAGATTTATCGACGTAACCGATGTGAAAGAATATGACATCAACCGCCAATATTCCTACGCTGAAGGACTGACCGGGTATATTCTACAGTATGCAAAACCATTATTATTAAATAATAACGTGGAAATTGACACATTATTAAATAAAAACCATCGGAAAAATATTGGTCCTAAACCGAAGACATTTATGGGCGCACCAATGATTTCCAAAGAGCGGGTCATTGGCGCGATTGTTGCACATGACCTGGCACGGGAAAATGCTTTTTCGGAGGAGGATTATAACCTTTTCTTGATGATCACAGCACAGGCTTCTATTGGTTTTGAAAATGTAAGTTTGATTAATCAACTGGATTATTTAGCGAAAACGGATGCTTTAACCGGAATATATAATCGAGGTTATTTCCATGATATCTCCAAAAACTTGTTAAAGGCGGTTGATAAGAATGAGTCACAACTTTCCATGATTATGATGGATATAGACCTCTTTAAAGGTTTAAATGACAACCATGGACACCACATCGGAGACCTAGTCTTACAAAACTCGGTGGAAATTTGTAAATCAATATTAAGAGAAAAAGACATCATAGGGCGGGTTGGGGGAGAGGAGTTCTCAATAATGCTGCCAGATACGACTCTTTTAGAGGCAGAAAAAATTGCGGAAAGAATTCGGCTAGCCATTGAAAATTATTTTGTCGACCATAATGGGTCTAAAGTAAGTACAACTGTTAGCCTGGGAGTAGCCTCTGTAAACCAAACTACGAGCAAATCGTTGGAAGATTTACTGCAAATTTCGGATCATGCGCTGTACCAGGCGAAGGCTGATGGTCGTAATCGCGTCAGGGTGTATCAGAATTTGAGCATATAATATTCATAGGGCTTGTTTTTTAAGGTTAGCAACAAATAATCATTTAATAACAATATCTGTTGGATTTCGTGGTATTTCGTTCGGATACACGAAATTATTATCAAATTTTTGATTATTTTTGCATGATTCTGGGATCACAAGGTTGGTTTATATAGTCTCGGTAACCAAAAAGGAGTGAATTGTGGAAATCATATCCAAATTTATCGAAGTCGGTCAGGTCAATATACATTATTATGAAGCAGGGGTAGGGGAGCAGATCATTTTCTTACAACATGGTGGTGGATTGGATTCCGCGATTCTCTCCTGGGAATTGTTGATTCCTGTATTGGCACAAAAAGCCAGGGTGATTGTGCTGGATTGGCCTGGCTATGGGCAATCGGACAAACCGAATGTGGTTTTTGATATGCCATATTATCTGAAAATTTTCCCCAAATTCATGGAGGCGATGGATGTAGAAAAAGCGGATCTGGTTGGGGTTTCTATGGGGGGTGCAATCAGTCTGGGAACAGCTTTGAATCATCCAGAAAAAGTAGATAAATTAGTTCTGGTGGATAGTTATGGGTTGCAACGCAAAGCACCATTCCACAAACTCAGTTATTTATTTGTTCGGATTCCGGGTATGCGAGCATTGACGTACTGGTCTATCAAAAGCAGATTGATGGTGAAATATTCACTTAATATGATCTTAAAACGACCTGGTTCTGTGACGGAGGATCTGGTAGAGAAAGTTTACCAACAATTGATGATACCGGGTCTTACCAAAGCATTTTCTGATTTTCAAAATGCTGATGTAAGTTGGCAGGGATTAAAAACAAATTTTCTGGATCGTTTACCAACGCTTCAGGCAAAAACGTTGGTGATTCATGGAGAAAAAGATACACTGGTTCCACTTGAAGCCTCTCAGGAAGCTCATAGGTTGATTCCAGATTCGGAATTGGTGGTAATGGAAGGCTGTGGACACTGGCCGCAGAGAGACAATCCGGAGGAATTTAATCGAGTGATATGTGATTTTTAATTTGATAATATTTTTTAAATGATTTTAACAAGGTGAACAAATTATATTATGAGTTTAGAACTGTGCAATAAGGTTGTCTGGCCATATTTTTAATCCAGATTTTAATGGTGCAGTCCATAATTCTTTGTCATATGTCGTGAATAGCACAACAGTTTCCAGCGTTTCCTGCCAGTTTAGTGCAGTAGCCAGATGAGTTGCAAGGACTGGAGAGAAGAACTCAATCAATTCTGCGTAGTTGAATAGCGTTTGTGATTTCTTCTTACCCCGTGCATCATTAAATAAAATGTAAATAACCACCTGAAAAATATTGGGGGAGATTGTTAAGTGCGATCAGAATAAGTGATAATTTTAATAATTTATTATGTAAGATAATATTCATTATATAACATAACAACATAAGTAAATATTGTTTCCTGATCATCTTTGAGAGAAAATATCCCGTGAAAGCATAGGAATAAATTTGAATATTTTTTACGAATGAAATGGAAAAATTATTCGTCACAGAGAGAATACAGAAGAATGATTCCCAGAAAATTTAAGAAAAAATTGACACCAAAAAAAGTTTTTATGAAATACCCAATCTCTTAAAAATGAAACCTTGAATTATTTGAACGAATTATCCAGGTGTACCTTCATAGTGCGAAACGATTTCCAAGCAGCCAGGACAAACCCGATCTGATAATATGTAAAACCTATAAAATAGCCACTACAATGAACTCGTTGTTTCAAGACAAAAACTAAAACACTCAGCCATACCGACTGGCACCCTCTTTAATGTAGTGTTCTATCAACAGATTCAATCCATAAGTTTTTATTATGGAAAATATATTCTATAGAACACAAGATTAAAATTACCGTTGGGATGAAGAGAATCTTTCAAATTGGCTATTCCATTCTTGTTATTTTCTACCACTATAATATAATCAATACAAATTCCCCATTCTCTCATCCCCTCTCATTGAATTAGCATGCAAAACGAAGCGATATGAATAATGCCGATTAAAAACGAGCCAAAATCAATTATTTCTACATCTACACGAAAATTCATGACCGCAGCTAAGGCAAATAAGTCATTTAACTTGTTTCAATTTATCCATGGTTATGTTTACGGACGCTGGCCATACCTATATATTGGGATTGGAAAAGGGGATCATCCTATTGCAAAACGCATGATGCCACTTTTTGCATTGTTTTCTCGCGTTTTTACAACAAAGAACAATAAAACTTCACAACATGCTATTGATTTTGCCAGTCACACGATTGCTGATACCTATCATGGAAAGGCAATTCCTTTACAAACAGCACGTGATGCATATTCCGGTGAAATCGCACACCCATTCCGGAAACATGCCGCACAGTTTCGAGAAAAAATACTGGTTGGGATAATTGTACATTAAGTGTGCGGCATGGAACGGAATCCGCGCAATTTTCTTTGAGATTCACCTGACAAAGAAATGCGATAAGCATTATGGATAATACGGTCAAGAATAGCGTCAGCTAATGTTGGATCGGGGAATCTGGCATGCCATTCAGAGATGGGGACTTGAGAAACAATGATGGTGGCAGAATGCCCAAAGCGGTCATCGAATAATTCCAGCAAATCCTGGGCAGCAGATAATTGAATGGGGTCACGCATCCAATCATCCAGGATCAGGATATTGTTTTTAGATAAAGAGCGCAATAGCGAGAGATAAGAACCATCTTTTCGAGCCATGGATAGCAAGTGTAAGAAACGAGCAGAATGTAAGTAGCGGACAGAGTAACCCAACTTACAGGCGGCTACACCAAAAGCGCAGGCAAGATAAGACTTACCCGTACCAGTTGCACCGGAGATGACAATATTGAGTGCATTGTCAACCCAAATACACTGTGCCAATTCAAGCACCTGCTGTCGAACCAAGCCTCTCGTCGGAGAGAAATCCAGGTCTTCAATACTGGCACGCAAGGGGAACTCAGCCAGTTTCAATCGGTGTTTTGTCCGATTATCTGATCTGCGTGCACATTCCAAATCAGCTAACAATAAGAGACGTTCTTCAAAAGAGAGCTGGGCATACTGAGGGTTGGTTTGTTGCTCCCGCAAACCATCACGGAAAGCTGGCAACCGTAAATACAATAATTTATCCATCAAATTTTGTGAAATCATGACTTCGTCCTTTCCTGGTAATATTCAGCCCCACGAATATTTTCATGGGGTGGTAAGCTATCCGTTATCGTTGAACCTGGATTTTCTTGTAGAAGATCTAACTCTTGTTTCACAGCTGAATACGAGAAAACCCGGGCTTCAAATGCTGCTAGACAGGCTTGTTCCAATAAATGAAGCGGGTATTTTTTACCCAATCTGATGACCCCTAAACAGGTGCGGTAAGCTTGTTGTGGAATATCTTTTGCTTGTAACGCTGCCTGAACCATGCTCGTAGTATGCGGTCCGATCGCTTCTGCCCATTGGATCAGACGCTCTGCACTTAAATCTTCCATGAACTTGTGATTGTCAGGCATATGCTCGCGCAGGGTTGAGAAACGACCCATCCGGAAACTGCGGGGATGAGAAGCCACGGGTTTTCCTTTGTAATAAATCTCTAGCATTCTTTCGGATGCTCGCACTTCTACTCTCTGATGAATGAGACGATAGGGCACTGAATAGAAGTGTTTGTCAAACTCGATATGGTAGTCAATGTTGACTTTAGCCGTCTTTGTTTCAATGTACTCATACTTGTGTTCTGGTAATGGCTGTAGTTGGGGGAGGTCAAGCTCTTCAAACTCCTGACGGCGGGAGCGTCCAACTGCTTTCATAATTTTATTGTTTAGTTTATGCAGCTCTTCTTTGACCGCTTTTTCTGCTTCATAGACACTAAAGAATGTGCGATGTCGCAGTGGGGCAATTACCCAGCGTTCAACATTCAGAACACCGTTTTCCACCTTCCCTTTGTCACGTGGTTTGCGAACACGAGCAGGCAACACAGCGAACTTATAATGCTCCGCTAATTCCTGATAAGCATTATTCACACCGGGTTCAAAGTAGTTTGGTTTGGTGATCCCGGTGGTGAGATTATCCGGTACAACAATCCTGACTACACCACCAAAGAATTCGAATGCTCGCACATGTGCATTGTTCCAATTACATTGGTTTGCTTTTGGCTGCACTTCAGCATAGGAGTAATTGCTGGCTGGCAATACGGCTACAAACACAAATGCTTCTTTTATCCGACCTGTTTGCGGGTCTGTAATGGGTATTTTCAGTCCGGCATAATCTACCTGCATTTGTTCTCCACCTACATGTTCTATTCGTCTGACGGGCACTTTTTGGGCTTGTCTCCATTGTTGATAGTGATGACAGAATTGAGAATACTGCAGACCTTCCGGGTATTTTTCTTTATATTCTTGCCATAGTAACTGCAGGGTAACTCCTTTGCGAAGTTTTTCTTTTCGGATTTCTTCCCAATCGGGTAATGGAATAACTCGTTGTGTGGGATCACGCTCTTTTTCAGGAAATAACTGCTTATACAGTTCGTCTTCTTCTATTTCTCCTATTGGCCAATTGACCCCCGCTGCTTTGGCTCTTTTCAGGTATTCTCCTACCGTGCTGTTTGATACTTTGCAGGCACCTGCTATGGCTCGGTTGGACAATTTGGCTTCATATTTCAGCCGTAAAATTTCTCTTATTTTTCGCATGGTTAATCGCTCCTGGGCCATGTTTACCTCCTTGTTTTATTGGTGGTAAGCATGCCATAAATTTGGATTAACCAGTATTTTTTCTTTTAGTAAAGTGTGCGGCTTACTCCGGATTCACTGTGCGACATGCTCCGGAATCGGTGTGCGGCATGTCCCGGAATCACTGTGCGGCTTCGACCGGATTTTGCA
>NPIE01004402.1_pt2 | contig 26540 bp, 24 predicted proteins | sample 8637661 | NCBI WGS metagenome assembly NPIE01 (sample SAMN07420842, study PRJNA396082) | bioreactor metagenome | isolation source: sample BA12 brine-fed electro-methanogenic bioreactor BA | place: Japan: Kochi | collected 2016-12-09 | reverse complement strand
TCAGACATTTGCGTTCATTTGCGGTTTTAAGCATAAAGGTAGTTTCTATAGAGATTGGGTTCTCTAGCTGAGTCTCATACCTAATCAGGTTTGATTATGCCGGAGCGGGTTTTCGACCCGCCTCGCTTCAGGCCCCGGGCGCCGGGCTCGGCGTGTCGCCACCGGCGCTGCCGTGCTCGCGCGTCCAGTCTTCGGCCTTGTCGCGGAATTTCGAGAACTTGTTCGACACCTTGTCGAGCTTGCCCTCCCACTCCGGGTTCGGCTGCTGGCCCTCGGTGACCTTGAAGAACACCTGCATCAGGGCGGTCATGCCGATCGGCTCGATCACGGCCTGCTTGATGCCCCAGGCGAAAACCACCGCGATGATCAATGCCAGCGGTCCGGCGGCGCCGGGGAACAGCGCGACCAGTCCGCCGACCGGTGCCAGAATCAACAGGAACACCAGGAAAGTCAAGCCCCAGATCACGAAGGCCAGCCAGAATGCGTTCTTGAGGAAGGCCTTGTAGTTCTGGGCATACAGCACCAGCGCGGTGCGACTGGCCGTCCAGGGGTTGTCGGCCTTGATCCGGAGGTTGTAGGCCAGGATCACCTCGTCGAGATAGGTCAGTGAAAGGTTGACCACGGTGTTGATGAACTTGGCAATGCCCTGGATGCCGGGAATCGGCAGGAAGTTGGCAATCGAGAAGAACACCCGATTGAAGGCCTTGAGTACGCCCTTGATCAACTGGTCGACGCCGAACAAGATCGAGGCCTGGGCGAAACGCTCGCGCACGATCCCTTGAGCGTAGTCGATCTGGCCCTTGCCGCCCGGGATGCTCCGCCCTTCCATCAACTCGACCAGCACCGCAATGTGCCCGGCCTTGACCAGGTAGAGCAGGTATTCGCGCAGGAAATACATGATTGCACCGGCAATGCCGAAACCGGCCATGCCGCCGTACAGCCCGCCGGCCTCGGCTTCACCGGCAATGCTGCCGACGCCGAAGCCGATGCCGGCGCCGATGCCGGTCACCAGCACGTAGGCCAGCGTGATGCCGAAGTAGATCAGGAATCGAAAGATCAGGAAGGGCAGGGTCTTGCCCATCAGCGAAAGGATTTCGCCGAGCTTGAAGTCCATCATGGTGTATTCCCTCATCGAAGACTGGTTGGCAATCTATACGCAAAAACGGCCCCGATCCGGCCATTTGCGACGCACTGGCCGCTGCACCAGCCTGCGGTTCAGGGATTCAGGCTTCGAACGTCGACGAAGCCACCGCTGGGGCCCTCCCGCAGGCGGTCGATCAGACCGAGAATATGCGCGGCCGCGCGGTCCGGATCCGGCATGGCCTCGGTGCCGCGGGCATCCTTGAGTTTCTGTACCGAGGGAAATTCGCCGCTATCGACTTCGCCGCACAGGTAGTCCTGCATCGCCGTGTCGACCAGACCGGGTGCCAGTGCGGTCAGGTGGGTGTCCGGCATTTCGGCGGCATACAGCGCGATCAGGTTGTTCAGCGCGGCCTTGGACAGCGAGTAGCCGCCCCAGCCGTAGTTCATGTTGACTGCCGCACCGGAGGAAATCGCGATGACCTGGGTCACCGGGATGGCGCGCTCGGTCAGCCAGTCCAGAATCATCTTGTTGGCCCAGACATTGACCCGCATCAGGTGTTCGAGGTCGTGGACGTCGGTGTTGCCGATCGGTCGGATGCGGCCGAGAATTCCCGCGTTCAGCACCACCAGGTCGAGCCGCAGGCAGTCCGATAGCAGGCGTTCGAGGTGATGCTCGAGATTGCCCAGATTGCCCAGATCGACCTTGCGGTCGCGCAGACCCTCGTCATCGTGAATCGGGCAGCCGCGTCGACTCAGACCCCAGACGATGGCCCCTTGTTGCAGCAGTTGCCGGGTAAGCCCGAGTCCGAGGCCGCTGGAATTGCCGGTGATCAGAACGTTCATTGCATCCATCATTGCTGGTTGGTAACGACAGGTGCCGAGTGGGGCAGCGCGCCTGTGCATTCATTCGGCACAGCAAAAACCATATCACGACACGCACGGGAATGGAGCAGGGTCCGGACATGCGTGGTCTGGACCGTTCACGCATTGCCCGCATGGCTTGATCGGCTCAGTCCGGTTGGGCCTCGTCCGAGGTCGGGGCATGGCGCTCGAACCAGGCCAGAATGTGCTGGATCTTGGTGACCAGCTGGCTGGGCCGGGCCGCGATGCCGTGCGGCGCCTCGGGAATCCGGACCAGCAGAGTGTCGATGCCTCGGAGCTTGAGCGCCTGGAAGTACTGTTCCGACTCCCACATCGGAGTGCGCCAGTCGGCCTCGCCGGTCATCACCATGGTCGGAGTCGTGACCTGGCCGACGCGCGCCAGCGGCGACCGCTGCCAGTAGTGTTCCGGTTCTTCCCACGGTGGCGCCGGGAACCAGTAGCGGTGGAAGAACGGAGTGAAGTCGGCCGACAGCACGAAGCTGGTCCAGTTGATCACCGGCTTGACCACGACCGCGGACCGGAAGCGATCGGTGGTACCGACGATCCAGGCGGTCAGCACGCCGCCGCCGGAGCCGCCGGTGACGTGGAGTTGCTGCGGATCGGCGATGCCGCGTTCGATCAGGACGTCGATGCCCGAGATCAGGTCGTGGTAATCGTCGCCGGGGTAGGCGTGGTGAATCCGGTTGGCGAACTCGGCACCATAGCTGGTCGAGCCGCGCGGGTTGGTGTAGAACACCACGTAGCCGGCCGCGGCCATCAGCTGGACTTCCATCGAGAAGCGCGGTCCATAGTCAGCGAACGGCCCGCCGTGGATTTCCAGAATGAGGGGATAGCGCCGACTCGGGTCGTAGCCCGGCGGGTAGGCGATCCAGCCGCGGATTTCCAGACCGTCGTGGCTGGACGGCCAGCGGATCTCCTCGACCCGGGCCAGTTCGCGGTTGGCCAGAAGCTCGGCATTGAGCCGGGTCAGGCGGCTTTCGCGGCCGCGCGCGTCGATCTGGAACAGGTCGGCCGGGTGCTCCGATGAGGTCCGGGTGTAGACCAGCAGGCCGCGGCCATGATCGAAGTCGCCACTCGCGTAGGGGCGGCCCAGCGTGGTGCCGCCGAGATGCTCGGCGACCCGCCGGCGTGAGCCATCCAGCGCCAGTCGGTCGATCACGCCGACGCCGCGTTCAGAATAGGAAATGTACAGCGCGCGGCCGTCGTCGGCCCAGACCAGCTTGTCGACATTGCGGTCGAGATCGGCGCTCAGGCTGCGCGGCGTGCCGCCCTCGGCCGGCATCAGCCAGACCTCGGTGTTGGTATAGCTCATGAGTTGGTCGTCGAAGCCGAGCCAGGCCAGTTGCTTGCCGTCAGGGCTCAGGGCTGGATCCTGGTCCGGGCCGTAGCGCTCGGTCAGACGGGTCAGCTCGCCCGAGGCGAGTTCCAGCCGGTACAGATCGGTATCGCGCGATTCCAGTTCCCAGTCGTCGCGCCGGTTGGCTGCGAAGACCAGCGCCTGAGCGTCGGCGGTCCAGGCGGCCGGGCCGGAATTCGGCCACGGTCCTTCGGTGAGCTGACGCGCCGGGCCGCCGTCGGCAGGCACGACGAAACGCTGGGTCTGACCATGCGGCAGCATGCCGCGGCCGTCGACCCGGAATACCGGGCGGTCGATCACGCTCGGCGGCGGCGCCCAGTCGGCACCCTCCGGCGCCTTGAGCGGCTTGACCAGCTGCGGTGGCTCGGTCGGCACGAATCGGTTGAACGCGATCCGCGTTCCGTCCGGTGACCAGCTTGGGTCCGACGGCGCATGCGGCCCGGTGGTGATTCGGGAAATGCGCCCGGAATCGAGCCACAGCACCATCAACTGGCGTTCGCCGTCGCCGTCCTGGCCGACGAAGGCGATCCGGCTGCCGTCCGGTGACCACAACGCCGCGCCGGGATTTCCGCTTCCGTCGGTCAGTGGTTGCTGTTGGCCGGAGTCCAGATCGATCAGCCACAGCTGGCCGATATTGCGGTCGGTCTGGCCGTCCATCTGGCGGCGGACATAGACCAGCTGCTTGCCGTCCGGCGAAATCGCAGGCGCGTCGGCGTACTCCAGCCCGAACACGTCGTGGTAGTCCAGCGGCCGCGCCTCGGCCATGCCGGCGAGGGCGAGCAGGAGCACGGAAAGGATGAGCTTTTGCATCTGCATGGGCGTCTCCGGATTGCTTGTGCTTAGCCCGGACTATTCGTGACCCGGTCGTCGCGAGACGGTTCCAGGCCTCGTGGATACGGCGTTTTCGCGACCGAGCGCGCCGGAGGCGTACTCGCCTGTCCGTTGAGGACGCGCGACCGAGCAAAACGCTGTAGACATGGGGCCTGGGGCCGTCGCAGTAGATCGGGTCATGAATAGTCCGGGCTTAGGGTTTGCGCTTTGGGTTTGTGACCGGTTCGAGTGGCGTATGGCGCTATCGGTCGGGCGTCCTGTCGCCGATCGTGGATTCGAACAGCTTCAGGATTCTCCGGTACTGGTCGAGCCAGCTCTCCGGATGAACATAGCCATGCGGCTCCAGCGGGTAGGAGGCCAGCTCCCAGTTTTCCTTTTTCAGCTCGATCAGCCGCTGGGCCAGGCGCACCGAGTCCTTGTAGAACACGTTGTCATCGAGTATGCCGTGGCTGATCAGCAGGTGGCCGCGGAAGTTTTCGACGAATTCGATCGGTGAAGAGCGCAGGTAGGCCTCAGGATCGACTTGCGGGCTGTTGAGGATGTTCGAGGTGTAGCCGTGGTTGTAGTGGGCCCAGTCGGTCACCGGCCGCAGTGAGGCGCCGGCGGCGAAGACTTGCGGTGCGTTGAACAGCGCCATGAAGGTCATGAAGCCGCCGTAGGAGCCCCCATAGACACCGACCCGGTCCGGGTCGGCATCGTGATTCTCGACCAGCCAGTCGACGCCATCGATCAGGTCTTCCAGCTCGGGTTTGCCCATGTGCCGATAGATCGCGGTGCGCCAGTCGCGGCCATAGCCACGGCTGGCGCGGTAGTCCATGTCGATCACGTGGTAGCCGCGCGCGCTCAGCAGGTTGTGGAACATCTGCTCGCGAAAGTAGTACGGGAATCGATGGTGGGTGTTCTGGGTGTAGCCGGCACCGTGCACGAACACCACCACCGGACGCTTGCCTTCGAAGTCGCCCCGGGCCGGGTAGAACCGGGTCCAGATCGGCCTGTCGACATGGCTCGACGGGATGCTGACGAATTCCGGGGCCTGCCACTCGATCGCACGATATTCGCTGTTGCGGGTGTCGGTGACAGCGACCCGGCTTGCGTCGCTGCGCAGCACCGAGGCCTGGGTCGGAACGTACGGCCCGGAGTGGCGCAGCAGGATGTCGCCGCTGCGCGGGTGTCGGGCATAGCTTTCGACGCCTTTGAGCTCGGTCAGCCGCGACAGCTCGCCGCTGTCAAGCGCGAGGCGATACAGGTCGTACTCGGTCGGGTGGGCGCGATTGGACAGCATCCACGCGAGCTTGCCGTCGCTGGAGAAGCGAATATCGAATACCTCGAATGCGCCGTCGGTGAGCTGGCGAATGCGGCCACCGGCGGCGATCGAATACAGATGGCTGTAACCGGATTGCTCCGACAACAGCCAGATCCGATCGCTGTCGGGAATCCAGCCGAACTCGTTGAACGCCCAGTTGATCCAGGCCGGGTCGCTCAGGCGATGAATTTCGCGCAGCTTCTGCGACGGCGCATCGAGGCGCACGGTCCAGCGGTCCTTGTTGTCGATCGCGCGGACCTGGAGTGCCGCCAGGGCCTTGACCGGATGCCATTCGATCCCGGTGATGCGGACCGGGCGCGGGTTTTCGCCATCATGTGGCTTGATCTCCTGCGCCTGCTTGAGTTCGGCCAGCGGATCAACCGCTCGGCCGTCGAGCACGTCGAGATCGAGCTCGTGCTTCTCGCGCTCGACCAGATCGAGTAGCCAGAGCTGCTGCGGGGTCGACGGGTCGCGCCCGACCAGGCTGCGGACGTCCTCGACCTCGACATAGCCGGAGCGCGTGACGTAGCTCGGCATCCGGTCGCGCTTGCCGCCGCTGTCGCCGGAGTCCTGTTCCACCACGGCCAGCAGCCAGCGCCCGTCGGCCGAAAGTGCCGAAGCCGCGATCCGCTTGCCCTTGCCGAGATACCACGCCACCGGGGCGCGGCTCGGGTCGGCCGCCGCCAGCGCCAGCGCTTCCTCGTGCTGCTGCTGCTGATCGGCGCGCACCCGTTCCAGGGTCGAGAACAGCCGCAGCTGGTCTTGGGCAAGTGCATCGTCGGCGGCGATATGCGGGGCCTGTTCCAGCCGCAGATCGGCCAGCCTGCGGGTCACGCCCGATTCGAGATCGTGGCGGTACCAGTCGGCGTCGGCGCGGAACTGAACGATGTTCGGCTCGGCACCAAAGCGCGGATCGGCGATGTTGCCGAAAGCGCCGCCGATCTCGGTCAGCGTGCCGTCGTCGAGCCCGCGCAGCAGCAGCTGGCCGTCGCGCAGCAGCAGGGCGCGCGAGGAGTCGCGGTCGAAGATCGGCGCTTCGGCATCCAGACCAGCCCGTTCGCCCGGCTCGACGCGCGTGATTCGGCCGCTCGCGACATCGACGCGGTACAGGTCGCGGATGTCGGAGCCGCTGCGCTTGGCGCGGTAGATGTAGCTCTGACCGTCGAGCTGCCACCAGGCCGCCTCGACCGGAGCCCCGATCCAGTCCGGGTCGGCCATGATCTGCTCCAGATCCGGCGTGGACGTGGCGGTGGTTGCCGCGAGCGGGGCGATCAGCGCTGCGACAAGCAGCACGAAGGCGAGGGACAGGGATCGAAGGCGCATTGCGGGATTCCGGTTCAAATCAGGGGAACCAAGCATACTGATTTCGCTGGCAGCTTGCTTCAGCAAGATCCGCCTCGACCGGTTTGGCTGCGGCCGCCTGGCTCTGCGCGGCCTGGACCGGCGGCTTCAGGCCGCCTTGCGCAAGTGTCCGAAGGATTCGATGATGTGGTCGAGGTGGGCCGGCGTGTGGGCCGCGCTCAGGCTGATGCGCAGCAGGTTCATGCCCTTGGGTGTTGCCGGCGGGATCATCAGGTTGGCGTAGACCCCCGCATCGAGCAGGCCTTGCCAGTGTGCCAGCGCGCTTGCACGATCGGGAAGAATGATTGCCACGACCGGGCCGGGCTTGTCGCTGCCGAGCCGATAGCCGAGCCCGTTGAGCGTGTCGTAGAGCCGGTGGATGTTTTCCCAGAGCTGCTGACGCAGCGGCTGGCCATCGACCAGCTTGCGCAGCGCCACGCGCGTGCCCGCGATGACCGCCGGCGATGGCGAGGCGGTGAAGATGTAAGGCCGCGCCGCCAGCCGGATCATCTCCAGCTCCGGGTGCGAGCTGACGCAGAAGCCACCGATCGAGCCGAGGCTCTTGGAGAAGGTGCCGACAATAAAGTCGACCCCGTCAAGCAGATCGAGTTGCTCGGCGAGACCCAGCCCGCGCCGGCCGAAGACACCGAAGGAATGCGCCTCGTCGAGCAGCAGCCAGGCGCCGTGACGTTGCTTGACTTCGATGAATTCGGCCAATGGCGGTTGGTCGCCGAGCATCGAGTAAAGCCCTTCGACCACAATCAGCGCGTTTTTTGCCCGTTCGCCCAGCCGGGCCAGTCGACGGTCGAGATTTTCCGGATCGTTGTGGCGGAAGACCACGGTCTCGGCATGGCCCAGGCGCGCGCCGTCGTAGATGCTGGCATGCGAGTCACTGTCCAGCAGCAAGGGCTCATCGCGACCGGCCAGCGTCGAAATCGTGGCCAGGTTGGCCTGATAGCCGGTCGAGAACACGATCGCGCTGGGCCAGCCGAAGGCTTCGGCAAGCTCGCGTTCCAGCGCCTGGTGCGCGCGGTAGCTGCCGTTGGCCATGCGTGAGCCGGTGGTGCCGGTGCCGAAGTGTTCCAGCGCCTCGCGTGCGGCCGCCACGACGTCCGGATCCAGCGTCAGGCCGAGGTAATTGTTGGTTCCGGCCAGAATGACGGGCCGCCCGCCGATCACGCCTTCGGTGGCACTGTTGATGTCGTCGATCGGCGTGGCGATCGGCGGGATGTCATGGTCGCCGAGGCTGGCGCGAGCTTCGGTCAGCGGCCGGAATTTATCGAACAGGCTCATGGCTGGTTCTCGATCAGGGCTTCGATCCGTATCGCCAGCTGGTTCAGAGTTGCCGCCTCGGCCAGGATGTCGACCGGAATCGAGATGTCGAGGCGGTCTTCGATTTCCATCACCAGGTCCATGATCTGGACCGAATCCAGCCCGATATCGCTGGTCAGCGCCGCATCGAATTCGACGGCTTCCAGCTCGGGCAGCGATGTGGTCACCGCCTCGGCAATGGCGTGACGGATACGCTCTGCAGTGCTCATGCGGTTCTCCAGCCGGGTAGATCGGTCAGCGCCTGATCCAGCGCGATCATCGAACGCCAGCCAGTTGCGTCGTGCAGATTATCGCAGACCCAGTCAATGTGCTGTAGTTCTCGTACCTTGCCGGGGTTGAGCAGGGCTGCCGTGCCGGTCAGCCGGCCGGTCAGCGGTCCAAGCCAGCCGGCGCTGCGTAACAGCGCGCCGGGTAGCGCCAGCGTCCGCACCGGAGCTCCGCGAACGCCGGCAGCGACTGCTGCGACTGCGGACCATGACCAGCCGCCGTCGGGTTGCGGTCCGGCAGCTTCGATGATTGCCGCATTGGCACCGGCTTCAATCCGTGTATCGATCAGTCGCACCAGATCGTCGACGTGCAGCAGGGAGAATCGCGCTTGCGCTGATCCGAGTCGCAGCAGCCAGCCGCGCGCCAGCAGTTTCCAGAAGCTTGCCAGGGCCGGATCGTCGGGTCCGTAGACTGCCGGCGGACGAATGATGCTGTGCACCGGCCAGCGCACGCAGACCAGTTCCTCGGCAGCCCGTTTGGTGGCGGAATACCAGGACAACTCCGGCCGGCGCGCGGCCAGCGAGGAAATCTGGATCAGATGGCTGGATGGGGCCTGCAGCGACAGGGACTCGAGCAAGCTTCGCGTGCCGACAATGTTGCTGCGTTCGAAATCTTCGAGGCGGTTGCCGGCAATGGCCGCGGCGATATGCACCACGGTGTCGCTGCCTTCGACCAGCGCGTTCAATGCATCGCGGTCATTCAGGCTGCCCGGGATCACGCGGACCCGGTCGCTGCGCCAGGCAGCCGGCAGCGGTCGCTGTGCTGCGCCGCGGACCAGCAGGCGAATTTCCGATTCCGGTCGGGTCGCCAGCAGATGGGTGACCAGGGCCCTGCCGACGAAGCCGGTCGCGCCGGTCAGGGCGATGACCGGCATGCTTCAGTTGGCCGGGTTGACGGCCCGGGTATGCGGTGTGCGGTCGACCAGTTCGCGCGGCAGGACTTCGCTGTCTTCGAGGCCATTGCGCTTGAGGAAATCCAGTCGGGTCCCGCTGCGCGACAGCTTGCCGGAGGAGGTTCTTGGCAGCGTGTGCAGCGGTACCAGCTCGATCAGGCAGGCGATGCCGAATTCGGTCTGGATCTGCTGTTTCAGCCGCTCGACCAGACGCGCCTGGCGGAACGGATCCTGCTCGCGGCATTGCACCACCAGCACGGCCAGTTCGGTGCCGTCCTCGGAGGCGATCGAGAATGCCGAGGCATCCTCCGCCCTGACTTCGGGTTGCTGCTCGGCCAGGTATTCCAGATCCTGCGGCCAGATGTTGCGCCCGTTGATGATCAGCAGATCCTTGGCACGTCCGGTGATGAACAGTGAGTCGCCGGCACGGTAGCCGATGTCACCGGTATTCAGCCAGCCGTCGCCCGACAGCACCCGGGCGGTGATTTCGGGATTGTTGGCATATCCGGACATCACGCTCGGCCCCCGCAGGAACAGGGTACCGCAGTGACGCTCGGGGACCACCTGGCCGTCTTCGTCGCGAATTTCGACCTCGTAGTCGGGCAGTGGCCTGCCGCAGTTGACGAACTCGGTGGCGCGAATCGAGGCATCGTTCCCGACCGGCTCGGCGCGGCGGTGGTGGGCCAGTGCTTCGGCATCGAGACGATCGACTTCAAGGCCCTGAGCCAGCGGCGCGAAGCTGACGGCAAGCGAGCATTCGGCCATGCCGTAGCAGGGCAGGAAAGCCGATTCCGAGAATCTGGCCGGGGCCAGCGCTTCGGCAAAACGGTGCAGCCATGCAGCACGAATCATTTCGGCACCGACGCCGGCGACCCGCCAGGCGGAGAGATCGTAGCGATCCACATCGCCCGGACGCAGCCGACGTGCGCAGAGCGCAAAGCCGAACGGCGGGGAATACGAGATCGTGGCCCGGTTCTGCGACATCAACTCCAGCCAAAGGCGCGGGCGCATCGCGAAATCGCGGGTGCCGAGATAATCCACCGACAGTTGCGACACGACCGGACCGAGGATCAGTCCGACCAGACCCATGTCGTGGTAGAACGGCAGCCACGAGCAATAGCGATCGCCGCGCCGGATCTGGACACCATACTGCAGGATACCGGCGAGGTTCGACAGCACTGCCTGTTGCGTGATCATCGTACCGCGCGGGAAACGGGTCGAGCCCGAGGTGTACTGCAGATAGGCCAGATCTTCCGGTTGCGGTGGCTCGGGCAGGGTAGCCGCCGGTTCCAGCGCCAGGAAATTGTCGAGCGTGCCGCTGACGGCCAGATTCAGGTCAATGACCGCCTCATCGAGAAAGCTCACGAACTGCGACGAGGCATAGGCGGCCTGCGCTCGGCAGTCGCGCAGCAATGTACGCAGGTGGGTGATGAACGCAGCCTTGCCGCCGAGGTGCACCGCTGCCGGCAGCGGTACCGGCACCAGTCCGGCGTACTGGCAGGCAAAGAACATGACATGGAAATCCGGCTGTGTGTCGGCAACCAGCGCCACACGGCTGCCGCGCTGCAGACCGAGCCCGTTCAGTCGGTACGCGACTTCGATGGCGCGTTCGCGCAGCTCGGCGTAGGTCATGGAGAAGGTCAGTTCGCCGCGACCGTTGTGGAAATTGCAGCCGGTGGTCCCCCCGGCTGCATAGTCCAGTGCCTCGGCGAGACTGCGATAGCCCGATGTCTTCAGTGGTAATGAATTATCGGTGGGGGTTGGCAAGTGGCTCAAACCGAATTTCCCTTGTTGTTCTGTCATCTCGCGTAGAATTTTTCGGCGACAAGCCGGTGCGAGCGTTTTTGTGATTCAAACAAACATTATAAAACGATGACCGGTCGAATGAAACTGGCCGATCGCATCTCTTTTTGTGAACAAATTGGCGGTTTTGCGTCTCAAATTGCGTTACCCGCGGTATTTTCGCAACAACCCGTTGCGTTTTTACCACAAACGACAAGGATAGTCGATGGTGATCAACGGTGGTGAGCGCATTGAAATCGTCCAGGTCCAGAGACCGGCGCAATGGCGAGAGTATTTCGATCTGCCCGCAGATCTGTATCGCCAGCACCCGGCCTGGGTGCAGCCATTGGCGCTGCACAACCGCCAGACCTGGGCGCCGCGCAATCCCGTGTTTCGCCATCTCGAGGCGGCCGCCTGGCTGGCCAGGCGAGGAAATCGCGTCGTCGGCCGGATCTGTGCGCAGGACGACCGGCTCCAGCTGGCGCAGGGCAGACCCGAGCTGGGGCAGTTCGGGCAACTCGAGGCGATCGATGATGCCGCCGTGTTCGAAGCGCTGCTCAATGCCGCCGGAGGCTGGCTGCGCGGCCGGGGCAAGCGACGCATGCAGGGGCCGTTCGATCTGACCATCAACCAGCAGTGCGGGCTGCTGGTCGAGGGTTTCGATGTTTCGCCGGCGATGATGATGCCCTTCCATCCGCCATTCTACGCCGGCCAGCTCGAGGCGCTCGGCTTGCACCCGGTAGTCGAGATGCTGGCCTATCGCGGCGCTTCGGACTATGCCGTTCCGACCTCGGTGGCACGGCTGCTGGAGCGTACCGCAGGTCGCCTGAGTTTCCGGCCCGTCAGTCGCGGCGAGCTGTCGGACCATGCGGAGATCATGCGGGCGCTGTTCAACGCCTGCTGGGCTGACAATTGGGGCTTCATTCCGATCACGCGGGAGGAATTTGCGCATATGGTCCAGGAAATGAAGCCGCTGGTCTGGCCGGGCTACGTGCAGATTGCATGGCAGGGCGAGACGCCGGTCGGCTTCATCGTGGTGCTGCCGGACCTCAATGGCCTGATCCGCGATCTGGCAGGGCGGTTGTTGCCGTTCGGCTGGGCACGGCTGCTGTGGCGTCTGGCGCGACGTCGTGCCGGCATGGTCCGCGTGCTTCTGATGGGGGTGACGCCGGAACATCACCAGAGCCTGATGGGCGCGGCGATCGGCTATGGGCTGATCGAATCGACCCGCCGGCACGTGCTTGCCGACGGCGTCAGTCGCAGTGAGCAGTCCTGGATTCTGGCGGATAATCGCGGCATGCGGGCCATGGTCGAGGCGATCGGAATGCAGGTTGCTGCGCGCTACCGGATTTTTGAGCGGGAGATCGGAGCATGAATTGGGTGGACGACTTCGATCCGATCTTTATTCTCCTCACCGGAGCGCCGGGTCCAGTTGAATCGGGCGTGACGGTGAAGACGGTCGCGGTCAGGATTCTGGCCCGACCGACCGGTCAACACCCCGGGGCTTGAGCAGTGAACCGACTCGAACGCTATATCGCCGGGCAGTTGCTGCGCCCCGTTCTGGGTGTTTTCGCGGTCGTGCTGGTGGTTGTGCTGGCGTTCTACTTCAGCCGCTACCTGGCCGATGCCGTGGTCGAACGGCTTTCGCTGGTCACGGTCGCTCAACTGGCCGGACTCAAGCTCGGTCTGTTTTTCGATGTGCTGGTGCCGAGTGCGATGTTTCTCGGCATCGTTGTCGGTCTCGGGCGCTTGCAGAGTTTCTATGAGATCACCGCGATGGCAGCCTCTGGTGTCGGCCGGATCAGCGTGATTCGCGCCGTTCTGGTGATCGCGCTGGCCGGGCTGATTCTGGTGGTCGTGCTCAGCCATTTCTTCCGGCCCTGGGCCTATGACTTTCTCTACCGGATCGAGTCGGAGATGGCGGTGCGGGTCGATCTCGACCGGGTCGAGCCCGGTCGCTTCGAAATTGGCGACGAGCAGTGGATGATCTATGCTGCTGCGCGCGATGGCGCGGCACTGCAGGATGTACTGGTGCACCAGCGCCTGCCGAGCTATCGCAACATGCTGCGTGCCGAGCGACTTGAGCAGCGCGAACTGGCCGACGGCACGATCGCGCTGGATTTCATCGGTGGTGTGCGTTTCTACCGCCTGCAGCAGGACGGTGATGCCGATCTGGTCAACCGCTCGGAACGGCTGACCGTGTTGCTGGATCCATTGCCGCCGGTGGAGCGAAACCGGATCCGGCGGGCATTGCCGTTCGGCCGTCTGCTCGAGGATGCCGGCCCGCTGGAGTGGGGTGAGTTGCAGTGGCGCACACTGATGCCGCTGTCGGTGCCGATCCTTGCATTCACCGCGCTGCTGCTGGCCAGGATCAATCCGCGTCGCGGGCAGGCCAGCAAGCTGCTCAGCGCGAGTCTGGTGGTCGCGCTCTATTTCGGCGTCATCGGCATGCTGGCCGATCGGGTCGATTCGGAGATGATACCGATCTGGCCGGGTCTGTTCTGGTTGCCATTGGTGATGCTTCCGCTGCTGGCTTTGCGGCTGTGGCGTCAGTGGAGTGGCCCGGGAGCGCCGCTGTGACGATTGTCAGTCGCTATCTGCTGGTCAGTCTGGTGCGCGGCTACGGCGTGATGTTCGTTGCCGTGGGCGCGCTGCTGTGGGTCATCGGTCTGCTCGAGTTGCTGGGCGGATCGGATGGTTCGTCGAGCGCGATCGAGCTGGTGCTGCGCTCGCTGATTGCCATTCCGGTCGACCTGATCGATCTGCTGCCGGTGGTCGCAATCCTCGCCACTGCAACCGTACTGTCGACGATGCAGGCGCAGCGTGAGATCGTTGTGTTGCGCGCCTCGGGCGTTTCATTGTTGACCATTGTGCGGCTGGCGCTGGTGCCAGGCATCATGATCGCGCTCGTCGCCCTGGTGGTGCTGCAGTTTCTTGCCCCCGCGCTGTATCGGGCACCCGATCGGGCGGTTGCCGGCGAGCTGGCCGAAAACAGCCTCTGGCATCCATGGCATGGCCTGTGGGTGCGTTCGGCCAACCAGTTCATGAATGTCGGCGCATTCGAGCTGGGTGAATTGCCCGGCGAGATCGCGATCTACGAGTTCGATGACGATGGCAGGCTCGAGCGGCAGATTCGTGCCGCACGTGCCGTTCCAGCAGTCGGCAGCTGGATGCTCGAGGATGTCGTGATCAAGCGGGTCGACAATCTGCCGGAGCGCATCACGCCACACCAGCGCTGGGCCTGGGCCTCGTTTCTTACCGAGCGGCAGCTGGAGTTGTTCCGACGGGCTCCGGCGAGCTTGCCTCTGACCGATTTGTGGACCTATATCCAGAGCCTGAAGATGCGCGATCAGGACGCCAGCGAATTCGAGCTGGTGTTCTGGCGGCGTCTGGCCTTGCCGCTGGCCTGTATCGGAATGGTGCTGATCGCGGCCGCGATATCGGCCCGTCCGATGAAGCGCGGGGCACTCAGTATCAAAGTGACACTGGCAGTCGGTATCGGCCTGGGCTACCACTTGCTGGCCGGGATGGCCGGCTTTGTCGGGCTGGTCGCCGATCTGTCGCCAATCCTGGTCGCGCTGGGGCCGCCGGTGCTGCTGGCGGGCCTGTCCATGTGGTTGTTGGCGACCAGTCGCTAAGCCGGACTATGCGATCGCCCGCATGTTTTCGGCGCGTCGACGGTCGCGGGCATGCGGGCAAAAAAAACCCGGGCACGGAGCCCGGGTCTGGTCGATTTGATGTGCGCTGATCAGCCCTGGGCCTTGACCCACGCGCTGCACCAGCCATTGGCGTTGACCAGCTTGCCGGGGAAGATCGCGCAGCCGATCCATTCGCCGTCGCCGCCCTGGGCGAGCTGACAGTTGGAACAAACCTGATCTGCGCTGTGCGAGGCCCAGGTGCCGTTGTCGACGGTGGTGGTGTCGTGAACATAACCCAGTGCCTTGGCCTGCGCGTCTGCCGGATCGAGTTGCTCCTGGGCGAACGCGGCGCCGAAGCGGGTCGTTGCCGGAAGGAGCAGCGCAAGCGAGCCGGCTCCGGCGAGCTTGAACAGATTTCTGCGTGAACAGCTTTTCATGGTAGGGCTCCGTGAATGGTTGAGGATACGACAGGGCGAAGTATACGCCAGCCGCGCGCCGATCAGAGTCCTATCGGATTGGTGCGAACTGAAGATGATTATTATTATCAATTGCTTGCGGAACGACACCGCAGGGCAGGCCCCCGCGGTGGATGGGCATGCACGGAATGTCAGGGGAGAATCACCGCGTCGATGACGTGGATCACGCCATTGCTCGTGATGATGTCGGTGGCAATGACATTGGCACCGTCGACCGTAACTCCGGATTCCCCGGCTTCGATGCGGATGCTTGATCCTTCCACGGAGACGGCCGAGTCGAGGCCCACCACATCGGCGGCCAGCACCTTGCCGGCAACCACGTGGTAGGTCAACACGCGGGTCAGCGCCTGCTTGTCGGCGAGCAGAGCCTCGAGGTCAGCCGCCGGAATCGCCGCGAAGGCCTCGTCGGTCGGTGCAAACACCGTGAACGGGCCAGCCCCTTTCAGTGTTTCGACCAGTCCGGCGGCCTGTACCGCCGTCACCAGGCTTGTGAAGTTGCCGGCCTCGATGGCTGTATCGACGATATCCTTCTTGTTGCCGTGATGATCGGCGACGGCGGCAAAACTGGTCAGCGCGAACACGGCGGCAGTGATTGATGTCTTTACAAAGGTTTTCATTCAATGGATCCTTGTGGTTGAGGGAAAAACGTACCGTCAGTTCGATACGCGTCGCAGCTTGCGCGCGTGCAGTGGATGTGCTGTCAAATCGGAATGAACGGCGAATCAAGGATGCGTGAGCTTGTCGTCAAGACGCTGCCGCCGGATGGTGCGATCGACTATGTGCCGGAATGGATCGAGGCCCGGGCGGCGGATTGCCTGATGGCCCGTTTGCAGCAAACGCTCGAATGGGAACAGCGCAGTATTCGCATGTTCGGGCGCGTTTTTGCGCAGCCGCGCCTGATCCGGTTCATGGGCGACCCGGGCATCGTGTACCGCTATTCCGGCGGCAGCTATATCGCCGCGCCGTGGCATCCGGCGCTGCTGCCGCTGCGTCGGCGCCTGCGTGAGGAATATCGGCTCGAGTTCAATTGCGTCCTGATCAACCAGTATCGCGATGGCAGGGACTCGATGGGCTGGCATGCCGATGATGAGCCGGAACTCGGCCCGCGGCCGACCATCGCCTCGGTCAGCCTTGGTGCAGAGCGACGATTCCAGTTGCGATCGCGGCAATTGCCCCGGCAACGCTTCGAGATCAAGCCGGGGCACGGCAGTCTGCTGCTGATGCGCGGTGCCTTGCAGCAGCATTGGCAGCACCAACTGCCGAAGACGGCCCGTCCGGTCGGACCGAGGATCAATCTGACCTTTCGTCGTGTTCTGAGTCGGGATTGAACGGGCTGCCGGCTCGGCTGTCACTGCCATCATTGGCGGAACTGAGCACCTGCTCGATCACCTGTTGCGCCTGATCGAGCATGGCGCGGCACTGGCTGCCGAGTTCGACGCCCTGGCGAAAGTGTTGCAGTGATTCGGCGAGTTCAAGCTGGCCCGATTCCAGTTGTTCGACCAGTTGTTCGAGTTCTGCCAGTTTCTGCTCGAAGCTGCCGCCTTCGGCAGTTGTGGGGGCGGTCGGGCTGGACTTGTTCTGGCTCACTGCGGCGCGCTCGATATGGAATCGGAAGTTGATGATAGCAGCGCCCCCGTGCGCGAGCGCCATTCCAGCCGCGAGCGGCTTTGCCGCATCGCCTCGGCCAGCCGCGCTTCGAGCAGTTGCGGGCCGGCGGCACGCAGCGATCCGTCGATCCGCAGGCACGGCATGGCATTCCTTCGCCAGGGCGGAATGCCGTGTTCGCGCAGCAGATCGCGCAGCCGGTGTCCAGGACCGTCACGCCGAAGATGCAGCCGGTCGCCGGGTCGTGGATTCGACACGATCCAGTCGGCACCGAGCCGGGCGCGATCGATGCCGAACCATCGCAGCAGGCTGCCGTCGGGTAGCTCAAGCGCGTTTTCCGGCCCCCAGCGAACCGACCAGGGCTGCTGCGGCAAGCGGCCGGTTTCAAGCCAGATCTGCTGCTTCCAGGCCAGCAGCGAGGCCTGGGCCCAATCGAGCCGCGGCACGCGATCATGCCGTGCCTTGCCGCATTGCTGCCGAAATTCGATGAGCATCCGCAGCCGCGGCGGCTCAAGCCCGCGCCCGGTGCACCAATGGCGCAGCGCGGCCAGTGCGCGCGCTGGCGGAAGTTGCAGCCAGTCGGCAAGATTCAGCGTCGTGTCGGCATCGGTCGTCGTGCTCAAACGGGCCAGGTCGCGGTCGGCTCGAAATTGCAGTGCCTGCACCGCATCGGCCTGCCAGCCTGCCGCCTGCAGCACCGAGCCACGCGCGCCGGGCCAGCGCTGTTCGAGCAAGGGCAGAATCCGATGGCGCAGAAAGTTGCGGTCTGGCAGCAACCCCGAATTGCCGGGATCATTGACCGGCTGCTGGCTGCGGCCTGCCAACTGCCGCAGCACGTCATTGCGGCTCCAGTGCAGGATCGGACGACCCAGCCAGCCCGGTCCCAGCGGACGCAGCGGGCGCATTCCGGCCAGGCCGCGCGGCCCGGCCCCGCGCAGCAGACGCAGCAGCACGGTTTCGACCTGGTCATCGGCGTGATGCGCGGTCAGCAGATGATCGCCGGGTTTCAGGATGCTGGCGAAATGCGCATAACGCGCTTGGCGGGCGGCCGCTTCGGGCCCGCCGCGGTGATCCGGATCGACCGAGACGCAGACGATCGCGCAATCCAGACCGAGCGTCACTGCAAGCCTTCGTGCAGCTTCAGCCCGCCCGGCACTGCCCGCGTCGAGGCCATGATTGATATGTACCGCAAGCAGCGAATCGCGCCAGACACTGTCAGCGAGCAGCTGCAGCAGGCACAGCGAATCGGGGCCGCCGCTGAACCCGACCAGGTTGCGACCACGGCTCGACAGGCAATCGGGGTTCAGGTCCGGCACCGGCTCGCGTCAGTCGCGCTCCAGCGCGCTCATGGCCATCAGGCGCTGGTAGCGGCGCTCCAGCAAGTCGTCCTGTGGCAGCGCCTCCAGTGCCTTGAGCTGGTTGATCAGGTGTTCCTTGAGCCTGCCGGCGACTTCTGCGGGATTGCGGTGCGCGCCGCCCAGCGGTTCTCGAATCACCAGATCGATCAGACCCAGCTGCTTGAGACGGGTCGCGGTCAGACCAAGCGCGCCAGCCGCGGCTTCGGCCTTTTCGGCGCTCTTGTACAGGATCGAGGCGCAGCCCTCCGGCGAGATCACCGAGTAGATCGCGAACTGCAGCATGTTGGTGCGGTCGCCGACGCCGATCGCCAGCGCGCCGCCGGAGCCGCCCTCGCCGATCACGGTGCACAGGATCGGCACCTTCAGGCGAGCCATCACCAGCAGGTTGCGCGCGATCGCCTCGGATTGACCGCGCTCTTCGGCACCGATACCGGGATAGGCGCCGGGGGTGTCGATCAGTGTGATGATCGGCAGGCCGAAGCGCTCGGCCATCTGCATCAGACGCAGCGCCTTGCGATAGCCTTCGGGTCGCGGCATGCCGAAGTTGCGATGAATCTTCTGGCGCGTGTCGCGACCCTTCTGCTGGCCGATCACCATCACCGCACGACCATCGAGCGAGGCCAGTCCGCCGACGATGGCGTGATCGTCGGCGTAGTGTCGATCGCCGTGCAGCTCTTCGAAATGGTCGAACACGTGCTCGATGAAATCCAGCGCATGTGGCCGCTCCGGGTGTCGCGCGAGCTGTGAAATCTGCCAGTCGCTCAAGCCCGAGAAGATTGTCTCGATCTGTTCGCGGCAGCGGGCCTCTAAGCGCTGGATTTCTTCTTCCAGGTCGAACTGGTTGTCGGAACCGACATTGCGCAGCTCGGCCAGCTTGGCCTCGAGCTCGGCAATCGGCTGTTCGAAGTCCAGGTAGTTGTTCATCGGCAAGGCAGTCGGGCTGCGAGTCTGGGCTTGGAGTATAGCTTCAACGCTGCGGGACCTTGATCGGTTCGCGCGGGACCCGGGCCAGATTCCAGTTTTCAATCGCCCAGCGCCAGAGCCGGTCGAGAGATCCCGCCTCCGGTGGCGGCGGGTGGCCCAGTGCGCTCAGCAGCTGCCGCAGCGTGGTGGCCGGCGATCCCGCGGCAACCGGGTCGGAATTGTCTGATTTCGAGAGCTTGGCACCGCTGCGGTCGACCACCAGCGGCAGGTGGACCCATTGCGGTGGCGCAGCACCCAGCGCGCGATACAGTGCCTGCTGGCGCGCGCTGGAGTCAAGCAGATCCGCACCACGTACGACTTCGGTGATGCCGGAAGCGATGTCATCGACCACCACGGCGAGCTGGTAGGCGATCAGCCCGTCGGCTCGGCGGATCACGAAATCGCCGCATTCCCGAGCCAGATCGACGCACTGAGCGCCGTGGATCCGGTCGACGAAGTGCTCGGGCTGATCATTGATCCGGAACCGGATACTGCGCGCCCGCCGTCCAGGCGGAAGTCCATCGCGACAGGTGCCTGGATAGACGCCCGAAGCTGGCAGATCGCGACGACTGCAGCCACAGCGGAAGGCCGCGCCGGTTTCCAGCAGTCGAGTCAGCGCCGCGCGATGTTGTGCTGCGGAAGCCGACTGGTACAGCGGCGCTTCATCCGGCTGCAACCCGAAGCGTGCCAGCGTTTCGAGTTGATGCTGTGCTGCCCCGGGAACTTCGCGCGGCGGATCGATGTCTTCGATGCGAACCAGCCAGCGACCCTTCCGGCTCTTTGCCTGCAGGTAGCTGCCGACCGCGGCCAGCATCGAGCCGAAGTGCAGCGGTCCGGTCGGAGAGGGTGCGAATCGGCCCCGATAGACTGAGCTCACCTTGTGGTTTGAAGCGTTGGTATCCATATCAACGACAATTCATTACAAGCAGGGCTGGGGCGAAAAATCCGGGTGCCGAACGGATCCGGCGCTTGCGCCAGTCAGTGTGCCGGATTGCGCGTCGCAGGGGTGCCCCACAACCACAACCATTCGATGATGTGGAGAACAAGACGATCATGAAGCGTATCGGACTTTTCCTGATGACCAACCTGGCTGTGCTGATGGTGTTCGGGTTCGTGATGAACCTGCTCGAGCCGTGGCTGCGCGCCCAGGGCTTCGACGTCAACCAGGCGAGCATGCTGCTGTTTGCGCTGATCTTCGGCATGGGGGGCGCGATCATCTCGCTGCTGCTGAGCAAGCGCATGGCCTTGATGTCGACCGGGGCGCGAATCATCGAGCGCCCGGCATCAACGATGGAGCGCTGGCTGGTCGAGACCGTCGCGGCTCAGGCGCGTGCGGCCGGTATCGGCATGCCGGATGTCGCGATCTACGATGCGGCCGAGCCGAATGCCTTTGCCACCGGCGCCTCGCGCAACAAGGCGCTGGTTGCAGTCAGTACCGGCCTGCTGCGCCAGATGCAGGCCGACGAGGTCGAGGCGGTGCTGGCCCACGAGGTGTCTCACGTTGCCAACGGCGACATGATCACGATGACGCTGCTGCAGGGTGTACTGAATACCTTCGTTCTGCTGCTTTCGCGCGTGCTGGGCCAGATTATCGACCGCGCCGTGTTTCGCAGCGAGCGCGGCTACGGGCCGGGCTACTTCATCTCCGTGCTGGTGTTGCAACTGGTGCTCGGAATTCTGGCCAGCATGATCGTGATGGCGTTTTCGCGCTGGCGTGAATTCCGCGCCGATGCAGGCGGTGCCCGGCTGGCCGGCCGCGGCAAGATGATTGCCGCGCTGGAGCGGCTGGGTCGCAGCCAGCAGCCGGGTCAATTGCCGGAGGCGGTCGAGGCCTTCGGTGTGCGTGGCCGCACCGGCCTGGGCTTGAAGCGCCTGCTGATGAGTCATCCACCATTGCAAGAGCGGATTGCGGCGCTGCAGCGCGCCGGCGTGTGATCCCGCGAAGGCCTCAGCTTTCCTCGCGCACAAAGTCGTCCTGAACCAGCGTGACGCCGAATTGCCACAGCGCGGCAAGTTCGCTGGTGTTGTCGACCTGTGGTGCGATGAAGCGGGCTTGCTGGTCGGTGCCGGCGGCAATCATCTGTTCCAGCGCCTGGCGTGCAGATTCGTCATTTCGCAGCGCCGGAGCGATGTCGGCCGACAGCTTGATGAAGTCGATGTTGATGTTCTTGAGCAGCAGATCGACGCGAGCATGGATCGAAACGCCGAGCAGTACGAAGCGAACGCCGCGCACGGCGAAGCGGGCGATGAGACGCTGCAGTTCGCGCAGATTCTCGCCGATTTCAGCCTCGTGGAAGCCCAGCAGCAGGCGCGGCCCATCGAGCTGACCGTCGTCGATCAGTTGTTGCAGCCAGGCAACGAAGTCGTCGTCGTTGATGCAGGGTCCGCTGATCGGCAGCAGCAGATCGCCGGCGAAATTCGGGTTGTCGGCGCGCCAGCGCAGCACATGCTGCACCAGGTCGCGGTCCAGCGCCACGGAAAGTCCGGCGCGTTGCGCGGCCGGGCGAAAGCTCGAGGGCATGATGATTTCATCGCTGCCTTCCAGACGCAGACGGGTCTCGAACTCGTTGATCAGGAATTCGTCGTCCTCCATGCTGGTGATCGGCAGGCTGACCAGCCGGAATTCCTCATTGTTGAGCGCATGGCGCAGCTTCTCATCCCACTGTTCGCCGTCATCGGTGCCGCTACCGCTGCTCGGCCGATACCGCACATAGCTGTTGCCGCCGGTGCGTTCGGCTTCGCGCAACGCGGTTTCAGCCTGTGCCAGCAACTCGTCGGCGGAAAAAGTCTGGCCACCGCCGACTGCCAGGCCGACACTGGCGGTGACCTGGGGCGATTTGTCACGAATTTCGAGAATCCGGCCGGAGAAGGTTTCGACGATCCGGGTCGCCAAGGCCTCGGCCTCGCTGCGGTCGTCAAACCATATTCGGGCTGCGAAGATATGGTCCGAAAGGCGGGTCAGCATCTGGTCCTCACTGATCGCCTCGCGGAAGATCTCGGCCGCCTGGCGGATCAGCAGGTCGGTTGCCGCGGCACCGACCCGGGTCTGCAGCGCGGCGTGGTTGTCGAGGGTGGCCAGCAGCACTGCCATGTGGCCTTCGGCCGGCGGGTTCTCCAGCTCGGCGTGCAGGGTCTTGATGAAGGCCTGACGGTTGAGCAGGCCGGTGAGCAGGTCCTGTGAACGGAGCTTTTCCAGCTCCTCCTCGAGGATCGCGCTGTCGCTGACGTCGAAGCGCTCGCGCACCATGATCTGGGTGCAGGTCTCGCCGTCATAGTGCGCCGGTGCAAATTCTGCGGCAACGCCGAAGCTGCTGCCGTCGGTGCTGATTGCATTGAGTGTCAGCTCGCTTTCGGGAAGTTCGCCGCGGGACAGCGATTTCAGCAACTGCTTCAGATCGACCGAGCCATCTTCGCAGACCAGCAGATCGAGGATCGAGTAGCCCTCGAGTTCGTCGAAATTCCGGTAGCCGAACAGTTGCAGGTAGCTCGGGTTGGCGTAGATATGCAGGCCTTGGTGCAGGTAGGCGATCGCCTCGCTGGATGTTTCCAGCAGCAGATTGTAGCGCTCGTGAATGTCGCTGACCCGCCGCAGCGCCTCGTCTTGCGCCGTCAGCCGCCGCAGCAGGCTTGCGCGCTGGCCGATGACCCGCGCCAGGGCGCGCGGATCATCGATCAGTACGCATCCGTCGACCCCGGCACGCGCTGCAGCCAGTGCTGATGTCGCATTCTGATCGGTCATTGCAATCAGGTCGATCGGTCGGGAAATCTCGCGCAACTCGCGTGTCAGCGGATCCAGCAGGCCAATGCTGCCTTGATGCAGGTGAATCACGGCCAGGTCGATCGACTCGGTCTCGAGCAGTCGAGCGATCGCGTTCGAGGTGTCGGCGAAATGAAAAGTCAGATGCGCATCTTCAAGCATGCTCTCGATTTCACGCACCGTCGACGGGTCGTCGTCGACCGCTAGCAGGTTCAGGTCAGTTGCCGGCTCACGCATCGGGACTCCTTCGTGCTGCATGTGCCGCCGCGGCTGCGGGGCGGGTGGATGGCGATTGCTCGGTGCACGCCGGACGGTGCTTGTTTCCCGCGTGCCGGAAGCTTCACTGCTTGATTCATTGGCGAATCTGCTCGCATGCACCCTATGGTACGGGCAAGCGAGCGCTTGTGGATACCCCTGTGGTCGAGTTCCTGTGCCTGCGTCACAGCACCGGCACCTTGAAGGGCACGCCACTGAGCTCGCGCACCAGCCGGGGCACCAGGAATCCGGGCAGTTGCCGCCGCAAGCTGGTTACAAGCTCACGGGCACGCTGCTCATCGACTTCGAATGCAGCACTGCCGGCAACCCGGTCGAGCAGGTGCAGATAGTACGGCATCGCACCGTGGGCGAAGCCGGCTTCCATCAGCTTGGCCAGTGCCTCCTCGGAGTCGTTGACCCCGGCCAGCAGGACCGCCTGATTGAAAACCCAGCTACCGACCTCGCGCAGCCGTGCCAGCGCCGCACCGACCTCGTCATCGAATTCGCGGGCATGGTTGGCATGGATGACCATCACGGTTTGCCAGGGCAGATTCGACAGCCAGTCGATCAGTCCGGAATCGATCCGCGACGGCAGCGTGACCGGCATCCGGCTGTGGATGCGCAGCCTGCGGAGATGCGGAATCGGCCGCAGTGCATCGGTGATGCGACGCAGGCGGTCATCGGCCAGCATCAACGGGTCGCCGCCTGACAGGATCACTTCGACGATCGACGGGTCGGCGGCGATACAGGCGCGAATCTGTTCGAGCCGCTTGTGATCGAGCCGGTCGGCTGCGTAGTCGTATTCACGCCGGAAGCAGTAGCGGCAGTGGATCGGACAGGCCCCGGTGGTGATCAGCAGGACCCGGCCATGGTACTTGTGCAACATTCCGGGACTTTGCCGGCTGGCCAGGTCGCCGACCGGGTCGGTTCCGAAGCCGGATACCGAATCGCGCTCAGCCTGCGCCGGCAGCACCTGACGCAGCAACGGATCGTCCGGATCTCCAGGTCGCATGCGGGCCGCAAATTCGCGGGTCACCAGAAATGGAAAGCGGCTGCAGCAGTCGATCGACTCCGCCAGATCATCCAGACCGAGCCAGGCAAGCAACGCCGCCGGATCGCGCCAGGCCTGCCGCAAATCCAGCTTCCAGCCGGCCGTCGCCTCGGGCTTGCGGGTTGACGGTATGATTGAAGGATTCGGTGCGGTTTCTGCCACTGCGGTCATCCGGCCGGCGTTCGGTCATCAATCGCATATTGTAGAGGCGCAGCACCGCAGCTTCGAATCAATCCGTCGCCTCTTGCCAGAACGATCCTTAAACTACTGAATTCAAGGACAAACGAGCTTCCTCATGGCCAACTACAGCGCAAACGACCTCAAGAACGGACTCAAGATCCTGCTCGACGGTGAACCCCACAACATCGTCGAGACCGACTTTGTCAAGCCGGGCAAGGGTCAGGCCTTCACCCGCGCGCGCGTGCGCAACCTGCGTACCGGACGGGTGGTTGAAAAAACCTTCAAGTCGAACGAGTCGATCGAGTCGGCCGACGTGTTCGAGAAGGAAGTGCAGTACCTGTATACCGACGGCGAGTTCTTTCACTTCATGGATCCAGACAACTTCGAGCAACTGGCCGCCGATACCGCTGCGGTTGGCGACAGCTTCAAGTGGTTGAAGGAAGAAGATCGGTGCCAGATCCTGCTGTTCAACGGCAGCCCGATCGGCGTCACGCCGCCCAATTTCGTCGAGCTGCGGGTGGTCCGGACCGATCCGGGTGTGCGTGGCGATACCTCCGGCGGCGGCGGCAAGCCGGCCGAGCTGGAGACCGGTGCGACGGTGCGCGTGCCCTTGTTCATCAACGAGGGTGAGGTGCTGCGCATCGATACCCGCACCGGCGAATACGTCTCCCGGGTCAAGGATTGATCGCGATGCAGGCGCTGCTGCCGCGCTGGGTGGTTCCGGTCGTGCCCGAGGGCAGGGTGCTGGAGAACCATGCGGTGATCATCGACCGGGATCGAATCCGGGCGGTGGTCGAGGTCGAGGCGCTGGCCGCCGACTGGCCCGAGGTCGAGCGCATCGAGCTGCCCGAGCGCGCTCTGATTCCGGGCCTGGTCAACATGCACACGCACTCGGCCATGGCGCTGTTGCGCGGTCTGGCCGATGATCTGCCGCTGATGCGCTGGCTGCACGAGAACATCTGGCCGGCCGAGAAGCTGATCATGGGGCCGGACTATGTGCTGGCCGGCACGCGCCTGGCGATGGCCGAGATGCTGCGCTCCGGCACCACCTGCTTCAACGATAACTACTTCTTCCCCGACGTCACCGCCGAGGCAGCGCTTGCGGCTGGCATGCGCGCTGTGGTCGGTATGCCGGTGATCGGGTTTCCGACGCCCTGGGCCGAGACCGAGGACGAGTATTTCCGGCGTGGTCTGGAGGTGCACCAGCATTTCTCCACCGAAGAACTGGTCGGCGTCAGTTTCGTGCCGCACGCACCGTATTCGGTCGGTGACTCGGCGTTTCGCCGGATCCGTACCCTGGCCGAGGAACTCGATATCAACGTGCACCTGCACCTGCTCGAGGCGCGCGGCGAGATCGAGGGCTCGCGCGAGCAGTACGGCCTGCATCCGCTGGATCGCCTTGATGCACTGGGCCTTCTGGGCCCCCGCCTGCTGGCGGTGCACATGACTCAACTCGTCGATGCCGACCTGCCGCGCCTGGCGCGAGCCGGTGTGCATGTGGTGCATTGCCCGGATTCGAACATGAAGCTGGCCTCGGGCATCTGTCCGGTCGCCGGACTGGATCGCGCCGGCGTCAATGTCTGCATCGGTACCGATGGTGCGGCCAGCAACAACGATCTGAGTCTGCTGGCGGAGATGCGCCAGACGGCGCTGCTGGCCAAGGTAAGCAGCGGGGATCCGGAGGCGATACCGGCGGCGCGTGCGCTGTCGATGGCCACGCTTCACGGCGCACGCGCGCTGGGCATGGAAGATCGGATCGGCTCGATTGAATCGGGAAAATGTGCCGATCTGGCCGCAATCCGACTCGACCGGATCGAGACCCAGCCGGTCTACGACGTGATCTCGCAGATTGTCTATGCCGCCCAGGACAGCCAGGTGACCGATGTCTGGGTCGCGGGTCAGCGAGTGCTGCAAGATCGGCAACTCACGACGCTGTCAGAAGACCAGATCCTCGATGAATGCCGCGATTGGCAGTCGCGAATCTCGAGCGCGATCAAGAACTAGCAGCATTTCAGCCCGGATGCGGATGGAAATCCATGAAACCGCAGAAAACGAAGTGTCAGAAACCCATGAAACCGCAGATCACGCAGATTCACGCAGATTATTGTTCTGACTACCTGCTTGACTCAGCCAGCATTCGACCAGTGCCTGCAGGCGGTCCAGAAACTGTCTTGAACCGCAAATGAA
>NPIE01003619.1_pt1 | contig 26571 bp, 25 predicted proteins | sample 8637661 | NCBI WGS metagenome assembly NPIE01 (sample SAMN07420842, study PRJNA396082) | bioreactor metagenome | isolation source: sample BA12 brine-fed electro-methanogenic bioreactor BA | place: Japan: Kochi | collected 2016-12-09 | reverse complement strand
TTCGAACCCTGTGTCGCCCACCATGTTAATAAGACCGACGGGGAACGGCATCTTGCCGTTCCCCGTTTTATAATGAATCAACAAATATTTTTCTTCTCTAGAGCCCCTGAACTATCGACTGCTCCCTGCTTGGACCGACACCCACCAGCACAACGGGCACCCCGGTCTCCTCCTCGATGAAACTGACATAGTTCCGTGCGGCAGCGGGAAGATCTTCCATTTTTCTGGATTTCCCGAGATCCTTTTTCCATCCGTCCAGATGCTTGAAGACAGGACGCACGGAATCCAAAAAACCCGTGTTACCGCTGAAGTGGATTGTTTCATCCCCTCCGGTCTCGTAGGCTGTACATACGGGAATCTTGTCGAAACCGGACAGCACATCGAGCTTGGTGAGGGCTATGGCGTGTAACCCGTTGACTCGTACAGCATATTTCAGAGCGACAAGATCCAGCCAGCCGCACCTCCTTGGTCTTCCCGTAGTGGCCCCATACTCTCCGCCCCTGTTCCGGAGGGTCTCGCCGTCCACATCGGTATCCTCCGTCGGGAAGGGTCCTTCGCCCACCCGAGTGCAATAGGCCTTGACCACCCCGGTGACACGATGGATCATCGATGGCCCTAATCCGCAGCCAACACTTCCTCCGCCCGCGACGGGACTGGAACTTGTCACGAACGGGTATGTGCCGTGATCCAGGTCCAACAGCGTGCCCTGCGCCCCCTCCAGAAGAACATTACTGCCTGACTCAACAGCACTGGAGATCGTAAGTGAAGCATCCCCGACATATGGAGCCAGTTTTTCGCCCCAGCCCCTGGCCTCCTCAAAAACCTCTCCGAATGCCATCGGGTTCTCGTCAAAGATCCTGGTAAGGTACATGTTCTTGATTTCCATGTTGAATGAAAGTTTCTCACGGAGAACATCCTCGCTGAGAAGATCTTCCACCCTTATTCCGCACCTGTTGACCTTGTCCATATAGCAGGGCCCTATGCCCCTCTGTGTTGTGCCTATCTTCTTGCCCGAACCTCTCAGGCGCTCCTCCATGCCATCCATTGTCTTGTGATAAGGCATAACAACATGGGCAGCCCCGCTGATCACGAGGCGGGCACGATCCTTGCCCCTGTCCTGGAGTTCCTTAAGTTCCTTCAGGAGCTGCTCCGGGTCAACCACAACACCATTGCCTATGACGCATGTCTTGCCCGAGTAGAGCATCCCCGACGGAAGGAGATGAAAAACATACTTTTCTCCTTCGACGATCACTGTATGTCCAGCGTTGGCTCCGCCCTGGTATCTCGCGACAACATCCACACGGGAAGCCAGGGCATCGACCACCCTGCCCTTCCCTTCGTCACCCCATTGCGCTCCGATGATAGCTTCTACCCGACCCTTCATCCGGTTACTCCTCCCAGCCGCCAGTTCTTTTTTGCTCCAGATACTCCGGCACGGTCACAAATTTTACATCCTCGTGAGCCTTTTCGTACAGTCGCGGAAGAAATTTCAGTGTCCCCGGCCTCGCATGGCATATTATCACTGCACCGCCAGTCTTTCTGGCGATCCCTACAGCCTTGCGGAACTGGCTCCACATGAAATCTTCGCTGTTTTCATGATCCATAAAGCTCCTGTTAAGGGTCGAGGGCACCCCCATCTCAACCGCAACGGGAAAACCCACCGAATCTCCCGACGTTCTGCTGTCCACAAAAAAAAGGCCCTCAGCCGCTATCTCCCGAAGGACAGCCCCCATGACCCCACGATCCTGCGATGCTTTGGACCCTCTGTGATTATTAAGACCTTTAACTCCAGGCAAAGACCACAGGGCATTCCTTACAGCCTGCCTGATGCTCTCTTCGGACATTCCAACCCATACTAAAGAATGCCTCTTGCCGCCATCTCCGACAGCCTCCATTGGAAGGTGCAACATGAACGGTATATCTTTATCGAGGGCTATCTCCGAAGTCCTTCTGCTCTCGGCAAGGTATGGGATTATTGCCCAGGTCTGAGGCAATGGGATCCTCGCAAGATCGCGGGCCATCTCGACGGAGTAACCGAGATCATCGACGATCACAGCGATCACTGGCCGGGAAACATCGCACCACCCATTCGAAAGGGGCATGTGTGAGAAAAACCCCATCGTTACGATCAGGAGAATAAAACCTCTTTTCAATCTCCCGGGGGACATTCTTGCCATTCCCCGATCAGCGGGCTATAAGCAGCAGTTCTTTTATTGCCCTGTTAAGCTGTTCGTCCTTTTCCCTTTCCTTCTCCGGACCCCCCTCAACCTCAATATCCGGCGAAAGGCCCACCTTATCTATCATTGTCCCGGAGGGGGTGAAGTACCTGGCTATGGTCACGAAAACTCCGGAATCATCGGAGAGGTTGAAGAGTGTCTGGACCGAACCCTTTCCGTAGGTTTTTTTGCCGACAACCTGGGCCCTTCCCTGATCCTTAAGTGCCCCGGCAAGTATCTCGGAAGCGCTGGCGCTTCCCTCGTTGACAAGAACCACTACCGGCTTGCGGGTCATCATCCCTGGACGAGCGAAAAGGACCTCATTCGCCCTGTCGAAACGTCCCCTGGTGCTCACAATCACCCCGTTGTCCAGGAACATGTCCGCAATATCGACACAACTGTTGAGAAGTCCTCCAGGGTTATTGCGAAGGTCCAGGACAAAACCCCTGGCTCCCTGCTCTTCCAGTTTCTTAAGGGCTGCCCCGAAATCAGGAACCGTCTTCTGGTTGAACTGGATGATCCTGAGCAGGCCGACTTTGTCAGAAAGCATCTCCGACTTGACGGTCTGTATGGATATCTTTTCTCGAACGATGTCGAACCTGAGAAGATCCTCCACGCCTTCCCTGCGAATCCAGATGGTCACACCCGTCCCCGGCTCTCCGCGAAGGTTGTTGACCACCTCGTTCTGGGTCCACCCCAGAATGACCTCTTCTCCTATCTTGACGATATGGTCCTGGGGCTTGAGGCCAACCCTGTCGGCGGGAGTATCCTCTATCGGGCTTATAACAAGGGTCCTCCCGTCGCGCTGTCCTATATAAATCCCGAGCCCTCCGTATTCCCCCTGCATCTCTATCTCTTCCTCGTGCAGTTCATCAGGATCGACAAAACGGGTGTATGGATCGTCAAGGGCAGCGACCATCCCTCTTATTGCTCCATACAGGAGTACTCTCTCATCTACATCTTTTAAACCTTCGACATGGTAAGTCTCGACGATCACACGCGCCTGCTTCATCAACCACAGATCCTGGAAACCAAAGGGGGACGCGCTGTAAACATCCCCTCCGCTCCCGGCACCAGCTGAAAAAACCCAGCCCGCAAGGATCGCTCCTGTTATCGCCCCGAAAAGAATATCGCGTACCCGTCGAATCATTGCCGAACTCCCGCCCCTCGTTATCTTTCAGTTATCTTGCCAGGTAGCCAAGGGGATCCTTCGCATCCCCGTTAACGCGAACCTCAAAATGGAGATGGGGTCCCGAAGTAACCCCAGTGCTCCCTACGTTCCCTATGATCTCTCCATTCTTGACGATCTTGCCCTCCTCCACCCTGATCTGCGAAAGATGGGCATAGACGGTCGTTAGATCCCTTCCGTGATCGATGATTATAACCTGTCCGTATCCCCGGAGCCACCCGGCAAACAGCACCTCGCCCGGAGCAGCGGTCTTGACGGGTGTTCCCTCTCCAGCCCTGATATCCACTCCTGTGTGCATCATCTTGGTCTTGAAGACCGGGTGAACCCTGGAGCCGAACCTGCTGGTTATGTCTCCCCTCACAGGCCAGGCCAATTTGCCGCCCGTTGGGAAGACCGGCGTAACCACACCCGCCCTTGTTTCCTGCATTTTTCTTTTCTGGGCAAGAAGTTCCCTCACCTTGTTCTGTAGTTCTTTCTGGGATTCCTCAAGTTCCCTGGCAGCTTTCTCATGCAGTTTTTTTTGCCTGAAAAGAGTATCGAGAGATTTTTTTCGTTTTGTCTCGGAATTTTTCAGCGATGACTGCTGTTCCCCAAGTAATTTCCGCTGGTTATCAAGGAGTGTTTTCTGCTCTCCCATCTCCAGCCTTGCAGCCTCGAGTCTTTTTCGGCTCTCTGAAGTCTCCCTTATTATCCTTTCATCTTCACGGGCTATCCTTCCGAGAAGAAAGGCATTGTTCATGGCCTCGTGAGCGCTGGCAGCCGACAAAAGCAGATTGAACTCCGCGACACCACCATACTTGTACAGGGCCTGGAACCTGCCGGCAAGATATCTTTTGGCCTTTTCCAGTTCCGACACGGTCTTTTCTATCTCCGAGTCGAGCTCTCCGATCCTGATCTCCGTTCTTTCCCTCTGGAGATCAAGCACCGCTATCTTCTGTTTCAGAAGGGTGATATTCTGGTTTATCTTCGACAGTTCGTCAAGGAGCCCCTGTTCTTTCTTCCGGGAATCCGCTATCTGTCGCTGATGGTAGGCGATCTGCTTTTCGATCGCCTCCAGGCGGTTCTGCTCGGTCCTGATCTTCGAATCGATCTCTGATGCCACGGCCACTCCGGAATAGAGAGAAAAAACCGACAGAAGGATCAGCAACGTCAGGAAACGGCTATTCAACTTCATTATCAGCACCCCCCATCGGGGTCTAGTGTGACCTCGATGCCAGCCTGATAAAACGCGAGGCGGCAAGCCAGCTGCACATCCATCCCACGGTAACACCGGCACAAACCAGAACCAGCCCGAGTCGAAGAACGAGTCCCGTTCCGGAAATAAGTCGAAGAAAGGGAAGAGATCTTTCAAGTGCTTCTATAGCCGCCCCGTATGAAAACCAGATCAGAAGAGCCGATAAAAGGGCTCCGAGTGTCCCCAGCACCACACCCTGCAAAACATAGGGAAAGACGACAAAATTTCTGGTGGCCCCCACAAGGAGCATCGTCGAGATTTCTTCCTTCCTGGCATATACGCTGATCCTTATGGTATTGAATAGCACAAGAGAGGCGGAAGCCATCGATACAGCAAGAATGATCACCGAGAGTTTCGACACAAACGATGATATCCGCTCCAGCCTGTCCGCTATCGCCCCGGCGTAGACCACATCCTCGACCTCCGGCATGGAGATCAGTTCTCTTGCGATCACCGAGGCAAAGGCAGCTCTTTTAACCTTGACCTCCACACTTGGAGGCAGGGGGTTCTCGTCCAGGAGGGTAACTGCCTCGGCCTGCTTGCCAAGCTTTGCCTTCAGCTTTTCCAGCGCTTCGTCAGATGTAATAATATTTACGGAAGACACCGAATCGTAGGATGAGGCCTTCCTTGCTACGGATTCCAGAGCCTCAGGAGTATTCTTGACATAAGCCTGAACCATCAGGTCGCCCTCGACAGCGGCCACAAGATACCTGGTGTTGAGAACAAAAAGAACGCTCGCACCCACCAGAAAAAACACGGCCACAGAGGTGAGCAGTGTCAACACACTCAGACCCCAGTGTCTGGAAAGCAATCTCCATGTGTCCCTCAGTATGTAGTTAAAGGTCGCCATCGACCTCGTACCTTCCCTTTCTTTCGTCTCTTTTGACAAGACCCTTGCGCAGCTCGACCACTCTCTGCCTGTAGGCATCGACAATATACTGGTTATGGGTGGCGACAATAACAGTCGTCCCTGAGGCATTAATTGAAAGCAGAAGTTGCATTATCTCCTCTGCCTTGTGGATATCCAGATTACCCGTGGGCTCGTCGGCCAGCAGGATCGAGGGCGAGTTGGCAATGGCCCTCCCTATGGCGACACGCTGCTGCTCGCCTCCCGAGATCTGCTCCGGGAAAAGTGATCGTCTGCGCCAAAGACCAAGCCTGTCGAGAACATCGTTGGTCCTCTTCTGCACATCCGATGGGGGCACCCCTATCGCCTCCTGCACAAAGGCAACGTTCTCATAAACCGTCAGGTGAGGTAAAAGCCGGAAATCCTGGAACACCACTCCGATATCCCGTCTAAGGTAGGCCAGATCATAGGAGGCGATCTTCCTGATGTTGATTTCACCCACAGTTACCTGCCCCTTGGTGGGGATTAGTTCCCTTGTAACCAGCCGCAGAAGCGTTGTCTTGCCAGAACCGGTCGGACCTACGAGGTAAACGAACTCACCCTTGGCAATGGTAAGAAAAACATCCTTGAGGGCCACGATGTCGGGAGTGAACTGTTTTGTGACTCCGGCGAAGCGGATCTCCATTCTCTACCTCCTGCGCATCGACCAGACCTGTGCGGCCTCTCCGACGATCTCTCTGAAAGTAAGGCCATAATACTCCTGCAGTTCGGGAGGCTTCCCGCTCTGTCCGTACTTGTCCCCAATGGCTACAGACCTGACAGGAACAGGATTCTCCTTTGCACAGAGTGCCGAAACGGCTTCACCAAGACCTCCAACCTCATTATGCTCCTCTGCTGTCACACAGCACCCCGTTCTTCTGAGGGAGGCCAGTATCAGGGGGGCAGGCAGGGGCTTCAGGCTAAAACAGTCCAGGACCTCGGCGTTGATACCCTGTCTGAAAAGGATATCCGCCGCCTTTAAGGCTTCGTGCACCATGATACCACAGGCACATATAGTGACTCCTTCGCCTTCCCGAAGCAATCGTCCCCCTCCGATCTTCATCTCCGAACCTGCCATCGCCTCTACCGCTTCGACCTTTTCCGAGCCAAGACGGATATACACGGGGCCCTGATTCAAAGCTCCAAGAGAAACCATACTGAAAGCCGAAGAGGCATCAGCAGGAACCAGGACGGTCATTTGGGGAAGGCTTCGCATTATCGCGATATCCTGGTTCATCTGTTGAGAAGCTCCATCTTCTCCCGCCGAGAGACCCGAAAACGTTCCCGCAAGAACCGCTGAAAGACCCGGGATCGACAGGCTCGCCCTTATCTGGTCAAAGGCCCTTGGGGCCATGGAGGCGGCACGGGAACAGGCGAAAGGTATCTTCCCGGTAAGGGATAGTCCTGCTGCCGTCAGGATCATGTCCTGTTCGGAAACTCCGCAGTTGAAACTCCTTTCCGGAAACTTCTCTTCAAAGATCGACACACCGCATGAGGCGGCCGTGTCCGTATGAAGAAGGACCACCTCCCTGTTCTTTTCCGCAAAGTCAACAAGCCCCTCTGCAAAACCTTCAAGAGTACTGGTCAATGATCTTCACCCCTTCCAAAAACAGCAGAGGATGATTCCATCTCTCGCAGCGCCTGCTCCATCATGTTCCTGTCAAGGACCTCCAGCGGGCCGATGCAGCCCTTCTCCGCCAGGGAAAAACCCTTTCCCGGGATCGTATGAGCCAACACCGCGCAGGGAATGCCCTCCGTTGAGTTTTTGGCAAGAGTCCCGGCGAAGGCGGATTCAAGGCCATCCATATCGTGCCCGTCCGTTTCTTCAACACGCCATCCAAAAGACTCGAACCTGTTTCTTACAGGCTCGATCTTTTTACCAGAGCCCTCTCCCTGGTGCATCCCGGAACCATTCATGTCAACTATTACAGTAACTTTGCCCAGGCCCAGGTTTGCTGTCTGCATGACCGATTCCCATACGGATCCTTCCTGAAGTTCGCCGTCGCCCATGAGACAAAAGACCCTTTGTTCTGATCCGTCAAGGCGCAAAGCAAGGGCCATGCCGTTGGATATGCCGAGACTCATGCCCAGTGAACCTCCCGAAGCATCGATCCCCGGGGTCCTCGGAGTTTCCGGGTATCCCTGGAGCATCGAACCCAGCAGCCTGAAATTCCAGAGTTCCTTCCTGTCAAAGAAACCCCTGTTCGCCAGGACCGAGTAAAGAGCAGGGCATGCATGGGGTTTGCCCGGAACGAAGCGGTCCCTCCCATGCCAGAGAGGTTCAGCAGGCCGAATATTCATTTCTTTCCAATAAAGATAGACCAGGATATCTACAACCGAAAGAGATGAGGCCAGGTATCCCGACCTCGCAACACCCGTCATCCTTACAACATCTTTCCTTGCCTCAACAGCCTTTCTCTCCAGGTTCCGCCTTTCGGAAATATCCATCTCTCTCACTCACCGCCGAGAACGGTCCCGAGCATTTTCGCAAAGGACTCTTCGATCATTGCACCCGATTCTGTCACCTTTTCCTTTGTGCCAGAACACATAACCATTTCAGGAAGGGGGCCCTCTCCACTCCAGACAGGAAGCCCCCACCGGGACGCAAACCCGGAAACTTTAGGATCGTATGGAACGGCCACGCACGGCATCCCTGCCATTGCAGAGAGAACACAGAAATGCAGTCTCATCCCAAAGGCCTCGGATCCGGATCTCCAGGTCTCCACAACATCATCAAATGTTCTGACCCTCCTTATGGCAACGGGCGAGAACAACCCTTCACCGGAGAGTCTTTTCATTACTTCCAGATCATCATCAGAAAGAGCCACACCCATTAAAGGCAACCCGGTCCTCTCGCCCAGGATCCTGGCGGCAGATGCCGCCGTGGCTGGAAGAGAACCGGGCCAGGGCCTGATGTTGACCAGCAGGTGATCCCTGCCGCCACCGTTGATATCCATCCGATCCGAAAGGGTCAAAACCGTATCCGGAGCGATATTTCCCTCCAGGCCATTGGCCTTCAGCCAATCCAGGGAACCCTCGTCCCTTACACACCTGACCCTGCATAGTGAAAGAGCATCCCGGGCAAAAAATGAAGCAGCGCCGCTTATTAACGGCCCAATGGACTGTCCGAAAGCCCACGGGATGCATCCTGCCAGAACCGCCATTCTCACGATCCCCCAGTAATAAATGCAGGAACGGATACTGGTGGAATCCTGAAACAGTCCGCCCCCGCCGAGAAGCAGGGTCCTGCTCTGTCCCAGGGTTTTAAAAACTTTCAATGGATCCCACCGGGGAACCAAAACTGTTCCATAACTGCCCTCGATATTGCCTGATGCGCTCAGCACGGCAATTCGGTCGGAAGGAATGCCGTTCTTTATCAGGAGACTTACCAGTCCATGGGCAATAAGTTCATCCCCAAGGTTCCCGAAACCGTAGAAGCCGCAAATAGTCACATCGAGGGGGCGCTTCACCCCGCGAGGACCTCCCGCCACCTGCGCCAGACCGGGAGGACAAAAAATACGAGAATGGCCGAAAGCACGAGGCCCACGAGCAAACCAGTCCACAGACCGTTAAAAACTCTCAGGAATATAAAGGTCGTGTGGGTATGGAAATGGCAGAAACTGTTGACCACCGATGAAAAGGCAAGGGTCGTGCCCAGCCTGAATATCTCACGATACCCTGGCCAGATATCCATGCGTCTCACCGTGAACCAGAGAACAAGAGCAGGATATCCGGCGAAGATTTCCTTGGTCCTTGGCCTGGCTACGAGGATCTGTTCGAGAAGTTCCCTGAAGCGGATCTCCCACCCGGGAACGAACGAAACATTGCCGCTCCGGAAAACCATAAGCCCGGCAGCAGCAAGGATCCCTCCTATGAGTGCCAGTTCGCCCCAGTGCGGGGGCCGGGACAGGACGTTTTCAAATGATTCCGGGTGAACCCGCCTCTTGAGGTCATGTAAAAGCACCAAAAGCGGCGGAAGAAGAAGGGTCAGTTTCACCCCGGAAAAAGCATCCATTCGAAGCATATACCATGGCGTGCCGAAAAAACCGGCTATGGCAAGCCCGGATGCTACTGCCACCCCCACGGACATGAGCACTCCCCTTACGGGTTTTCGGAAATTCTCAAGTGCGAGGAGCGAAGCCTCGGTGGCGGCCAGAGCCGCGAGAAGGGCCCCCGTGAGTTTGATCACAGGAGATATCTTCAACATCAAAAAAGCCAGAACCACAGACAGCCCCAACAGCGCTACCAGGGTTTTTGTCCCGAAATCCCTTTCCGCGCCCAGGTATCTCGAAACCAGCCTCATCGAAAGAAGAACAAGGGCCAAAGCGCAGGCAAAAGCAGAGAAAAGACCGCTCCTCCACAAAGGAAGCGTTTCGGGCCAACCGTTGCCGATCCCCAGTTTTTCAAGACGTCCAGAGATCCTTCCACATTCATTTGCGAAACGGTCCAGCCTGGATCCCGAAAGAAGATCAGAGGGCCTGAGATAAAGCAATTGCACCGAACGTTCCCGGGCAGCCCGGACAAAGCGTTCGACAAGATCGTCCCTCGTCAGTCTGCGGCTTACTATCTCTTCCTTGCGGACACTGTGCAGGGAGAGGACATTTGGAAACAGGGCCCTTTCAAGGAAACCGACACCTATCTGGCGCGAAAACTCCACCTTTGCCACAGAGATCTCTCTTTCTCCAAGCAGCCTGGACAGAGGTCCAAGTTCCGGATAACCCGCGACAAAGAGCCCCGCCGGGACGACGCTCCTGATATTCGGGAACCCGTCGAGAACAATTTCAACTGAATCTGCTACAGAATTACCCGAGATACCTGGCGTCGAACCGGGACGGTATATAAGAGGCATCCCTGTCCCTGAGGCCATCTCGAGTAGAGGATAATCGGGCAGGATTCCGGCTTCGAGGGTCTCTGAAAGGGAAAAGGGAAGAACCAGCAACAGGTCTTTATCTTTATCTACTTCTATAACTCCCGGAAACCGGGTCTGGACAAAAAACCTTATCCTGTCGTCAAGTTTGCCTTTTCCCGAAAAGAGAAGGGCCGCAGAATCCGGCCAAACTCCCTCGGGAAGATCACCGTGGATAAGGTTGCGGGCCGAATCAAACTCCACCGGGAGCATCCCGGACAGAAGTTCCTGCCCCGTAAGTTCTCCAACAGCCAGGGCCGTAAGCCCTTCAGCCTCGAGTCTTTCGACTGCTTGCTCAACAGGGAGACCCGCCTCCCTGGCCATATTGGCAACATCTCTCATTTCGACGACAAGAGCAGCCACGCTTCCTGATCTTTCTGCCGATATACGCGGTACAAGTCCCAGGGCACCGATAATTGCTACAACCATCATCCCTGCCGCAAGAACAAAAGACTGCCTGACTCTCATCCCCTCACCTCCACTGCTGCTCAAGAGATATCCCTGCCTCCTCGAGGAGTCTGCTCAGCCTGAAAAGGGGCAGGCCCACGACGTTGAAATAACACCCTTCGATAGAACTGACAAGAAGCGAACCCCGTCCCTGTATGGCATAGGCTCCCGCCTTGTCAAGGGACTCACCGGACCTTACGTATCTCTCTATCTCCTGTTTTGAAAGCTCTCGAAAAAAAACATCCGTAGACTCAAATCCGGAAACAGAGACACATCTGTGCCTCAGCGCAACCCCGGTCATGACGGTATGCCTTTTCCCGGAAAGCATTGAGAGCATCCTTGCCGCATCCTGGGCATTTTCTGGCTTGCCAAGTATTAAATCGCCAAGGGCTACAACCGTATCTGCCGAGATCACGAGTGCATCTGGACATTTCCGGCGGACACATTCCGCTTTCTCATCTGCAAGCCTTACCACGAGGCCGGAGGGGGATTCCCCCCCGCTGACGACCTCATCGATATCAGGTGGAACAATACGGAAAGACCACCCGAGATCGCCGAGAAGGGCTGCCCTGCGAGGACTTGCGGATGCAAGAACTACATCTTGCGGGAAGGACTGGTCTATCATCATCTGATCATCAGCACGCCTATGACCCCACCGATGAAAGTCCCAAGGTTCAGCCTGAAAAACAGCCGGAAACCAAACCGGGCAATAAGGACATCGACATCGCCGATATCAAAACCGATGTTGACAACATTGCGAAAAAGATTCTCCGTCGCCTGGAAACTCTGGAGATAAACCCCGAGGAAACTTCCCAGAATGACGCAGAGGATAAGTATCCACCACCTTGACGACCCCCCGGACCTGGCCATCTACATCACCTCCCGGAAATATTGACAGCCAGGACAAACGCTCCGGCGATAAGACAATAAACCGCGAACACCTTCCATTTCCCCCTGACCACGACTTTACGGAGAAGTGAAAGAGCGAAAAGACCCGAAAGAAAAGCAAGGAGCACCCCGATCCACCACCCCTGCGGAAGGGAGCCGGAAACTCCGGATATCCCTCCGGCATCGGGGAGTTCAAGGATCGCCGCTCCCAAAATGGCGGGAAGCGATAGGAGAAAAGAAAAAGAAAAGGCTTCTTCGCGTCCCATACCGGACTTCAGGCCCGCGATTATCGTCAGGCCGGACCGGGAAAGTCCCGGAAATGCCGCCAGCCCCTGTGCAAGTCCAACCATCAGCCCCGTCGGAACCGACACTTCACCATCTTTGACACTGATACCGTTTCCGTACCATAGAACCGCACCTGTAAAGACAAGGGCTAACCCTACAAACAGGGTATTGCCGAAAAACACATGTATAACGGGCCTCGTCACCAGAACAATCGCCACCGTGGCCGCCGAACCTGCCAGGACACTCCACCCGTACCTCCAGCCGGGATGATCTCTTCCGGCTCTGGAAACCAGTCCTCCGAACCATCCCAGAGCTAAATAAATAATCTCCTTACTGAAAAAAACAAGTGTAGCCGCCATGGTAGCAAGATGCAACATCACATCAAAGGCTATCGCGGGGTCCTGCCAGCCGAACAGGGACTGGGCAATTACCAGATGTCCGGAACTGCTCACTGGCAGAAACTCCGTGAATCCCTGGAGAAGGCCAAGGAGAGCGCACTGGGAGATCAGCATCCTATTCCTCCTTGCCTCTTACCAGGTTGATATCCTTGACAATGAGAGCAATGTTGTTGGCGTGATCTCCCACCCTCTCGAGGTTGCTGAGGATATCTATGAAGATAACCCCCGAACCCGGGTTGCATACTCCCTGGTTGAGTCTTTCTATGTGCCTTTTTCTAAGGCCCCGCTCCATGGCGTCAATCTTGTCCTCCAGTTTAAGGACCTTTTTTACCTTATCTCCATCGGATGTCTCCAGAGCTTCAACCGCAAGGAGCAAGGCCTCCTCGGCCATGGATATCATCGCGTTGAACTCCTCCATGGCAAGATCCGAGAAGGGGAGGTTATGCTCGATCTTGTATTCGAAAAGTTCAATAAGGTTTTCCGCGTGGTCTCCAACTCTCTCAATATCACCAACACCGTTTACGAAGAGGGACAGTGAAGAGGAGAGCACCGGTGGAAGGCTGACCTGCATGAGGTCGGCGGAATAGGCCGTTATCTCTCTGGTCAGGTCATTGACACAGCGCTCAGTCTGGTTCACCTGTTCTATCATCTTTCTGTCGCTGTCCACGAATGCCTTCTTGACATCCCGGATCATCTCCAGCGTCAGAAAGCCCATCCTGACGAGTTCCTTTCTTACCGCCTCCACTGCCGCTATCGGAGATGCCGAAATAAGGTTCTTGTCCAGAAACCTCGGCCCCATCAAAACGGGAACCCCGTCATCGGGAAGAACGGTCCTTACAAGACGTACAAAGGGGTTGATGAAGGGCAGGAACATAAGGGTATTCAAAAGGTTGAATATTGTGTGAGCGTTGGCCAGTTGTCTGGCGATGTCGGAGGAGGTCAGCATTACGAGATGTCTGAAAGGCTCAAGGAACAACAGAAACACGATCACTCCAATTACCTTGAAAAAGACGTGCGCGAAGGCGGACTGCTTTGCGGATCGGTTGAGGCCAATGGAAGCGAGAACGGCCGTTATCGTTGTGCCGATATTGTCGCCGAAAAGTATCGGTATTGCCGAGTCCAGAGTAAGAAGCCCCTGGGATGCCATGACAATAGTAAGGCCCACCGTCGCGGAACTGGACTGGATCAACATGGTCAGCAGGGTTCCCGCCAGAACTCCCAGGATCGGATGATGCTGGAACGCCAGGAAAACATCCTGCCTGTCGCGGAGGAAGTACATAGCACTCTCCATGGTCTGCATCCCCACGAAAAGAAGCCCGAAACCCACTATGCCGTTGCCAATATATTTATGTCTCTTGGTCCTCCCGAAGACGGCAAAAATCATGCCGAACCCGATGATAGGCAGGGCAAACTCCTTTATCTTGAAGGCGATTATCTGGGCCGTTACCGTTGTTCCAATGGATGCTCCCATGATAACGCCTATCGACTGCTTCAGGGTCATCAACCCCGCATGTACAAAACTCGCCGTCATAACCGTTGTCGCGCTGCTGCTCTGAATCAGAACCGTCACGATCGCGCCCAGCAAAATTCCCTTTACCGGAGAACTGGTGAGGGCAGATATCAGGCGGCGCATTCTGTCCCCGGCAAGATCCTGAAGAGACTCCCCCATCAGTTTGATGCCAAACAGAAAGAGGCCGACCCCTCCCAGCAAGTTAAAGAAAAGTCCAGTTGACAAGACTGCATCTCCCCCGATTCAAAAACGTCACTTTTCCTGAAAAAACCGGCTCCGTCAGGAACCGGCCCGGGTTATCATGATCTTGATAACCGGCGGCGTACGGCTGAATCTTTTCAGCACACTCCTTGCCCTGTTTCTTATCCTGTTCGAGACCTTGTCAGGATCCTGTGTCCTGCCTTCATGCAACTGGGCCACGATCTCCATCACAGCACCCTGAAGATCTTTCGCAAGCCCCCCTGCGTCATCCATATGAACGAATCCTACACTATCGATCAGGGGCGGAGCGATAAGTCTCAGATCCCTGTCCAGGGTTATCGAGATAACCACCAGGCCTTCTTCGGATATCTCCTGCCTCTCTCTCATTAGACTGTCCTGCATCTCGCCAAGAGCCATGCCATCGACCAGAATCGCCCCCGAAGTGATTTCTCCTCTTTTTGCCTGGGCCTTTGTCCCATTGATCGAAAGAAGGTCTCCATTCTGAAGGACGAAGGTGTTCCTTGCCGGAATATCCATCTCCTGCGCAAGCCTGGCGTGTCTTACGAGGTGGCGGTATTCTCCGTGCATGGGGACAAAATATTTTGGCCTTACCATGCTCAGCATCATCTTGAGCTCTTCCCTGGCGGCATGGCCGGAAACATGAACCTCCTGGTCGCGATCATAGATAACCTCGCATCCGCATTCAAAAAGCCGGTTGATCGTCCTGCTCACAAGTTTTTCGTTTCCCGGGATGGGAGAGGCAAAAACAGCCACCACGTCCCCCTGGCCTAGATTTACAAACCTGTGTTCTCCCTTGCTCATTCTCACCAGGCCCGAAAAAGGCTCACCCTGGCTCCCGGTCGTGAGAACTATCAGGCGGTTGTCAGGAACCTTGCCGACATCCTCCATCGGAACGAGTATGTTTTTGTCCACATCTATGTAGCCCAGCTCGATGGCGAGGGTCACATTCTGGATCATGCTTCTCCCCATCAGGGCGACCTTTCTGTTGAAGCGTGAAGCTACCTGAAGGATCTGCTGGGACCTGTGAAGGTTTGTGGAAAAGGCAGCAATAACAAAACGGTTGTTCCTGTGAAGCCGCAGCAATCTTTCCAGGGTCCTGCCGATTATTCTTTCGGACTGGGTAAATCCGGGTCGCTCCACATTTGTGGAATCCGAAAGCATGAGCAGTACGCCCTTGCTGCCGAATTCAGAGAAGGTCGAATAATCGGTTATTCTTCCGTCCACCGGGGTCGGGTCAAGTTTGAAATCTCCCGTATGGATAACCGTTCCCACCGGAGTCTCAATGGCCAGTCCAACTCCATCCGGTATGGAATGGCACACGGCAATGAATGTTATATCGAAGCATCCAAGGCTGAATTTATCACCGGCTGAAAACTCGAAGGACTTCGGAGTGTAGTCAGGACAAGAATCACGGAACTTGGCATCAACCATGCCAAGGGTCAGTTTTGTTCCATATATTGGCACATCCAGCCTCGGGAGGATCAAAGGAAGGCTGCCGATATGATCTTCGTGTCCGTGGGTCAGGACCATCCCACGTATCCGGTCCCTGTTCTCGAAAAGATATGATGCATCGGGTATTACAAAATCTATTCCAAGCATTTCCTCATCGGGGAACATGAGGCCACAGTCTACGACCATAATATCCTCCCCGTATTCAAGGACAAACATATTCTTTCCTATCTGCCCAAGCCCTCCGAGGGGGATGAAACGCAGTTCACTGTTTCCTTTTTTCTTCCTGCCGCGCCTTTCGCGCGACCTTGTATCCACCATCATTTCACCTCCGGTTGACTATCCTACCACGTCCCGGCGGCTTAGTCCCACGGAAAAAGGGCCTGCCGAACAGTATTGTTGATGTAAGCAAATATCTTCCGCTCAATCGCTGTAGTCTTTCCCGTCTCTGTTTCCAACATCTCCCGGAGCGCTCTCCTTCGTAAAGAGGCTCCTGGATCTGATTATTTCCCTTTCGGGGGCAGCGTTATGATCCGGGCGTTTCGATACCACCTCCAGAAGGGCCTCGGCGCTCCCTTCGGCATTAAAGGCCTTGATGAACCGCCTGGCCCAATCGGCCGTATCCTCGACTATGCTCTCCCTGACTTTTTCCGGAAGAGCCATGATCTCATTGTGAAAAGGTTTGTTGGCCTTCTTGTAATCACCGGATTTCTTGGAGAAACCCTGGTCGTCGGCCCATGTGACCATCCGTTCCCACAGTTCGGGAGGAACGCCTCGGCTGTTATTCTTGACGTAGGCGTCGTCCCGGACCAGGGCATTACCCGTAGACGGGTCCATCTCCAGGCCAAAGACGACATTCTGCCAGAGGGTTCCCACATTGCCCTTGTTTATGCCAAAGTTTACGAAGCTGGACACCTTGTCGAGAGGTGTACCGGATATTCCGTGCTGCGCTATCACAGCCCCGAAGGGAGCGATCGATTCAGCGATCTCCTTTGTCCTGGAAAGATCGATACCCTCCTCCTCCCCGAGGGAACTGTCGTAGGTTCCGTGCTTGCTGCCGTTTGAAATAGCAAGAAAATCCGGGAACACGCCCCATGAATTAAGTCCTCCCACGAAGAAGAGCGCCTCCTCGACAGTCGTAATCTCGCCGGGACCCTTAATCTCTCCCACTTCCGCCTCAAGTCCCAGGTAGGGGGGGACATGCATCGCTACATCCCTTGTAAAGCAAAGGTTCTCCCAGTCCGGGTTATGAGAGGCATCGATCGCGACCGATGTCCAGCCATTCTCCACCAGTTGCCTCAGGTGAGCGATGGACCGCAGAAGATCATCCCTGGACTTGATCGCATAGTGATCCACATGGAGGCCGAATACGACACCTCCCCCGAGTTCCGCCGAATAGCGTGCGGCAAGACCCGGCACGTTGTCAAAGGTGCAGCCGCAATAAGTCGCTTCAGATTTGGCCAGCTCCAGCATCACCACCGCGTCCATCTCTTTTGCGGCCTTCAGAATTCCCTTTATGGTAAGGGGGTTCCTGACATTGGCGGCCATGACTATCGACCCCGTCTTCCTTGCTGCGGCCGCTATGTCCCTGCCGCTGACAAGGGCAAGAGGTTCGGTACCGAAAGCCGCCTGTACGTTCAAAGGTCTTTTCTCCAGAAGTTCCCGGAACGATCTGCTGTCTACGTTCATACCGCGAACACCTCCAGTAATTGTCTGTATTCATTGTACACTCAAGAATGGCCCTTTACTCCCCTGGACTTGCTTTCGTCCCGATCCCGGTCACAATCCTGATCTCTGGTCATTGACTACTCCACTTGACCCGTGATAATATATCCGTCGCGCTCGGGGAGCGAATTGCCTTGGGGGATCGTCTAATTGGCAGGACGCTAGACTCTGGATCTAGAAGTCGGGGTTCGAGTCCCTGTCCCCCAGCCAGATTTACAAGTGGCCCCATCGTCTAGTGGTCCAGGACCCAGGGTTCTCAGTCCTGTAACACGGGTTCGAATCCCGTTGGGGCTACCAGTTTTTTCAGGGCGGACGCCAGTGTGTCCGCCCTTTTTCTATCCCGTTGCCTTGAGATTATAGACGGGCCTCAGTATGGCGGATACATCCACCGTCTCCGCAACCTCTTCGCGAATATCCTCCCAATTCCTGTAGGCCATTGGCGATTCATCTATCGTCGCGGAACAGACCGACGTTGAAAATATACCTTTCATGCTCCTCTGGAACATCTCCATGGATATGTCTCCGTCACTGAGCCTTCTTTTCATCTCCTTGCGGCCGAAAAGACGCCCGGCCCCATGGGGAGCGGAGCAGTTATACGCGGGGTTACCTCTGCCTGTTCCCCTTACTATTCCCGAGGACATGCTGAGGGGGATCACCACCTTTTCCCCATTCCGGGCCGAAATAGCCCCCTTTCGGACTATCCCGTCCCTGTCGCTGATGTAGTTATGAACACTATCGGTGATGGAACCCATGTCGGGCTTCAATCCATAGAACCCAAGGACCGAGTCCAGTATCATGAAACGGTTATGTTCGGCAAACTCCTGGGCAACTGCGAGCCATTTCATGTATTCCCTCCCCCCTCTGTCCATGGGGAGATACTCCAGACCCTGCGGAATGCCCTCCCCGAGGCCCGAACCGCGGAGAAAAGACCTCGCCATATCCTGGAAATATCCTGCGACCTGGTAGCCGAAGTTACGGCTCCCGGTGTGGACAGACAGGAACAGATTGCCATCTCCGTCTTCGTCAACCTCTACAAAATGATTCCCGCTCCCGAGAGTTCCCAATTGGGTGATTGCAGGGGCCGACGTTCTGTTCCGGAGGATCCTCCTGTAGAAATCATCCGCGAGACCCGCAAGTTCCTCCATCCTCCCGGCTCGACGGGGAAAACGTCCGCCGAAGCGATCAAAGGCAGACCTTCCTCTGTGATGGTTGGACCCCAGTGGGACCGCCTTCCTGATATGGGCGTCAAGGTCCCCGAAACTTGCGTTCCCTCTATCAACACCATCCATTGGCGAGAGCATGACACCACAGCCGATATCAACTCCTACGACGTTTGGGATCACTGCATCCCTGAATCGCCCCGTAAAGCCTATTACGCACCCCGCCCCAACGTGACAGTCCGGCATTATCGAGACGGGACCATCTACCGCCGGGTGTGAAGTTATGGCCCTTATCTGATCCATGGTCTGTTCATCAACATTCCTGGCATGAACTATAAGGTCTTTCATCATTACCCTCCTTCTGTTATTTTACACAGAGACCTGTTGTGTAATCTCGTTGAGAGTATTTTTTTCAGTTAGGCTGCAACGATCCAGGAAGGGAGCACCACTAATGGAAAGTTCCACCTTCGGAAACGCTCTTGAAGGATGCTTCGTTTTCAGGGGTGACCGGATCCTGGTAAAAACAGGATACAGGGCATCTCTTCCGCAAATTGCGGAGATCAGGAATATGGGCTGTTCGACAATATCCGGAAAGACCGCCGTAGGACAAAGGCCGGGCAATTGCTGGCTGGAAGTTGGAGAATGCGTCAACATACCCGGAGATATGGAGTTCGTTTCACTCAGGGATATATGGGGAATACTGGGGGAAAAAGCTTTCTTTGAAGCCGGGAGAGCCTTTCAGCTTAAGGAGTGGCATCGCCAGAACCAGTACTGCGGACAGTGCGGTTCACCGATGAAAGACAGCAAGGCAGAGACCGCCAGAATGTGCCCCAGCTGCGAAATGATCAGCTATCCCCCCGTTTCGCCGGCTATCATTGTGGCCGTCGAGAAGGGGGAAACACTGCTTCTGGCCAGGAGCCCCCGCTTCCCGAAAGGACGCTACAGCATCCTCGCCGGATTCGTCGAACCGGGGGAAACCCTTGAAGAAACAGTGGAGCGGGAACTCATGGAAGAAGTCTCCATCAAGGTTAAGAACATCAAATACTTCGGAAGCCAGCCATGGCCCTTCCCGCACTCTCTGATGGTGGGCTTCACGGCAGAATGGGAGTCGGGGGACATACAGGCCGACGGTATCGAAATAGAAGACGCGGACTGGTACAGTATCGATTCATTCCCGGAGATCCCTCCGAGCATAAGCATTTCGCGGAAGCTTATCGAGGACTTCATAAAAAGGAAAGGCCAGCCCGTCCACCCGGTTGCTGCGTCAGGGGATTAGCGACTGTTTTTTCTCTCTGCTGCTGGATGATATCGACCATGTCACCGAATGAAAGCACGCCGAGGAATTTTCCACGCTCACCTGTCACCGCCACGTTGGCTATCCCGGAGGAGACCATAAGCCCCAGGGCCTCCTGAACGGTGTTTGTCGTACGAACGCTCGAGGCCGTCTCCAGGATATCCAGGACCGGATCATGGCCATCGCTCTTTCCCGGGTTATCGACCCTGGCACTCCCACAAAGCCTTCCGTCCTCTACAACGTAGACGAACCGGTCACGACAGAACTTCAGTGACGTATCATGGGCCACCCTTCGGGCATCATCTATCGTAGCGGCAATATCAACTACAGGAAGACCCTCGGACCTCACGGGAACATCTCTCACCTTCATGAAACTGAACATCGAAAGAGGGTTCCCGGCACCCACAAAATCCGCCACGAAATCATCGGCAGGAGAGGAAAGAAGATGCAGTGGCTCTCCCTCCTGGGCGATGGCTCCATCCCTCATTATCGCAATGCGGCTGCCCATTTTCATCGCCTCATTGATGTCGTGAGTAACGAAAACAATGGTTTTTCCAAGCCGGGCCTGAAGATCAAGGAACTCATCCTGCAGTGCTATCCTCGAAATGGGATCCAGCGCCCCGAAAGGTTCATCCATCAGGATTATTTCCGGATCCCCCGCCAGCGCCCTTGCCACTCCTACTCTTTGCTGCTGCCCCCCGGAAAGCTGGCGGGGCCATTTATCCCCGAACTCTTCCTTTGGAAGGCCGACCAGATCCAGGGCCTTCCCGGCCAGCATCATGGCCTCGCCACCTGGAACTCCCTTGAGTCTGGGAACCACCGAGACATTCGCCGAGATACGCATGTGAGGAAAAAGACCGATGCCCTGAATAACGTATCCCATACGCCTCCGCAGGGTCACCGGATCCATCTTCGATGTATCCTCACCGTCAATAAGGATCAACCCTCCGGAAGGTTCGACAAGCCTGTTGATCATCCTGAGGATGGTCGTCTTGCCGCACCCCGAAGGGCCTATCAGAACAAGGATCTCGCTCCGGGGAATATCGAGATCCACCCCCCTGACTACCTCGGCTCCTCCATAATTTTTCCGTACACCTCGCAGGCTGATGGCTGCCTCGGGGAAAGAGGTAACCGCCTGAGGGGGTATGGCAGTCATTTTTTGGGCTTGCCCTTCTGGAGCTCTTCCTCCCAGGTTATCAGGGAGTGGTAATAGATCCTGTCCCCGTCGTCATCCAGACCTCTTGTAAGTTCGCTGATGTGAGTATGCCCCGCGTGAACTTTTTCGAGAACGTGATTGACCGCCTCTTCGGGCAGGCTTGCGGCCCCACAGGTATAGATATCAAGGGCGAGGTAACCCGCCTCCGGCCAGGTATGAACGGAAAGATGGGATTCGCTGATAACAACCACTCCACTGACCCCATTGGGGGGAAACCTGTGGAAAGAAACAGCCCAGACGTGGGTGTTGGCCTTCCTGGCCGCTTCCACGAGAATCTCCTGCATCCTGTCCACTTCGCCGATAACCTCGCTGCAACCAGATGCTTCTACAATGTAATGTATTCCCCGGGGATCCATAGCCTTACCTCACTTTGCTCTGGGATAGCCCTTCGGAAGACAACCGCACCCAAGGGCACAACGGCTGACATCATACCCCTTGGGGCCAACTTCGTGAAGAACTCAAAAGATCATTCCTCGCCAATATTATCCGGCATTCCCTCGATATATTCACGTATCTCGTCCCTGACTCTCCGGAAAAAGGCAAGGACCTCCTCCTCTGTCCCTTTCGCGCGGGAAGGATCATCGAATCCCCTGTGAATTATTCTGGTCGCCTCTCCTGGGAATATCGGGCATGTATCCCTTGCGTCACCGCAAAGAGTAATAACAAAATCAAAAGGGATATGAATAAGTTCCTCCACATGCTTGCTCTGATGCCTTGAGATATCCACCCCCGACTCCCCCATAACCCTTACGGCTAAGGGATTCACCTTGCCGGGCTCCGTTCCCGCTGACCAGACCTCCATGGTATCTGACTTCAGGTGCTTGCCCCAGCCTTCCGCCATCTGGCTCCGGCAAGAATTATGTGTACAAAGAAAAAGGACCCTCAACATGGTCGAAAACCCCCATTCTTGAGACACTCCGGGCGCCTGGCACCCGTCTGCATCTTGACTTGCCTGCATGATTAATTATAGACCCCTCCAGCGCTCACTTTCCATGTACAATCTAGCATAACCAGTTTTCGAATAGGGAGGAATTATTGTGAAAACCATTGGTCTCATCGCAGGGGTAAGCTGGGAGTCTTCAATAGACTATTACAGGATTTTGAACGAAGAGATCAGCCGGAGGCTGGGGGGGCTTCATTCCGCGAAAATCGCAATGTATTCTGTGGATTTCACGGAGGTGGAAACCCCGTTGAGTGCCGGGCAAAGGGACGAGGCGACAGCCGTCATCGTGGACGCGGGCAGACGTATCAAGAGTGCTGGAGCCGACTTTTTCGCCATTTGTTCCAACACCATGGGAATGTTTACTCCCGACGTCGAGAAAGCCACTGGAATGAAAGGCATCTTCATTGCAGATGCCATCGGAAAGGCTATAAAGGACATGGGCATGAAGAAAGTGGCCTTTCTGGGTACCAGGTTCACCATGGAAGAAAACTTTTACAAGAAAGTCCTTGTCGAAAACTATGGACTGGAGCCCATGATACCCGATGGCGAAAACCGGAAGACAGTGGACGACATTATCTGGAATGAACTCTGCCTGGGGATCATAAAAGATGGATCCAGGGATAAATACGTGAACATCATAGAGGGACTGGCCGCTAAGGGGGCAGAATGCGTTGCCCTCGCCTGTACGGAGATCCCCTTGCTGATCAGGCAGGAACATGTGTCCATACCCGTATTTGACTCCACCCTCCTTCATTCATTGGCAGCCGTCGATATGGCCCTGGCCTGAGAGGATCGACCTTTTGCTGGAGACGACACAGGGGCAGGCAACGATGCATCGGCGTTGCCACGAACAAAGACGGCATAATCCCGGAGGACATCGAAGAAAAGATCAAAAAACACTCCCCTGAAATGGTCTGCGTAATCCCGACTTTTCAGAATCCCACAGGGCGGACCCTCTCCCTGGACAGGAGAAAGATGATCGACGAACTTGGCGCTGGCAAATCCAGACGTCAGAGTCGCCTACGTAGCGGGTGAGGGTTTTTTTATCGAGGGTAACGGAAGGGGAAGCGACTGCATGAGGATCAGGATCGGAGCCAAGCGCCTCGGTCGCCTGATCTGCAGCAAGGCTGCGAGAAACCTCAAAGGGTGACTTGCTGCCGGTTTCAGCAGACACCCTTTGGGTATCCGACAAAACCAATATCACGATGGAGTAACAATGAAAGGTTCTCCTCTATCCATACAGGCCTTCTTCTTCTCGTCCATCGAGCAAACCGCAACTTCTCCCCGACATAGAATCTGCGGTAGGCCTGTACCGGGCCCCCTGGCACCTTGTACTTTTCTGGCATGGCCTGCGGAAAATCAGTCAGTCCAACAGACTCGAACCTCATCCCCTCGATCCGCTCAAGGACCATCAACGAACTGTGATCCTCAAGTGTCCGATACCTGTATCGATATTCCCTGTTCAGAGCTATTGCCAGATTCTTTAGCCACCGCAGGTTCGCAAAGGATTCACCTGCCCATAGAACGCAGGGATGCTTCACGTGGGTTGATTTGTAAGGTGTTGAAAAGCCCTTCCCGTTCAGGGCAGTACAAATGATCTGGGTGCTCTCCAGGATCATCTTCACAACGTGCTGATCACAATGATAGCGGGCGCACTTCGATATATCGAGATCAAGAACGAAGATATTCATATCTCACCCCAAGTCTAGAATAGCAGGAAATTCCGGCAACCCACGGCAAACAGGCCAGTTATTTCAGTGCATAATTTGCAATCCGGTTTGTCAATTATCTACGGGTTCAGACCTGCCAAGGCTACTGGATAACGCTCGTGGGGTTTTCGAAAAGAATCACCATGCTATAATGATAACATTATAGATTTTTTCATGAGGGTTGCTCAACAGGAGGCAACAACGTGAAGATATGGTTCAAAAGATGGCTGGCTTATCTGTTTATCCCTTTCGGGATTGTACTGCTTGCCCTGCCGATAAGCACCCAGAGGGTCAGTTATCAGGAACGTGAGGCCCTTTTTCTGGGCGTAACAGAAAAGGCAACGGAAATGACCGGAAAAGATTCGCAACTTCCCGTGATACAAGAGGATTATCTATCCTGTTTCCCTTCTCTAAAAACCCTGGTTGATGGTATCACGCAAGAAATGGACAGGTTTGGCTGGGAACACACCCCTATACTTCAGCGACCCGAAGCCTCCGTGAAAGAGTGGGAAAAGTTCATTTCCCTGAACGCTCCCGGGGGGAAATTTCTGCTCTGGAACAGAATATTCGAAGGCCGGATATCTCTAACAGGAATGCAAGTTTACGAAGAGATCCCCTTCTTTGCAGAAGGGCGAAGGGTAACCGGTCTCATTCTTCTTTGTGCCGGACTATACTCGCTTTTCACTGCATACCCGAAAAGAGGATCCGGCATTTACATCGGCAGGAAAAGAGACGTTATTATCTGGGATACAGTGATAACAGGGTTCGCTGTCCTCTTCTCTCTATGGTTCCTCGACATGGCTTTTGCCCTCCTTTTCGGGGTCGCTCCAAAATGGAAAGAGGAAATATCCTGGGGGATGGGTACATTCATGGTCGTTTTTGCAAACCCCTTTCTCGCTCTCGCTACCAGTGCTATGTCAGCCCAGGTCCTGCAGATAAATTCCGACGGCATCAAACTAAAGGGACTTTTCATCAAATCAGAGGTCAAATGGCCAGATATGGAAACCATAGGAGTCACGGAGACTTTCTCGCCTCGAAAATCCGCCGGGGTTGCATCTTCGCACAGGCTGATAAAGTTTCTGGTGATAAGAGGCAGGTCCGGGAGAATTTCCATAATGGAGCCCCCGTCTGCATCTACGAAACACAAGATCATGGCAGAGATAAGGAGAAAAGCCCCTGCCAGGTTTGGAAACAGCATAGATATGGCTGAAAAGGAATGGGTAGCACTTTTTTGATTTCTATATGAACCAGACAAGGATTATTTGCCTGCTTGAAATGTTAAAATATTGAAAGAGTCAAGGATCATCAGGGAGGTCGAGAGACATGCCCGTAAAAGGGAAAAAGTTTCTGGCGGTTTTTTCCACAGCGGTGATGTTGGCCTTTTTGAGCCCGGAAATTCTGTCGGCGGTCACCTTCGAAAGCAAACCCGTCGACGCGGGTTCTCCCAAGATAACCCAGCCCCAGACTACCCAGTCTAAACAAGACGAAAAAACTCCAACCCAGCAAAACTCGCCCCAGCAAGCTCCTGTTTCAAGAGGATCAAAATCAGTAGATCAACTCAGAATCGACTATCTTTCCCAGGTCTCCCGCCTCACGCATTACTGGGACAATAAACGCATGTTCGCAAAGTGGATAAAACTGGCTGAGATGAGCAAGTTCAGGCAGAGGATAAACCAGATAGAAATCGCCGTAGATCCGAAGATCGACGCCGTCGCAATGTACCAGCCCTTTTGGGAAACCATAACCCTTATAGACGACCCGGCCAACTACCACTACGATACCGTAGGGTCTGGAACCAGTTGGGTCGTTCTTTGGCATGAGGCTATCCACGCCATTAGCCATGGGCATGAAAACGGGAGTTTGACTCCCCCCAGACCATTTCAGGGGGCTCCTGTTTCTCTGGGAACCCATGCAGGAAAAAAGAAGGAAACAGAAATAGATACCGCATTAGAGGCTATTGACCATCTCTACATCGGTTGGGCCGAAAGCTGCATTACTGCCATACCCTTCCTTGAGAGGATCGAGGACATCATGAAGGCCAACGGCAAGGACACACCTCCCGAGGATGTCCAGAAAAAATCCCAGGAACTGTGGGCAAAGGTGTTGGAGGCGGCAAACTATTCGGTCTATGGAGAACTGCCCAACGAGAGGGAACGGAAAGAACTGGAAGATATGACAGGCTTCCATTTTGACGTTAATGAGATACTTGACGGTTATCTTTCCCTGGGTTATCCGATAGAGTACTTTGTCTCTTCCATGACCGATGACCAGATATGGGCCCTCTTCCCAACCTCGGCACAGGTGGGTATGGATGGTTTCCAGCCACAGATGGAAAAAACAAAGTCAGATGAACTTAACGCGGTATACATCAAAGGGTGGGGGGTCGGAATATCGGGGAGACACTGTGTCATTCACCTGACCCTTTACGGATCCTCCGAAATAAGCAGGGAAGTGTGGAATGCCGTAAGGGGTACGGTAAAGGGTGAAACAGTTAAAAACATCGGAGACGACGCTTACATCATGGACCTGGGGTCTGATAACAGTTATCGAGCCGTGGCCCTTTTCCGCAACGCCCATGTTCTGATGACCGATTGTATTTTCAACCAGACTTCAGGCGGCATCACAGTCACCAGATTGAACGTCAACTGGAACTACGTGAAATGGATATTCAAAAACATGGAGGCCCTGCCGGCTGCACCTGTCCCGGCCGGTGTGGAGACATCGATAGAAAAACTCAGAAAATAGACATCCCCCATCAGGTACTGCATGATTACCGTTTCGGGGGGTGGCTTTCGGAAACAAATCACACTTTGTCGCCCGACTTTCTGCGTAAGTGGACTATCTGGCCATAATCAGGTCCTCAATAGCGTAGAGGGTAGAGTAGAGAGAAGGAG
>NPIE01004387.1_pt2 | contig 26614 bp, 26 predicted proteins | sample 8637661 | NCBI WGS metagenome assembly NPIE01 (sample SAMN07420842, study PRJNA396082) | bioreactor metagenome | isolation source: sample BA12 brine-fed electro-methanogenic bioreactor BA | place: Japan: Kochi | collected 2016-12-09 | reverse complement strand
TCCCAGCCCGATACCGGCGAGCAGGCCCTGGAAATTGCCGAAGTGCTGGTACGCAGCGGCGCCATCGATGTGCTGGTAGTCGACTCCGTTGCCGCCTTGGTACCCCGGGCCGAAATCGAAGGTGAGATGGGCGATTCCCATATGGGTTTGCAGGCACGGCTCATGTCACAGGCTCTGCGCAAACTGACGGGCACCATCAGCAAATCGAATTGCAGCCTGATCTTCATCAACCAAATCCGAATGAAGATCGGGGTCATGTTCGGCAACCCGGAAACCACCACCGGCGGCAACGCCCTCAAATTCTACTCTTCGGTCCGCATGGACATCCGCCGCATCGCGGCCCTCAAGCAAGGCCAGGATGTCATCGGAAACCGCACCCGGGTCAAAGTGGTGAAGAACAAGGTTGCGCCGCCCTTTAAAGAGGCCGAATTCGACATCATGTACGGCGAGGGGATCTCCCGCGAAGGGGATCTGGTCGATCTGGGCGCAGCCCACGACATCATCGACAAAAGCGGAGCCTGGTATTCCTTTGAAGGCGAACGCATCGGCCAGGGCCGGGAAAACGCCAAACAATTTCTGCGTGACCACCCCGACATGAGCCAGTCTATCGAACGAAAACTATTTGAGCACTTCGGCCTGGCAGCGCCGGCCGCCGCTGCAACGGATGTCAGCCATGGAACTGAATGAAATCCTCACTGTAGCTCTTAAGGCCAAGGCTTCGGATATTCATCTCAAGCCGGGACTGCCGCCCATTTACCGCATCGACGGCGCCCTGCGACCATTGCCCAAAGCCGACCGAATCAGTGCCGACGAGACTCGTCAGATGGCTTTTGCCATCATGAACGAGAAACGCCGGCGCCATTTTGAGGAAACCCATGAAATTGATATGGCCTACGGTGTACCGGGCCTGGGGCGATTCCGTGCCAATGTCTTCAGCCAGCGCGGCAGCATCACCATGGTGTTCCGTGTCATCCCCTTTAACATACCCAATCTGGCCGACCTGACCCTGCCGCCGGTAATCAAGAAAATCTCCATGGAATCCCGCGGCCTGGTCTTGGTAACCGGTGCCACCGGTTCCGGCAAATCGACCACGCTGGCCGCCATGATCGACTACATCAACAGCCAGCGCACCGTACACATCATTACCGTAGAAGATCCTATTGAATTCCTTCACAAGGACCGCAAGTCGATCATTAACCAGCGGGAAATCGGCAGCGACACGGAAAACTTCCCTACCGCCCTTAAATATGCCCTGCGCCAGGACCCGGATGTAATCCTGGTCGGCGAGATGCGCGACCAGGAGACGGTAGAAACAGCTCTGCACGCCGCCGAAACCGGCCATTTGGTCCTTGCGACTCTGCATACCGTCGATGCACCGGAATCGATCAACCGTATCATCTCGGTATTTCCGCCTCATCAGCATCGGCAGATTCGCGCCCAACTGTCCGGTATTATCAAAGCCGTCATCTCTCAGCGCCTGGTACCGAGAGCTGATGGCAAAGGCCGCGTCCCTGCGGTAGAGGTCATGGTCTCCACGGCCCGCACCCGCGACCTTATCGACGACCGGGAAAAGACCAAACTGCTGCGCGATACCATTCAGCAGGGCTATGTCTCCTACGGCATGCAGACTTTCGACCAGTCCCTGATGACCCTCTACAAACAAAACCTCATCAGCTTTGAGGAAGCTCTGCGCCAGAGTTCCAACCCCGACGACTTCAAGCTTAAGGCCTCCGGCATCTCCTCTACCTCGGATCTGAGCTGGGACGATTTTGAGCACTCCCACGAAGGAGAGCAGCAGGGCGAAACAGAAGATGTACCCGAGGGCAATGGCCAGGAATGATGCCTTCAACGCTGCCGTGCAGCTACTGAAAACCCGCGAGCGCAGCGAAAAAGAACTGACATCCAGGCTGCAGCGCAAAGGGTTCGGGCCCGATGAAATATCCGCTGCAATGGACCGCTGCCGGGAATACGGTTACGTTGACGACAGTCGTTTTGCCCGCTGCAAAGCCCGCCAGCTGTTAAGCAACGGCCGGGCCGTCGGTGCGCGCCTGCGAAGAGAATTGCAGTTTGCCGGCGTCACTGAAGAGCTTGCCGAACAAACCCTGGCGGAGTTGCAAAATGATTTCAACGAGGAGATGCTGCTTAGCGAACTGCTGGAGCGGCGCTTTGCGTCTTTTGACTATCGCCAGGCTGACGACCGGGAGAAACGCCGCGTCGTCAATTATTTTTTACGCCGGGGCTTCGCCCTGGCGACCGTATTGGAACAACTGAAGAAACCACACGCTGGCTAAACCAAAACTGTCCTACAAGGCGTAGCGTCATTTCAGGGCTAAAAGCACACATTGCCTTTCAATATCCTGAAAACACTGCTCCGCCGGAATCGGACTTTTTGCGATGCCAACAAGAAAGGTAACAGAGACCGCCCATGCTCACAGCCAATGAAATCCGCAGCCGCTTTTTACGCTACTTCGAGGAACGAAACCATACCCTGGTTCCATCTTCGCCGCTGATCCCCCATAACGATCCGACCCTGCTGTTCATCAATGCCGGCATGAACCAGTTCAAGGACCTTTTTCTGGGGCGCGAAAAGCGTGACTACGTACGAGCTTCTTCCGCACAAAAGTGCGTTCGAGCCGGCGGCAAACACAATGATCTTGAGAATGTTGGACGGACCGCCCGTCACCATACCTTCTTCGAAATGCTCGGGAACTTCTCCTTTGGCGATTACTTCAAAGAAGATGCCATTCGTTACGCCTGGGAGTTTCTTACCGTTGAGATGGAACTGCCTGTCGCCAAACTATGGATCACCGTATTCCAGGATGACGACGAAGCCTTTGCCATCTGGCGGGATCAGATCGGCCTGCCGGAAGAGCGGGTCATTCGCATGGATGAAAAAGACAACTTCTGGTCCATGGGAGACACCGGTCCCTGCGGCCCCTGTTCGGAAATTCACATCGACCAGGGCGAGGAAATGTCCTGCGGGCCCGATTGCGGTATCGGCAGCTGCGACTGCGACCGTTATCTGGAACTGTGGAACCTGGTTTTCATGCAGTTCGACCGCAGTGCCGACGGAGTGCTGACGCCATTGCCGAAACCCTCCATCGACACCGGCATGGGCCTGGAGCGCATCGCCGCCGTGGTTCAAGGCGTACAGAGCAACTACGACTGCGACCTGCTGCGAGGCATTATCGCCTACATCGAAAAGCTGGCCGGAAAAACGTACGGTGACGACGAGGAACAGGATGTGTCCATGCGGGTCATCGCCGACCACAGCCGGGCCACCGCCTTTCTTATCGCCGATGGCGTATTGCCGAGCAACGAAGGGCGCGGCTACGTTCTGCGGCGCATCATGCGCCGAGCCGCCCGCCATGCCAAGATGCTCGGCTTCGACGAACCGGTCCTTTACCGCAGCACGGTGTTCGTTCTCGAATCGATGGCCGAAGCCTATCCTGAAATGGCCCAGCGCACCGATTATGTAGCCAAGGTGGTCAAGAACGAAGAGGAACGCTTCATCCAGACCCTGGATAACGGACTGCGCATCCTGAACGAGGAAGTCGCGCGCCTGCAAGAACAGAAACAGACCGTCATCCCCGGTGAGATTGCCTTTCGTCTCTATGACACCTTCGGCTTCCCCCTTGACCTGACTGCCGACATCGTTGCCGGCGAAGGCTTCTCTATCGACGAAGCCGGTTTCGAAAGTGCCATGGAAGAACAACGCCGCATGGCCCGTGAGCACTGGAAAGGCTCCGGCGAAGAAGCCGTTTCCGGTATCTACCGGCAATTGGTCGAAGATGGCCTGCGCAGCGAATTCAACGGCTATGAAAACCTTGCCGGAAACTCTGAAATCATTGCCATCCTCAAGGACGGCCAACTGGTAACTCGTGCCGACCAGGACAGCGAGGTAGAGGTCATCACCGCCGCTACTCCATTCTATGGCGAATCGGGCGGACAGACCGGCGATCAAGGCGAACTGACCACGGCCACGGGCAAATTGACGATCAGCGACACCAAAAAGCCTTTGCCGGAATTGACTGTGCATGTGGGCAAGGTCATTTCCGGCAGCATTGCCAAAGGTGCCAATGCCGAATTGAAAGTCGACAAAGTCTTGCGTCAAGCGACCGCGCTCAACCATACCAGCACCCATATTCTGCAAAAAGTGCTGATCGAAACCCTCGGCGAACACGTCCAGCAGGCCGGTTCCCTGGTAACGCCCGAGCGGTTGCGGTTCGACTTCATCCATTTCTCGGCTTTGACCGCTGAAGAAATCGCCAGAATTGAGGAGCAAGTCAACCGGCGAATCCGCAACAACCTGCGGGTTGCTACCCAACAGATGTCTACCGACGAAGCGGTTGCCGCCGGCGCCACCGCCCTGTTCGGCGAAAAATACGGCGATGCGGTACGCGTTGTAAAAGTAGGCGACTTCAGCATGGAACTCTGCGGTGGCACTCACACCGACGCCTCCGGCGATATCGGCCTGTTTAAAATCGTTCAGGAAACCGGTATCGCCGCCGGAGTTCGACGCATCGAGGCCGCTACCGGCTCCAAGGCATTGGAACTAATCGCCGAGCAGGAGCAAACCCTCGACCAGCTGGCGGCTCTGGTCAAGACCGACCGGCCGCAACTGGAAACCCGCCTGCGCAAGTTACTGGAACGGCAAAAAGAATTGGAACGGGAAGTTGAGGCCCTGCAAGGAAAACTCAACGCAGACCAGGCTGGCGATCTGCTCAACCAGGCCAGCGAAGTAGCCGGAATCCAGGTGGTTTGCGGCCGGGCCGACAACCTCGACGGCAAAGCGCTGCGCGAATTGGCCGATCAGGTTCGTGACCGGATGGAATCGGGTGTGCTAATCCTCGGCGGCGCTAACGACGGCAAGGCCGGCCTGCTGGTGGCCGTGACCAAGGACCTGACCAAGCGTCTGCAGGCCGGAGCACTCATCAAACAGCTGGCCGCCATGGTCGGCGGCGGGGGCGGCGGCCGGCCCGACCTGGCCCAGGCCGGCGGCAGCAAGCCGGAGCAGCTTAACGAGGCTTTGGAGGCGGCGCCTGGACTGATTGCTGAGGCGCTGGAGACTGCTTAAGAAAAAAACATCGGTGGGATTGCTGATTGCAATCTAACCTTTCAGGGCTAAAACCGGCGGGTCGCGTCCCGCCGGACGCCCTACTTTTTGTCCGAGCCAACAAAAAGTAGGCAAAAAATGGCTGCCACTGCGTGGGGCGGTTGATTGGCGGGGCGGGGGAAGCAACAGGCTGTTAATGGTTCCGAAGTGCCGGTGGTTTTATGCAACGCCCTCTCTTCTGACGGTTGGCTTTGAAGACACTCGGATAGCTTCTCTTGCAGAGTTGGGGCCCATGTTTTACTGGTGTAAAACCTTTAAAACCCAGCTTGGAGCTATTCTATAAATAATCTACTGCAAAAAGAACGGAGATAATCATGAAAGGAACCATTGTTCGCACCCCGGAACAGGAAGAATATGCCCATCCTGCCCATGATCGCTTCTTTTTGCGCGACGTGGTAACCGCGGAGCTCAACCCTGCCCTCTCCGTTCATCGCGGCCGCATCGAAGTTGGTGGTGAAATCCGGCCGCACGCCCATGACCAGCAGGCCGAGACCTTTTACATCCTTACAGGTGAGGCCCTCTGCACCATGAACGGCAAAGAAACCCTTCTCAATGCCGGCTGTTGCGTGGTGGCTCCGGCGGGGGTCTCTCACTGCCTGAAAAACGTGGGAGAAGAGCCCGTTGAGTTGCTGGCCCTCTTTACTCCACCTATAAAATAATTATCCCACCCAGAAGACGACCGACTGCCGACACCTTCGTAGGCAGTCGGCAGTTTTTGTTATACTCTCTTTCTTCCCACTCGCAGCGCCATCATCATTGTACGTCTGGCAGCAGCTCCATAGAGCTTTCCCAACGTTGCAGTTCTTTTAAAACACCTACATGATATCCCGTGCGGTCAGTTTTTACCGCCCCTGGCATAGGTCCGGAACTTTGCCATTTTTCTTTTTTTAGCCTAAGGCCTGTGTTAGAATGACTCCTATTTTTTTCGAAATGTTTTTCAACCTGAAAAGAGACCATGGATATTCGTGGAACAACTATCGTATGCGTACGTAAAGACGGCCAGGTTGCTCTGGCTGGCGACGGCCAGGTGACCCTGGGAAACACGGTCATGAAACATACCGCCCGCAAGATTCGTCGCATGTACAATGATCAGATCCTGGCCGGATTCGCCGGCAGCACTGCCGACGCGTTTACTCTGTTCGAAAAGTTTGAAGCCAAAGTGCAGGAATTTCGCGGTAATCTGTCCAAGGCAGCGGTTGCCCTGGCCAAGGACTGGCGAACCGACCAGATCCTGCGCAAACTCGAGGCCCTGCTTATCGTAGCCGACAGGGAAACAACCCTGGTTTTGTCCGGCTCCGGCGACGTGATCGAGCCGGATGACGGCATCGCCGCTATCGGTTCCGGTGGTCCTTTTGCCCAGGCTGCGGCCAAAGCCTTGAGGAACCATTCACAACTTGGCGCCCGGCAGATCGCTGAAGAAGCACTGAAAATCGCCGCAGAGATTTGTATTTACACTAACGATCATATCGCATCCGAGAGCTTGCCGTGACCAACTTCACCCCGCGGGAGATCGTCTCTGAACTCGACCGCCACATCATTGGCCAGAACAAGGCCAAAAGAGCTGTAGCCATTGCCCTGCGCAACCGCTGGCGGCGCCAGCAGGTGCCCGATGACCTGCGCGATGAAATCGTGCCGAAAAACATCATCATGATCGGTGCCACCGGAGTCGGCAAAACGGAAATCGCCCGGAGATTGGCCAAACTGGCCCAGGCCCCTTTCATCAAGGTCGAGGCGAGCAAGTTCACCGAAGTCGGTTATGTCGGCCGCGACGTCGAAAGCATGGTGCGCGACCTGGTAGACTTGGCAGTGATCATGGTTCGCGACGAGGAAGCCCGCAAGGTGCGCATCAAAGCCGAAGATGCCGCCGAAGAACGACTGCTCGATCTGCTGCTGCCCGGTACCGACACCAAGGAACTGGGCGAGGATGCAGGCGAAGGAGGCACCCGCGAAAAGTTGCGCAAACTGCTGCGCCGAGGTGCCCTTGACGAACGTACGGTAGAGATCGAAACCCAGACCGCCAAGATGCCGGCCATGGAGATTCTCACTCCCCAAGGCACCGAGGAAATGGGATTCAACATCAAGGAGATGTTCGGAAACCTGTTCCCCAAGCAGACCAAACAAAGCAAATTCAAGGTCAGCGAGGCTCGCGAACTGCTTATTGAAGAAGAGGCAGAGCGGCTTGTCGACATGGACAAAGTCAACACCCTGGCCAAAGAACGGGTCGAACAGAGCGGCATCATCTTCATTGACGAGATCGACAAGATAGCCGGCCAGAGCAGCCGCCAGGGACCGGATGTATCCCGACAGGGTGTACAGAGGGATATTTTACCCATCGTTGAAGGCTGTACCGTCAACACCAAGTACGGGCCGGTCAAGACGGACCACGTATTGTTTATCGCTGCCGGAGCTTTCCATATTTCCAAGCCTTCGGACCTGATCCCCGAGCTGCAGGGACGCTTTCCCATCCGGGTCGAACTGGAAAATCTTGGCGAAGAGGAGTTCATCCGCATCCTCACCGAGCCGCAAAATGCTCTCACTCGCCAGTACCGGGCCCTGCTGTCCACGGAGGGGATTGATCTGACCTTCGGCGACGACGCGATTCGCGAAATCGCTCGTACCGCTACCCTGGTTAATGATCGTACTGAAAACATCGGCGCCCGGCGTTTGCACACCATTTTGGAAAAACTTCTCGAAGACTTATCCTTCGAGGCGCCGGAACGCCAGGAGCAGACGGTGGTCATCGACGCCGAAAATGTTCGACAGCACCTGGCGGACATCGCCCAGGACGAGGATCTTTCGCGGTATATTTTGTAAGTTTTTGTGTATTCGACGGACTGTAGTCTTTGAATAAAAATAAAAAGCATTTCACGCCCGCTCCTTTCAGTCGCTCAAGACGCAAAGACGCTAAGGAAAACAATCTTCTTTTCTGTGCGGCTTTAGTGAGCAAAGCGAACGAGCGTGAGAATCGTTTTTAAAGAACTCTTCAGGCTGGGATGTAAGTTACTTCAAGCGTAACAATTGGCACCAGAAAGAAACTGATATATGGAAGAACTGATCAGAAAAGCGGGTGTGTTAATGGAAGCGCTGCCCTATATCAAGCGCTTCGCCAACAAGACCATCGTCATCAAGTACGGCGGCAACGCTATGGTCGAAGAACACCTCAAGCGGGGTTTTGCCAAAGACATCGTGCTACTCAAATACATCGGCCTTAATCCGGTTGTTGTGCACGGCGGCGGACCGCAGATCGGCCGGGTGCTGGAGGCCATGGGCAAAGAAACTAATTTCATTCAAGGCATGCGGGTGACCGATGCGGAAACCATGGACGTGGTTGAAATGGTGCTGGGCGGCAAAGTCAACAAGGAAATTGTTGCCAACATCAACAGCCACGACGGCAAGGCGGTGGGGCTGAGCGGCAAGGACGGACGCCTGATTATGGCTCGTAAGTTGGAGATAAAAGCCCTCAACCCGGACACTTTGACCTCGGAAATCATCGATGTCGGCATGGTCGGGGAGGTCGAACAGATCAATCCGGATATCATCAACGCCCTGGAGAACAGCGGTTTTATTCCGGTCATCGCTCCGGTGGGGGTCGGCCTGGACGGTGAAACCTACAACATCAACGCCGACCTGGTGGCCGGCCGCATCGCCGGCGCCTTGCGGGCGGAAAAACTCATCCTGCTGACCGATATCGAAGGAGTCAAGGACAAAAGCGGCCGGTTGATCTCCACCATCGACATCAACAAGGCCCCCGACCTGATTAACGACGGCACCATCAGCGGTGGCATGATCCCCAAGATCAACTGCTGCTGCGACGCGGTCAGCGAAGGGGTGCACAAAGCCCATATCATCGACGGGCGGGTGGAACACGCCTGTCTGCTTGAAATGTTCACCGACAAAGGGATCGGCACTGCCGTAGGGAGGTTTTCCTGATGACCGCTTCAAAAGAATGGATCGCCCGGGGCGATAAGCACGTGGCCAAAACCTACGGCCGTTACCCGCTGGTAGCCGCACGCGGAGAGGGCTGCCGGTTGTGGGACGTGGACGGCAAAGAATACCTCGACTTCCTGGCTGGAGTGGCGGTCAACAATCTCGGCCACTGCCACCCCAAGGTGGTGGCGGCCCTGCAGAAGCAGGCTGCAGAGCTGATCCACTGCTCCAACTTTTATCACATCCCCAGCCAGATCGAGCTGGCCGAACTGCTCTGCGAGCACTCTTTCGGTGACCGGGTCTTTTTCTGCAACAGCGGTGCCGAAGCCAACGAAGCAGCGATGAAGCTGGTGCGCAAGTACAGCGCCGAGAAATACGGTTCCAACCGCTTCGAGGTCATTACCGCCCTGGCTTCCTTTCACGGCCGCACCATCGGCACCATCAGCGCCACCGGGCAGGACAAGGTCAAGGCCGGCTTCAACCCCCTGCTGCCCGGCTTTCACTACGTGCCCTTCGGCGACGCCGAGGCGTTGCGTAAGGCCATCAGCCCGCAGATCTGCGCGGTGATGCTGGAACCGGTGCAGGGAGAAGGCGGCGTAAGGGTCGCTCCCCCGGGATACCTGGAAGCGGTACGGCAGATCTGCGACGAAAATGACCTCTTGCTGGTCTTCGACGAGGTTCAGGTCGGCTGCGGCCGTACCGGCTCTCTGTTTGCCTACCAGCAGGACGGCGTGGCCCCGGACGTGATAACCCTGGCCAAGGCCCTGGCTGGCGGACCGCCCATCGGCGCCATGGTCGCAACGGAAAAAATCGCCGAATGCTTTGGCCCCGGTTCCCACGGTTCGACCTTCGGCGGCAACCCGCTGATGGCCACCGCCGCGGTAGCCGCCATGCGCGCTCTGCTCGAAGATGGCGTACTCGACAACTGCGTTGCCATGGGCAATTACCTGCGCAGCCGCCTGGAAGAATTGCGCGACCGCTATTCATTTATCAGCGAAGTGCGCGGCCGCGGCCTGATCCTCGGCATGGAGTTGAGCATTCCTGGAGGCGATATTGTTTCTCAAGCCCTGCAAAAGGGCCTGTTAATCAACTGCACTGCAAACACGGTACTGCGCTTTTTGCCGCCATTGATCGTTACCCGTGAAGAAATCGATGAAGCCATGACCATTCTGGATGGCATTCTGCAGGAAATTTGATGGCGTCCCCAAAAACCACCCTGCGGCGTTACGGAGTTTTTCAGGACGATTTTTTGCTTAGCCATTCAATTAATTTTTGAACACAGGAATTTTGATTCAAAAAGGGCGTCGGGCACGGCAGCTGGCCCCTTCTTATCAGGAGGATTGATCGTGAAAAAGGATTTTCTCTGCCTTACCGACTGGAGCCTTGAGGACCTGGAAGGCATCTTCGACCTGACCAAAAAACTGAAAGCCCAGCAGAAAGCCGGCGAAAAAAACCGTCTGCTCGAGGGACAAACTCTCGGAATGCTGTTCGAGAAGAGCTCCACCCGCACCCGGGTTTCCTTCGAGGTCGGCATGTACCAGCTCGGCGGTCACGCCCTGTTCCTGTCGTCCAGCACCACGCAGATGGGACGCGGCGAGCCGATCAAGGACACCGCCCGGGTCATGTCCCGCTACGTCGACGGTATGGTGGTGCGGACCTTTGGCCAGGATGTGGTCGAAGAGCTGGCCCGGTTCGCCACGGTGCCGGTTATCAACGCCTTGACCGATCTGCATCATCCCTGCCAGGTCCTCAGCGATATCATGACCGTTGTCGAGCAGAAGGGCGCCATCGAGCAGCTCAAGGTCGCCTGGGTCGGCGACGGCAACAACATGGCCAATTCCTGGATCCAGGCGGCGGCCCGGTTCGGCTTCGAACTGGCGCTGGCCTGTCCGGAGGGTTATGAGCCGAATCAGGAGATTCTCGGTGCAGCCCGCAGCCAGGCAAGCAAACCGATCACCGTGATTCGCGATCCGGCCCAGGCGGTTCAGGGCGCCGAGGTGATCAACGTCGATGTCTGGGCCTCGATGGGCCAGGAAGAGGAGCAGCAGGAGCGACTCCGCACCTTCTCCGCCTACCAGCTCAACGATGCCTTGCTGGCCCGGGCGCCGCAGACGGCCATCGTGCTGCACTGCCTGCCCGCCCACCGCGGCGAGGAGATCACCAACGAGGTGTTGGAAGCGCATCACGAAGTGATTTTCGATCAGGCGGAAAACAAGATGCACATGCACAAGGCGATCCTTGAGACCTTGCTTAACCCACAGGCGTAAAATCTTACGGCGCAGCGTGTCGCGATCGTCGGAAATCGCCCGATGCGCCGGTGCAGGAGCAGAACCTCCCCCCATAAAGGAAGATAAACGATGGATGTAAATAAAATTGTCCTGGCCTATTCGGGCGGACTCGATACCTCGGTGATCCTCAAATGGCTGGCCCAGGAATACGGTTGCCCGGTCATCGCCTATTGCGCCGATATCGGTCAGGAAGAGGACTGGCAGGCGGTCACGGCCAAGGGGATGGCGACCGGCGCCGAAAAAGTGATCGTCGCCGATCTCAAGGACGAGTTCGTCAGCGACTATATCTTTCCGGCCTTCCGTGCCAACGCCATTTATGAGGGATCGTATCTGCTCGGCACCTCGCTGGCCCGGCCGATCATCGCCAAGGAGCAGGTCCGCATCGCCGCCGCCGAGGGCGCCGACGCGGTCAGCCACGGCGCCACCGGCAAAGGCAACGACCAGGTGCGTTTCGAGCTCGGCTATATCGGGCTCGACCCGAAGCTGAAGATCATCGCTCCGTGGCGCATCTGGAACCTCAATTCGCGCAAAAAGCTGGTGGAGTTCGCCGAGCAGCATGGCATCCCAGTGCCGGTGACCAAGGAGAAGCCCTACAGTTCGGACGAGAACCTGCTGCATATCAGCTATGAGGGCGGCATCCTCGAAGACCCGTGGACGGAGCCGGACCCGGCGATGTTCAAGATGACGGTGGCGCCCGAGGCGGCACCGGATCAACCGACCTATCTGGAGATCGAATTTGCCGGCGGCGACCCGGTAGCCCTTGACGGCGAGCGGCTCGCCCCGTTGGCACTGTTCTCGCGCCTGAACAAACTCGGCGGCGCCAACGGCATCGGCCGACTGGATCTGGTGGAGAACCGCTTCGTCGGCATGAAGTCGCGCGGTGTCTACGAGACCCCCGGCGGTACCATCCTGCGGACGGCGCATCGCGACCTGGAGACCATCACCCTGGATCGCGAGGTGATGAAGATCAGGGATTCGCTGATTCCCCGTTATGCCGAACTGGTCTACAACGGTTTCTGGTTCTCGCCGGAGCGCGAACTGCTGCAGACGACGATGGATGCCACCCAGCAGACCGTCAACGGCACGGTGCGGCTGAAATTGTACAAGGGCAACTGCATCCCGGTCGGGCGGAAATCCGAGCAATCCCTGTACCAGGAGAGTTTTGCCACCTTTGAAGAGGACTCCGTCTATGATCAGGCGGATGCCACCGGCTTTATCCGTCTCAACGGGCTTCGCCTGAGAATCCAGGCCCTGCAGCAGAAGAAACGATGACGACACCAGCAAGCGGATCTGAAAAACTATGGGGCGGCCGGTTCGCCGCGGCGACCGCCGAATCGGTGGAGGAGTTCACCGCGTCGATCCACTATGATGCCCGGCTCTATCGCTACGATATCGCCGGCAGCAAGGCGCATGCGACAATGCTTGCCGAAAACGGCCTGCTCAGCCGTGACGAGTTGAGCGCAATCATTGATGGGCTGAGCGGTATCGAGGCCGACATCGCTGCCGGCAACTTTGCCTTTCGCCGGGAGCTTGAAGATATTCACATGAATATCGAGAAAGCGCTGGCCGAGCGGATCGGCCCGGCCGGGGCGAAGCTGCACTCGGCGCGGAGCCGCAACGACCAGATCGCCCTTGATCTGCGCCTCTACCTGCGTGATGAGTGCGACCGGCTCGGCGAGCTGCTGACCGCGCTGCGCCGGGCCTTCGTGGTCCAGGCACGCACCTATCTCGGCGCGGTGATGCCCGGCTATACCCACCTGCAGCGGGCCCAGCCGGTGCTGATCTCCCACCACCTCCTCGCCTATTACGAGATGTTCGGGCGTGATGCCGACCGCCTGAAGGATTGTCGCCGGCGCATCAATGTCTGTCCGCTCGGCAGCGCCGCGCTGGCCGGTACCGGCCTGCCCATCGACCGCGAGCGAGTCGCCGAGCTGCTCGGGTTCGACGGGGTCACCGCCAACTCCATGGACACTGCCGGAGACCGGGATTTTGCCATCGAGTTCGTCTCCTGCTGTGCCCTGATCCAACTGCACCTGTCGCGACTCTCCGAGGAACTGGTGCTCTGGGCCGGCAGCGAGTTCAATTTCGTCAATTTGCCGGACCGCTTCTGCACCGGTTCGTCGATTATGCCGCAGAAAAAAAACCCGGATATTCCCGAGTTGATCCGGGGCAAGAGCGGCCGGGTGGTGGGCAGCCTGATGTCGCTTTTGACGCTGATCAAAGGGCTGCCACTGACCTACAATCGCGATCTGCAGGAAGACAAGGAACCGGTGTTTGACGCCGTCGACACCGTCTCCGCATCGCTGGCCATCATGGCCGAGCTGCTTGCCAACTTGAGTTTCAACACCGAGACGATGCGGGCAGCAACCGCCACCGGCTTCATGACCGCCACCGATCTTGCCGATTATCTCGTCGTGAAAGATGTACCATTCCGGGAAGCGCATGGTATAGTTGGCAGAATCGTCGGGTATTGCTTGGAAAAGAAGTGCGAACTGGATGCACTGAGCCTTGATGAATTACGCAGTTTTTCGCCGGCGATTGACAAAGATGTCTTCGAGGTTTTAAGCGTGGACGGTTCGGTGGACAGCCGGATCTCAACGGGAGGCACGAGTTTGCAGCGGGTCACGGAAGCACTCGGTGCCGCGGAAAAACACATGGGGATATGATGATGAAAAGCGGATATTGCGCACGACGTGCAGGCACGATTTTTCTTCTAGCCACGGTCCTCGTCGCCGGAGGGTGCGGGTTCAAGACCGATCCGGTCCCGCCGGCCAGTATCGTTCCGGTGCCCATCGATGATTTGCGCTATACCATTGACGACAAAGGGGTCGAGCTGAACTGGACCTATCCGGTCAAGACCGTCAGGGGCTCCGATCTGGTCGATATTTCCGCCTTTGACGTCTACCGGGCGGTGGTCGCCCTCGACGAGGTCTGTGATACGTGTCCGATACCGTTTGGCGAGCCGCTCGAGATCCCCGGCGGCGAAACCATAGAGGCCAAAAAGCCGAGAACGGCCGTCTACCAGACCTCGCTGCTGCGTCCCGGCCACAAATATTTCTTCAAGGTCCGCTCCCGCAACAGTTGGTGGGCCGCCAGCGGTGATTCCAACATCGTCTCCTTCGTCTGGGCGCTACCGCCCGTCGCCCCGTCCGGATTGAACGCCGAAGTCGCCGATTCGCGCGTAACGCTGAACTGGCAACCGGTGACGTCGCTGGTCGACGGCAGCGCCGTTGAAGGTGATATCAGCTATCAGCTTTTTCGCAGCGATGAAGGCAAGGAGTTCGAGCCGCTCGGTGAGGCGTTGGCGACAACGAGGTTCAGCGACAGCCGGGTGATCAACGGCCGCACTTACTTCTATCGGGTGCAGAGCCTGCTCGATTATCAGGGCCATGAGGTCACCGGCGGTGTCAGCGAGACGATCAGCGCCGCCCCGGTCGACCAGACTCCGCCGCCGCCGCCGGTCGGCGTGGCTGCCGTGCAGACCGACGATGGGGTCAAGATCGTTTGGGAGCCGGCCGACGATGACGTGGCCGGCTATCGTGTCTACCGTCGTACGGCCGAGCAGCGCCAGCCGGAACTGATCGGCGAGGTTGCCGCGCCGTATTCACTCTACGTTGATGCGCAGGCGCCGGCCACCGTGCGTTCGTACTACTCGGTAACCGCGCTGGATCAGGCGACACCGCCCAACGAATCGGATTTTTCGCGCGAGGCGACCACCAGATAGCAGGCGGCGACGAGCGGCCGGCAACCAGTGATATGAACCTGGATTTTCCGATAGCAATCACCAAAATGAGCGGTGCCGGCAACGATTTTATCGTTATCGATCACCGCCGTCCGCTCATTCCCGAGCAGCGGCAGGCGGAGTTCGCCCAGCTGGTCTGCCGCCGACGTTTTTCGGCCGGTGCGGATGGCTTGATCCTGATCGAAAACGACGATGAGCTGGATTTTCGCTGGCGCTTCTATAACAACGACGGATCAATCGCCGAGATGTGCGGCAATGGCGCCCGCTGTGCGGCGCGCTTTGCCTACCGGGCCGGCATTGCCGGGTCGAGCATGCGCTTTGGCACGGTGGCCGGAGTCATCGAGGCGGAGATCATCGGTGAGCAGGAGCACGTCAGCGTCCGAATGACCGAGCCGGTTGGATATCGAAACCATATCTTCATTACCCTGGATGGCGTCCGGCACGAGGTGTTCTTTATCAATACCGGGGTGCCGCAGGCGGTCGTCTTTGTCGAAACCGAGCAGGTACCGGTCAGAGAGTGGGGACGGCTGCTCCGCTATCACGACGAGTTTGCCCCGGCCGGCACCAACGCCAATTTCGTCCGGGTTGAGGATGATGGCAGCCTGCTCGTGCGCACCTATGAACGGGGCGTTGAGGATGAGACCATGGCCTGCGGCACCGGTGTGGTTGCCGCCGCCATCATTGCCGTACAGCAGGGGGTGAGCGAGTCGCCGGTCGACGTTACCACCACCGGCGGCGAGCAGCTGCTCGTGCAGTTTTCGCTGCAGCAGGATCGAGTGACCGACGTTTTCCTGCAGGGAGCGGCCCGGTTGATTTATCAGGCGGAATTATCCGCCGAAGCGCTGCTCTAGGCTCTTGCCGGATGGCGCGAAACGTGAAGTAAAAACCAACAGGAGGAGCCATGGAACGCTTTCATGGCGCGATTACCGCACTGGTAACGCCATTCATCGATGGCCGGCTCGACGAGCAAGGCTTGGTTGATCTGATCGAATTCCAGATCGAAAACGGTATCCACGGCATCGTTCCGTGTGGGACGACCGGTGAATCGGCGACCCTTGACTTCGACGAACACAAACAGGTCATCGATCTGACGGTGAAAACGGTGGCCGGCCGGGTGCCGGTGATCGCCGGCACCGGGGCGAACAGCACGTCCGAAGCGATCGAGCTGACCGAGAGTGCCAAGAAGAGCGGCGCCGATGCGGCGTTGTCCGTCGTGCCGTACTACAACAAGCCGAATCAGGAAGGGTTGTACCTCCATTTCAAGGCCATTGCCGAGGCCGTCGACATTCCGATCATACTCTACAACGTCCCCGGTCGGACGGTCATTCACGTGCTGCCGGAAACGGTGGCCCGCCTGGCGGAGATACCAAACATCGTCGGCATCAAGGAAGCGTGTGCCGATCTCGGTCAGATCAGTGATGTGATCCGTTTCTGCCCGCCCGAATTCGTGCTGCTTTCCGGCGATGACTTCTCGGCCATGCCGACCATATTCACCGGCGGCAAAGGGGTCATCTCCGTTGTTGCCAACGTCGATCCCGGCGGCATGGCGCGCATGGTCGAAGCGGCCCTGGGCGGCGATTCCGTAGCTGCCCGCTCCGAGCATTACCGGCTTTTCCCGTTGATGAGGCTGATGTTCAAATCGCCGAGTCCGGGCCCGGCCAAAAAAGCGCTGGAGCTGCTCGGTCGTATGAAAGACAGTTCGCCGCGCCTGCCGATGACCGGGCCGGACGCGGCCACCGTCGAAGCGCTGCAGGCCGAGTTGCGTCGGCTCGGTATGCTTTAGGGCGCCGGAACGACAGGAGAAGACAGCGATGATGAAAGTGATCGTAGCCGGCGCCGCCGGACGCATGGGCCGGCGCGTCGGCGTCATGGTTGACCGACACCCGGATCTGGTCTACGGCGGTGCATTCGAGGCGCCGGGCAGTCCGGCGGTCGGCAGCGATGCCGGTGAGCTGGCAGGCCTTGGCCGCAACGGTGTGCTGATCGGCGCCGGCCTCGAGTCGGTGATCGAAAATGGCGACGTGATTATCGACTTCACCTTTCACGAGGCCACCATGTCCTTTGCCCGGCTGGCCGCCGACCACCACAAGGCGATGGTCATCGGCACCACCGGCCTGTCCGGCGACCAGCTGGCCGAGCTGGCCGAACTGAGCGCCCATTTCCCCTGCGTCCAGGCCCCCAATATGTCGGTCTGCGTCAACGTCCTGTTCAAGCTGGTCAAGAAGACGGCGGCTATCCTCGGCAAAGATTTCGATATCGAGATTCTCGAGGCCCACCACAACAAGAAGAAAGACGCGCCGAGCGGCACCGCACTCAAACTCGGCGAACTCGCCGCCGAAGGAGTCGGCCGGCGGCTCGCCGACGTCGGTGTCTATGAACGCTCCGGCATCATCGGTGAGCGAACACCGCAGGAGATCGGCATCCAGTCGATCCGGGCCGCCGATATCGTCGGCGAGCATACCGTCTTTTTTGCCGGTCCCGGTGAGCGGCTGGAATTGACGCACCGCGCCCAGACCAGGGACCATTTTGCCCGCGGGGCAACCATTGCGGCGGCCTGGCTGGCCGGCAAACCGAACGGTCTCTATTCGATGTTCGACGTTCTCGACCTGCAGGATCTATAAGGCGCTGGCGGCAGCGCGGCGGCCGGAGAGCGGCAGTAAGAACCGAGCGGAGAGTCATGGATACGCAACAGGATGGTACGGCGTGCGAAAACGTCTTCATCGGGCTCGGATCGAATCTCGGTGACAGCCGGCAGACGCTGATCAAGGCTTGGAATCTGCTCGGAGAGCAGCCGGACGTGACGCTGGGCGAGTTGTCCGTCCCCTATCTCTCTTCCCCGGTCGGCATGAGCAGCAGCCACTGGTTCACCAACGCTGTCGGCCGGGTCGTTGCCCATTGTTCACCGTTTCGCCTGCTCGAAATCCTGCAGCAAGTCGAAACTGCGTTCGGGCGGGTGCGGGACAAAGAGTCGAAAGGCTACCAGGATCGACTGATCGATCTGGACCTGATCTATTTCGGAGACGTGGTCTGCGACGAACCGCGTCTGACCCTACCACACCCGCAGCGGACCGATCGATTGTTCGTGCTGGCGCCGCTTGCCGATATCGCCCCCGGTTTTTCCGACCCCGAACTGGCTGCGGGCTCTACGGTGAGTCAATTGCTCGATGATCTGCAGCGCAGAATCGCTGCCGGCAGGGTCGCCGCACAGGAGCTGCTCAAGGGATCCTGGTCGGCGGGCAGTTGAGGCGACGAACAAGACAGGAGTTGCCCCCGGCACGGAAGATTTAGACTTTTGTTGCCGGTTGACTATAATGGAAGTACCGTGGTCGCAGTTGATCATGAACGTTACGTAACAACGGACAAGGAGGTCTTTTGGGACCGCTGAGAATTCTGATCCTGGTTGGGCTGCTCTATATCGGCTATCGATTGATCATGCGAAGCCTTGGTAAGGGAAGCGGCAAGAAGGACGCAAAGAAGAGTGCGTCGGCCGGGAAACCTGAAATGATCACCGATGTCCTGGTTGAGGACCCCGTCTGTCATAAACTGGTACCGAAGCAGCAGGCCATCCAGCTGGAGGTAAAGGGAGAAACGCATTACTTCTGCAGCAGGGAATGTTCTGAACACTTTCTGTCCGAAAAAGGAGAAGAATCATGAAATTTTTTATCGATACCGCCAATCTGGATGAGATTAAAAAAGGCGTGGCAATGGGCATGGTTGACGGTGTCACCACCAACCCGTCGCTGGTGGCCAAGGAAGGAAAACCGTTCCACGAGATCCTCAAAGAAATCTGTGCCGTCGTCGATGGCCCGGTCAGTGCCGAAGTGGTCAGCCTCGAAGCTGAGGGGATGCTGCGTGAGGCCCGGGAGCTGGCGGCGATGAGCGACAAGATCGTCGTCAAGATCCCGATGATCGTCGAGGGGATGAAAGCCGTCAAGCAGCTGGCGGCCGAAGGGATCAACACCAATGTAACCCTGGTCTTTTCTCCGGCTCAGGCGCTGCTGGCGGCCAAGGCGGGGGCGACGTATGTCAGCCCGTTCATCGGACGGCTCGATGATATCAGTCAGGCCGGCATGGATCTGATCAACGATATCATGACCATCTATCGGAATTACGGCTTCCAGAGCGAAGTCATCGTCGCCAGTGTCAGGCACCCGATGCATGTCGTCGAAGCTGCACTGATCGGTGCCGATATCGCCACTATTCCGTTCAAGGTGATCGCCCAGCTGGCCAAGCATCCGTTGACCGATATCGGAATGGAGCAGTTCCTGTCGGATTGGGAAAAACGCGCCCAATGAGCCCGAGGCTCCACACCAGGGACCGGCACAGCAAGCGGTTGTGTCGTTTGTTGACTTTGTTGCTGATCGGTATCGCCATGACGGGCGGACCCAGTTTGGCGAGCGACGGTATTTTTGTCTGCCCGGACGGCAAAGGCAACAAGCACTTCACGAACACGCCCGACTCCTCACAGTGCAAACCCTTTCGCGCCGGCAAACAGGTTACCTTCAGCCATTTCACTAAGCAGGGCTCTTCGTTGTCAGCCCGTTGGGGTGCGGCGAAAAACACGTTTGCCTATGATCGGGAGATCAATCAGTGTGCCGCCCGATACCGTCTTGATCCGAACCTGGTCAAGGCGGTTATCCGGGCCGAATCGGATTTCAACCGGCACGCGGTGTCGCGTCGCGGGGCGCAGGGGTTGATGCAGCTGATGCCGGCAACGGCTCGTGAGTTGCGCGTTGCCGACCCGTTTAATGCCCGGCAGAACATCGACGGGGGCACGCGTTATCTGCGCACCCTGCTCGATATGTTCGACGGCAACGTGACCCTGGCGCTGGCCGCCTACAATGCCGGGCCTACGCTGGTCAAAAAAATCCGTAAGGTACCGTCCATTCCGGAAACCGTTCTCTATGTCAAACGGGTCCTCTCTTATTATGAAGGCTACGGGGAAAGACGTATCGCAGATGCCTTCGATCGTGCGCAGATCAATGTTCGTGGTTTGGTAACGGTTCAATAACCCGATGAAATACTTGCTGACCCTGCCGAATATACTGACCGGTTTCCGGTTTGCGCTGATACCGGTGCTGATGGTGCTGTTTATGGTCCGGCAAAGTACCGGCGTGGAAATGGCGGCGTTTTTCGTGTTTGTTCTGGCCGCACTGACTGATTTTGCCGATGGCTACCTGGCCCGAAGGTACAAGGCCGAGACGGTGCTCGGTAAACTGATGGACCCGCTGGCCGACAAAGCGTTGGTTACCACGGCGCTGATCATGCTCATCCCGCTCGGTAAGATTCCGGCCGCCGTCAGCCTGGTCATTATCTGCCGCGAAATCATCGTTACCGGGTTTCGCGGCCTGGCCGCCACCAGCGGTAAGGTGGTGGCAGCCGGAATGCTCGGCAAGATCAAGAGCAACCTGCAGTATTTCGGTCTCGGTTTTCTGATCTTTCCGCTCGGTGTCCTGCCCGTGCCGTACCAGCATGAAATCGGCAGAATCTTGATCTACGGCTCATTGGTGATGGCCGTCTGGTCCGCTATCGACTACTTCTACAAACTGCGCGCCGTTTTCGTGGAAACGCCGACCCGCTAGGCGCACCGACCGCGCCTCTGTTTTACACCTCGCTGAAATCACCCTGACGGTCCTGGAACTCCTCGTCGCGATAATCGGAGACGAACATGTAACCGGGGGCGTGGGTAATGGCCAGTTCGGGGGCGACATTCATCAATGCCGCCTGTGGGGTGACGCCGCACGCCCAGAAGACAGGCACGTCGCCCTCGCGAACGGGGACCGGATCGCCAAAATCGGGTCGCGACAGATCGCCGATGCCGATTGCAGCCGGATCGCCGTGATGGACCGGTGCGCCGTGGACGGCCGGATAACGGCCGGTAATTCGGTAGGCCTTGTCGACCAGTGCAGCGGGAATCGGGCGCATGCTGACCACTAATTGACCGGTAAACGGACCGGCCGGGCGGCAGGCGATGTTAGTCAGGTACATCGGTACATTGCAGCCGCACTCGATATGGCGAACCGGCACGTTCTCTTTGAGCAGCGCGTTTTCAAAGGTGAAGCTGCAACCGATCAGAAAACTGATGAAATCGTTCTGCCAGAGATCGGTCACATCACTGCGCAGTTCAACCTCGGTGTTCCGGAAGACCTTGTAGCCGGGCAGATCGGTGCGCAGATCACTGCCCGGGGCGAGCTTTTTCGCCTCATAGCCGCCACCCTTGACCACCTCGAGCAGCGGGCACGGTTTCGGATTCTGCCGGCAGAACTGGTGAAAATCGTCCGCGTAACGACTCGGCAGGATGACCAGGTTGAGCTGCGTGTAGCCGACACAGCAGCCGCTGGTCGGTTGACGCCACAAGCCGCTGCGAACTTCATTTCTGAATTGCGCCGGCGACAGTGTCCGCATCCGTTCCGGGATAGCCGTGGTGCCGGGAGATACCGGCGATGGTCGGTTCATTGCCTCGCTCCTGTGAAATGAGATCATCGTTGTATTGACACCTGGTATACTACATGATATATCACAAGTATGCCAAACAAATCGATGCGCCAGGTTGCCTATGACTGGCTGAAAAAGCAGATCATCACGCTCGATTTTCCGATGGGTAGCTGCCTGGTGGAAAACACGCTCTGCCGGGACCTCGGGATGGGCCGAACGCCGATCCGGGAAGCGCTCCAGCAGCTGGCAGCGGAAGGGTTGGTGACGATACTGCCGAGAAAGGGCATCTTTGTCAGTAATATCAATTTCACCGATTTCGAGAACCTGATCGAGGTCAGGATCATGCTCGAGACCCATGTCGTTCGGCGACTGGCCCGCAACCGTATGCTCGTCGGCGGTGTCGACCCCGACAGGCTGGAGCAGATTCGGGCGCTGTTCGACAATGTCGCCGAACTGGTCGAAGCAGGTGATATCGACGCATTGCTGGTGATCGAACGCAAGTTTCATCAAGGTTTGGTCGCGCTGCTCAACAACCCGTTGCTCGACGATCTGGCCGAACATATCTTCGACCTGGTGACCCGCACCTGGTATCTGTCCTTTAAAAACAGGACGAAAAAGGATCTGGCCGAGACTCTGCAGGAGAATCTCGATGTGTTCGAGAAGGTCTGTCAGGGAGACGCCCAGGCCGCGGAAGACGCCATCGTGGAACACGTGATGAATTTCCGCAGCAAGGTCTTTCATCAGCCAAACGTGCATTATTACCACCACCCTTAAAAGACGGAGGCCCACCCATGAAAAAAGTTGCCATGTTCACCCTGTGTTCCGGTCTGCTCCTGACCGTTGCCTCGGGAGCGATCGCCAAGGACCTTCGGGTCGTCGGCAGTTGGAACAGTTTGACGATGTTCAAGAATTTCGAGCAGCCGTTTTGGACGGAAAAGGTGCCGGCGGCGATGCCCGATGTGACGGTCGAGATGACCTCCCTCGGCCAGGTCAACCTCAACGGTCCCGCTGTCCTGCGCCAGATGGATATGGGCGTCTTTGATGTGGTGCATACCGTCGCCGATTACGTGGTAGCCGATTCCCCGGTCCTGGCCGGGCTCGATATGCCCGCCCTGGCCCCGGAGATCGAGCAGGCGCGCTCTGTGGTCGATGCCTATCGTCCGGTTGTCGCCGAGACGCTGGCCCGGGACTTCAACGCCAAACTGCTGGCCATCGCCCCTTACCCGGCCCAGGTCATTTTCTGCAAGGGGGCGGTTGCCGGGCTCGATGACTTGAAAGGCAAGAAGATCAGGGCGAGCGGCTGGACCACTTCGGAATTCGTCACCGCGCTCGGCGCCACCGGCGTTACCATGTCGTTCAGCGAAGTCCCCCAGTCCTTGCAGCGCGGGGTCGTCGACTGCGCCATTACCGGCAGTCTGTCGGGATATTCGGCCGGCTGGGGAGAGGTGGCCGATCATATCTACCCGTTGCCGGTCGGTGGTTGGGATTACGTGATCACTACGATGAGCATGAAAACCTGGGAGAGTTTTTCCGAGGCCGAGCAACAGCAATTGCAGGAGATGATCACCACCGAGCTGGAAACACCGGCCTGGCAGGTTACTGCCGAGGAGACGATAGCCGGGGTGGATTGCCTGACGGGCAAGCAGTGCGCCCATGGTGAGCCCAATAACTTGACCCTGGTGCCGATCTCTGACAACGATCTGCAGCGAGCTCAGGAAGTTCTGGTGGAAAACGTCCTGCCGGCCTGGGCCGCCAAGGTCTCCCCGGCCGATGTTGCGCAGTGGAATGAAACTGCCGGCAAGCAGGCCAATATCCAGATCAAGTAGCATCTCAGGCCGTCGGCGGGCGGGGGATCGTATCGGACCCTGCCCACCGATCAGGCCCGCCGATGTTCGTAACCGATGTGTCCGCCGTCGATCCGGGTCTTTCAGCCGATGGTCGGCTCGCAGGTACCACCAGTTGATTAAGGATCTGCCATCAGCGGCGGATGGCCGGGATTGAGCGTATGGGCAAACTCCTCTCTATTACCGAAACCGTCAATCGGGTCGGCGTCTGGGTCGGCGGTTTGCTGATGTTTTTTACCTCTGCGATGATTGCCGTGGAGGTGGTACTGCGCAAGGTTTTCGCCATCTCCATGGGCGGTGCCGATGAAATTTCCAGTTACGTGCTGGCCATCAGTTGCAGTTGGGCCTTTGGCTTTGCTTTGCTGCGCAAGGCGCATATCCGCATCGATATTTTTTACGCGAAAATGGGGCAGCGGTTGCAATCGCTGCTTGACCTGCTGTCGTTGCTGACCTTTCTTGTCTACCAGATACCGCTCGTCTACTTTGCCTGGCTGGTCGTGAAGACCTCGATCATCAGGAATTCGGCGGCCAACACGCCGTTGCATACCCCGTTGTGGATTCCACAAGGACTCTGGTTTCTTGGACTTGTCTGCTTTCTGTTGACCACGGTAGTGCTGCTCGCTGCCTCTGCCGTCCGGCTGGCCCGTGGCGATCTGGAGGGCGCCCGCGCTTTGACCGGGCCCAATACCATCGAGGACGAGATCAAGGAGGAAAGTGCATCCCTGCCTAAAGCGGAGACACTATCCGATGGGGGGGGCGTGCGATGATGATCATTGGTGTTGTTCTTGCTGTCCTGCTGCTGCTTTTGCTCCTGAGCATCCCGGTTGCCGCGGCTCTGGCGGCCCTCGGCCTGAGCATGGGCAGCGTGTTTTCCCCGTTTCCCCTCTACAAGGCCCTCGGGGAGATTTCCTGGTCTGCGGGCACCGACTTTTTACTGCTTGCCATTCCACTATTCGTACTGCTCGGTGAGATCCTGCTCCGGGCAGGTATCGCCGAACGTACCTATCGTGCGCTTTTTTACTGGCTTTCCTGGCTGCCCGGCGGCTTGATGCATGCCAACGTCGCCACCTCGGCGCTGTTTGCCGCCACGTCCGGCTCCTCGGTGGCGACCGCGGCGACGATCACCACGGTGGCGCTGCCCCAGGCGCGCAAGTTCGGCTATGCAGAAAGCCTGTTTGCCGGTTCGATAGCGGCCGGCGGAACGTTGGGGATTCTCATCCCGCCGTCGATCAACCTGATCGTCTACGGTTTTCTGACCAATACGTCGATCCCGCGCCTCTTTCTAGCCGGCATCGTCCCCGGCATTACGCTGACGATCCTGTTCATGATCGGCATCGTCGTTATCTGCCTGATCAATCCGAAACTCTCCGGACAGAAGGTGAGCTCGTCCTGGTCGCAGCGTCTCGGCAGCCTCAAAGACCTGATTCCGGTGCTGTTGATCTTTGTTGTCGTGATCGGCTCCATTTATGCCGGCTTTGCAACCCCGACCGAATCGGCGGCCCTCGGCGTACTCGCGGCGCTGGCACTGGCGGCGGCCCACCGGCGCCTGAGCCTGGTTATGCTGCGCGACGTGGTGGAAGGGACGATGCGTACCACGGCGATGATCATGCTCATCCTGTTTGCCGCCTATTTTCTCAACTTCGTCCTCGCCTCGATCGGTCTGACCCAGATGCTCACCGATTTTGTCAACAATCTGGGCATGAGCCCGATGGCGACCATGCTGGTCATCGTCGTACTCTATATGGTGCTCGGCTTTTTCATCGAAACCCTGTCGCTGATGGTCATCACCATTCCGATCGTGGCGCCGGTGGTGGTCGGCCTCGGTTTCGATCCGGTCTGGTTCGGGGTTTTGCTCATTTTGCTCATTGAAATGGCCCTGATTACCCCGCCGGTTGGTCTCAATCTCTATGTGGTGCAGGGAATCCGCCAGAGCGGTTCGATCAGCGAAGTAATGATCGGCAGCATTCCCTTTGTCGGTCTGATTCTCCTGATGATCTTCCTGCTGCTGCTCTACCCTGACCTGGCCTTGATTCTGGCCCGCTACGTTCAGTAATCGTTTCGTCATTACCGGAGGACTACCATGCAGACGATCAGCTTCATGTTTCCCGACAGCTCGCAGGAGCTGGTCATCGATCGGCTTGTTGTCGCCGGCTGGGTAGGTAAAGATCGGGCCGCCCTGCAAAAGCATATCGATGAACTGGCCGCCCTTGGCGTCACCCCGCCGGGGCGCACGCCGACCTATATGAACCTGAGTCCATCCTTGCTGACCAGCAGTCCGGAGATCAGCGTCGTCGGGCCAAACTCATCCGGCGAAGTGGAGGCGGTTGTCGTCGTCGCCCGGGACGGACAGCGCTACCTGACGGTCGGCAGCGATCACACCGATCGCCAGTTCGAGCAATACGGCATTCCGGAATCGAAACAAATGTGTGCCAAACCGCTGGCCGACGAAGCCTGGCCGCTGGACGAGGTGCAAGACCACCTGGCCGAGGTGACGCTTCGCTCCTGGATGACCGAGGGTGGCCGGAGACGGCTCTATCAGGAAGGGACCCTGGCGGCCAATCGCGATGTCTTCGAATTGCTCGCCGAGATGCCGCCGGAGTGCGTCAGCGATGGCTGCTCGTTCTGTCTGTTTTGCGGCACGTTTGCTGCCATTGGCGGTTTGAGTTACGGTGAGCGGTTTGAAATCGAGATGGTCGATCCGCTGCTCAAACGACGCATCGCCCATACGTACGATATTCGCGTGCTGCCTCAATTCATTTAGGCGAGCCGGCCAGACACCGGGGAGGAACCCAGCCTATGACCATGAAACTCACCCTTGCGCAAACCGCCGGTTCGGTTTCGGTCCGTGAAAATATTGAAACGGCTCGCCGTCTCATCGGTCAGGCGGCGCAGGCCGGTGCTGACCTGATCGTATTCCCGGAGATGTTCATGGCGCTGCCGCAACCGGGGCAACCACTCGGCTCTGTGGCCGAGCCGATATATGGTTCGTTTGCCACGGCGCTCAGTGCGTTGGCGCGGTCGCACCGGATCGCGGTAGCCAGCGGCTTTTGGGAGAAGGCCGACCAGGAGCCGGACAAGGCGGTCAACGCAGCTGTCGTCTTTGACGATCATGGTGATCTGCTGGCCAGCTATCGCAAGATCCATCTCTTCAATGCGCTCAGCGTCCGGGAATCAGACACGATGGTCGGCGGTCGGGTTCCGCCCCCGATCTTTTCCATCGGTTCGCTGCAGGTCGGCCTGGCGATCTGCTACGACCTGCGCT
>NPIE01001598.1_pt3 | contig 26652 bp, 22 predicted proteins | sample 8637661 | NCBI WGS metagenome assembly NPIE01 (sample SAMN07420842, study PRJNA396082) | bioreactor metagenome | isolation source: sample BA12 brine-fed electro-methanogenic bioreactor BA | place: Japan: Kochi | collected 2016-12-09 | reverse complement strand
GCACCCGGCAGCGCCATCCACAGCCCTGGCCCGGTGGGGATGGGCGTCCTGCTCGATATCGGATGGGCGCAGACCACGTCCGATCCCCCCACACCCACGCCCTCTCCCACCCTCACGCCCACCGTAACGCCGACCCGGACGCCTACAATGACCCCCACGCCCACCGCGACGCCCACTCGGACGCCCACGATGACGCCCACCCCGGTTCACTACGATCATCATCTCTATCTCCCCCTTCTCCTCAAAGTCGGCCAGTAGCGGGTAGGGCCGGTCAACGGGGCTATTGCATTTAGAATGTGTAGCACAAACGCTCGTTTGTGCTACACTTGTATTGGGTGCAGGGGAGATCCCGTGCCCACGATGGGTGGAAAGGCATCCTTGTCGAGCCCATCAGAGAACACGATGACCTGGCACCTCACAAGCAGGCGGACGCCTCGGCAAAGCGCCCCTACCCAAGACAGGGCTAGGTTGAAAATGATCTGAGAACATATGAACATGTACACGTAATGGCTTGTGACCTTCGATATTAAACTCTGGACGATTCTTCAAAAGGAGATGAGCATGACCGAAGCAAAGCTACAGTGGATCGAAGAGGAAATTCAAGCCCTGCACGAAGAGGGGCTGTTGATCCAGCTGCGGGTGATCGAATCCCCGCCTGGAGCGTGGATGATCGTTGACGGCAAGAAAGTCCTCAATCTCTGCACCAACAACTACCTGGGCCTCGCCAACGACCCCGCCCTCATCGCGGCGGCCCAAACCGCCCTGGAGAAGTATGGGGCCGGCCCCACCGCCGTCCGCTCCATCGCCGGCACACTGCGCATCCACACCAAACTTGAAGAGGAGATGGCAGTCTTCAAGAATGTCGAGGACGCGCTCTACGTCCAGAGCGGCTTTCTCGCCAACCAGGCCGCCCTGCCGCCACTCGTGGGCCAGGGGGATGTGATCTTTTCCGACCGCCTCAATCACGCCAGCATCATCGACGGCGCGCGGCTCTCCCGAGCTAAGATTGTCGTCTACGAGCACTGCGATCCGGCGGATCTGGAGTCCAAGGTCAAGGAGCATCTGCCGCAGTACCGTCGGGGCCTTGTCGTGACCGACGGGGTCTTCTCCATGGACGGTGACGTGGCCCCCCTCGATGAGCTCTACGAGGTCGCCGAACGCCACGGGCTCCTGACAATGGTCGACGATGCGCACGGTGAAGGCGTGCTGGGCCATGGTGGGCGCGGCATCGTGGATCATTTCGGCCTGCACGGCAAGTTTGACGTGGAGATCGGGACCTTCTCCAAAGCCTTCGGCGTCGTGGGCGGCATCATCGCCGGGAAGAAAATCATCATCGACTATGTCCGCCAAAAGGCGCGCCCCTTCCTCTTTTCCAACGCCGTCACCGCCGCCGACACCGCCGCCTGTCTTGCCGCCGTTGAGCTGCTCTCCGCTTCCACGGAGCGGGTAGACCGCCTTTGGGAGAACACCACCTACTTCAAGGAGGAGATGCAGGCGCTGGGATTCGACGTGGGGCAGAGCGTCACCCCCATCACGCCCGTGATGTTGGGGGACGTGAAGCTCGCCAAAACCTTCAGCCGCCGCCTTTTCGATGTGGGCGTCTTCGCCATGGCGTTGGGCTTCCCCACTGTGCCTCAGGGCCAGGCGCGCATCCGTGTGATGGTGTCGGCAGCGCTGACCCAGGAGGATATGGATTACGGGTTGGAGCAGTTTGCGAAGATCGGCAGGGAGTTGGGCGTCCTCGGTTAGGAGAGAAAGCAACGACGGAAAGGGCCCCCTGCATCCGGCAGGGGGCCCTTTTTCGCGAAGGAAAGAGAGGACTCAGTCTCCCCTTCCCACCGTGTGGGCAGAGGCGCGATGGAGCGGCGGATAGCCCTGGGCCGCGAGGGCCGCGGTGGGCAACGCCGCCTCGTCGGGTCGATCGGAGAGGCCGAAGAGCAGCGCCCCTGCTTCTCGCCAGCGCAGCGCCGCTTGCCGCACCTCTTCTGTGATGACGAGCTCCTCGTTCAGGAGCCAGGGAACCGAAGGGCGCCCGACCAGACTGCCCATGCGGGCGACAGTGGCTTCGTATTCCCGCTGACGAAAAGCCTTGAAGGGTGTGGGATCGTTTCGCTTGACGCGGTCGTAGATCTCCGCATGCAGCGCCCGCAGATCCGAGGAGAGCGTGCGCGCCCCTTGATCGGCGGCCTCCATGAGCTCTTCCAAGGACTGGAACCGCCCTTGAGCCACAGCCCGTTTCAGATCATCGAGAGTGCAGAATCCCCCTGCCACCAGCAGGGCCACGTAGGCGCGCCCATCGGGATCTCCCGCCGTGAAGGGCAGCGGATCCCCCCGGCTCAGCCGCGCATAGGCAGCCTTGAAGTCGGCAGGATCAAAAACCGGCCCCAACACGTCTTCCAGGATGCGGCGCGTGGCCTCCGCTTGTATCCTCTCGATGAGCCGGTCGTTGCGTCCCCGTGCCCCCAACGCCGCGCCCTCCAGAGCGAACAGGGCCACAGCCCCAGCCGCGAAAGGCAGCTTCCGCTTCTCACAGTACGCTTCGAACTCCGAAAGGGCGTTCCAGCGGTTTGCCCGCACCAGGAGGCTTTCCCCCACCTCTATCCGCTCGATGTGTGGGGGTGCGCTGTTCTCCTCCGCCAGAAACGCCGCGCCAGGCCAGCCGCTCGCTGCTTGCAGTCGCGCAAAGAGCGCCTCGTTGGTCGCTCCGGATTCCCCGACATAGAAGAAGTGGGTGAGAGAGCCCGAAGCGGGGGTCACTGCGTGCGCCAGCTGCAGCAGATGGACGATCACCCGGGCGTAGGCCGGATCCTTGCGGCGGGGTAACTCATCCCGCCCCAAGTGGAGCGCTTCGTGGAACTCGCGCAGGCGGGGCAGCCGGGCATCCATCGGCTCCAACTTGCGGTAGACGATGAAATCACCCAAGAATTCAGAAAGCGTCGTCAAGGTGTAGCTCTGCATAATCGCTCCTGATCCCCTCTCCTTCTCCTCTCTCACCCGGCTTCAAGCGGTGACAAAGGGATAGGCAGTCAAACTATCCAAGTTCTCTTCCGGCGGCTTTTCGGCATGGAAAGGAAGATTGACCCGAAAGGTGCTGCCCTCGCCTGGCTGGCTCTCCACCTCCACGTGACCGCCGTGAGCCTCCACGATCTCCTTGACGAGAGCCAGGCCCAGACCGCTGCCACCGTAATGCCGGGTCATGCTTCCGTCGATCTGGTAAAAGCGGTCGAGGACCCGGTCGAGTTTGTCGGGAGGAATCCCGATCCCCGTATCTCGAACCTCGAGGATCGCCGTCTGATGTTCCTGCCGGAGGGAGACGGCAATCTCCCCCCCGGCGGGGGTAAACTTCAACGCATTGCCCAGCAGGTTATCGAGTACCCGGTGCAGGTGCAGGGGGTCCCCCTGAAGCACGGGGAGATTCTGGTCCAGATCTGCGTGCAGCACGAGCCCGGCCTCTCGAGCTACGACTTGAAAATCGTCCAGCATGTCGGAGACCAGCTCCACCAGATTCAGCGGCTTCCGCACTGGCTTGCGCGTTTCGACTTCCAGAATGGCGTTGATGTCGTCGACCAGTTTGGTCAGCATTCGCATCCGGCGGGCGAGAATCTGCATGGGCTCCTGCTGTTGAGGCTGAAGCTCACCCAACTCGCCGCTTTCGAGCAGCTCCACGTAGCCGCGCACAATGGCCAGCGGGGTCCGGAGTTCGTGAGAGACGTTCTGAATGAACTCATCCTTAAGCTGAGCTAACTCCCGCTGCTGTTTCAAGGCGCGGGCCATCTCGGCGGCGCGGCGCTCCTCCTCGGCGAAGAAGCGGGCGTTTTCCACGGCGTTGACACACTGCTGCGCCAACGCCTGAATAAAGTCGATCTCGTGCGGTTCGAAGGACCGGGGCTCCTGCTGCCAGAGCACGATGCCGCCGATGACTTCCTGATCTCGAATCATGGGAACCACCAAAATCGCGCTCGCTCCCTCCACGGCCATGATCTGGGAGGTGATCTCGTCAGCGGTAACGGAGATGTGGGAGACCTGCACGGGTTGCCGGGCCGCGATGGATTCACCGATGGCTCCTTCGCCCACTCTGACCCCCCGGGCATTGAAGCGGCGTACGGGTTCCGCCTCGATCCCGTCTGCCGCGACGAGGTAGAGTCGCCCATCGGCCCGAAAGCCAATGACGCCGCTTGCGTCGGCCCGGGAGAGCTCACGGGCGTGCCGAGCAATAGAATCGAAAACCCGGGCCAGGTTGGAGACGGACGTAACCTCCCGGCCCACCCGGGTGATGGTGGCCAGCTCGTCGGCCCGGCGGCGCAGGTCGGCGTTGAGCAGGGCCTGGGCCACCAGATCGCCCATCTGGCTGGCGAAGGTGATCTCATCGGGATACCAAGCACGTTTCGTATCATCGTGTTGATGAGAGACCACGCCCACCACTTTCCCGTGGACCCGAATGGGAGCCTCGATGGAGGCTCGTACCCCCTCTGCGAGCCAGTACTCCAGAGGAAGCCGCTGCGTCCGGGTGTCAATCTCGATGTTAGCGGTGGCAATGACCCGCCCGGCCCGCAGCGCCGCCATGAAACGTGGATAGGATTCGGTCACGATGGCGTGCCGCTCGGAGTGGTTTTCCTCGGTGCCCTCCGCGGTCAGACAACGCAGCTCCTCCCCGTCATGGGAGAGGATCCAGATATGGACCCGGTGAATCTCCAGCGTATCCTTTGCCGCCCGGAGGATCACCTTCAGAGCCTCGTCGAAATCTCCCTGAGCGATGGCAGGATGGGTAATGAGGTGCAAGAGCATCGTGTGTTGACGCTGCATCCGCTCCACCAGTTGGATGCGTTCATGTTCTACTTGTTTACGAGCCGTGATATCTTCCTCGATGATCACGTAGTGGGTGACTTGTCCCGCATCATCACGAACCGGCGAAACGGAAATAGCAATCCAATAGACGGTACCATCTTCGCGTCGCGAAGCTAGGTCACCGTGCCATTCCTGATGGTTACGAAGAGAGCGGTCCAGCTCATCGAGAACCATGGCAGGCACCTTCTTGCCCTGCAATACCGTGACCTTAGCTCCCAATACTTCAAGCGCTCGATACCCTGTCAATGCTTCGAATTTGGGGTTGACGTACTCTATCCGGCCTTCAGTGTCGGTGATGACGACGGCCACCGGACTCTGTTCCACGGCCAGGGAGAGTTTGCGGAGTTGATCCTCGGCCCGGCGGCGAGCAGCCCGCACCCGTGCCTCGGTGAGCTCCCGCTCCACGGCGGGCACCAGGCGCTTTAAGTTGTCCTTCATCACGTAGTCGTGGGAGCCACACTTCATGGCATCCACCGCGATGTCCTCGCCGATGGTGCCGGAGACGAGCACGAAAGGGAGGTCCAACCCACTCGCTTTAACCACGCGAAGCGCGTCCAGCCCGCTGAAGGAAGGCATGGCGTAATCGGAGACAACGATGTCCCAGGTTTCCGAACGTAGCGCCTCTTCCAGCGCATCCGCCGTCTGAACCCGGTGATAGGTCAAATCAAAGCCCCCTCGCCGCAGGGCACGCGCGATAAGGAGCGCATCATCCTCTTGATCTTCGATTAATAAAACCCGCAATGTGGTCTTCATAGCCTGCTATAGCGCCGGGGCGGCGCAGTGTTCAGGAGCAGCCAGTAGAAACCGAGCTGGCGCACCGCATCGGTGAACTGCTCAAAATCCACAGGCTTGCGGATATAGCTGTTAGCTCCCAGATTATAGCTCTCCACAATATCCCGCTCTTCATCGGAAGAGGTTAGGATCACCACAGGTAACAGAGACGTGCGCTCGTTCTCTCGAAGCGCCCGCAGCACCTCCAGCCCAGTGATTTTGGGCAGCCGAAGATCGAGGAGCACCAGAGCCGGCATCGCCTCTGCCGGCCGGTCCTGGTACTGCCCCCGGGCAAATAGATAATCGAGGGCTTCCTCCCCATCCCGCGCGACGACGACCTCGTTGACGACCTTGCTTTTTTGGAGCGCACGCAAGGTTAGAAATTCATCGTCGGCGTTATCTTCCACGAGCAGCAACAGATACCGTTGCCGGCCCTGTTGTCTTGATCCTAATTCAGACATCATGTAGCCTCCCCTTGGAGGGCGAGGGTAAAATAGAAGGTAGCGCCCTGATCCACCTTCCCCTCCGCCCAGATCTTACCGCCATGCCGGCGAATAATACGCTGCACCGTCGCCAAGCCGATCCCCGTGCCCTCGTATTCCGCCGTTCCGTGCAGCCGCTGAAAGGCCGTGAAGAGTTTGTCGGCGTAGTCCATGTTGAAGCCCGCGCCGTTGTCGGTGATGTAGTAGACACGTTCTGAAGGTCCATTCTGCATCCCAAATTCAATCCGCGCCTCCTCTCGGTTGCGGGTGAACTTCCAGGCGTTGGTCAACAAGTTTTCCAGCGCCACAAGCAGCAGTCGTGAATCAGCTTGGACAACGACGTCGGGCGTGATGTCGAAGGTCACTTCGCGCGCCGGCTCCATCTGTTGGAGCTCCTCGGCAACCTTCGCCACCAGCGCGCTCAGGTTCACCTCCGTGCAATGGATCTCCGAACGCGTGAGCCGGGAGAGATGCAGCAGATCGTCGATCAAATGCCCCATGCGTTCGCTGGCAGCCCGCACCCGCCGGAGATAGCTCAGCGCCATTGCATCCAAATCCGCACTGCAATCTTCCAGCAAGGCCTGACTGAAGCCGTTGATACTGCGCAAAGGGGCGCGCAGATCGTGGGAGACAGAGTACGCGAAAGCCTCGAGTTCCTTGTTCGAAGCCTCCAGCTGGGCCGTGCGCTCCATGACGCGCTGCTCCAGCTCCTCGTTAAGCTGTCGAATCTGTCCCTCTACCGCCCGTCGCCGCTCGAGCTCCCGCTGCGCCGCTTCGAAAAGCCGGGCATTAGAGATAGCCACAGCCAGCTGGTCGGCCAGGGCCTGCAAGACGACAACGTCCTCATCTAGAAAGGCCGCTTCCTGGGTGCTCTGAACGGTGATCGCCCCCAGCACCTCCCCGTGTACCACCAGGGGCATGGCGATTTCGGAGCGGGTATCGGGCAGATAAGGGTTGTCGAAGTGGACGGCATCTTCACCGACGTCGAGTGCGACCCGGGGTTTGCCCTGGGCTACGGACCAACCAATCATCGATTCCCCACCTACGGGCAGCCGATGTCCCGCATCCAACAGCCTTTGCCCCGCCTCCCCCGTTCCGGCCCGCAGCACGGCACACTCCCCCTGGGTGTCCAGTGTGAAGATCCCCACGTAGTAGAAGTTGAAGCGCTCTTGGATGAGGCGCACGGCTTTCCACATCAGGATCTCCGGCTCCAAAATCAGCGTCGCCGACTTGGCGACCTCCACCGCGGTCTCCAGCTGCACCGAACGGTGGGTCAGATCGGTCAGCAACCGCTCCAGTGCCCGCTCCCCCACTTTGCGGGCGGTGATGTCGGTGTATTGCTCCACCCTCCCCCCTCGGTAGACACCGGAGGCGACCGGCTGGCTCCCGAAGTCAAGCCAGCGCTCCTCACGTCCTTCGCCGGGGAGTACATGACATTCAAAGCCCTCGACGGGAAAAGCAGCCAGTTGCGCCGCCCGCGAGGCGGTGACGTAGGAGAGCGAGTCCTCGAAGATGCGACGAAGGTGGGTTTCCAGAAACCAGTTCTTGGATTTGCCGATGATCTCGTCGCGGGAAAGGCCAAGGAAGCGTTCCAGGGTGGTGTTCATCCATACCACCCGGTTGTTGACATCGAGGATGGCTAATCCCACGGAAGCATAATCGAGGACATCTTGCACCAGGGAGCGATAACGCGCTTCGTTTTCGCGCAGAAGATGTGTGGTCTGCCAGGGTTCGGTGATCTCGCGCACAATGCCCAATGCCTCACCCCCACTCACCGGGACCACCCGGGCTTCGTAGCGGCTTAGCCCCTCCTCGTTCTGCACCAGATGTTCGTAGCTCTGCATCTCACCCGTCCGAAGGGCGACCTCCAGACTCTGAAGGGCGCGGGCCAGCGGCACAGGAGGAAGAAGCTCCTGTAAGCGACGGCCCACGAACTCTTCAGACGCCCCTACCTCAATCTCGCGCCCGGGTAAAAAATCGAGGATGGTCCCATCCTCGGCGACGCGGAAGATGGGATCGGGAATGGCTGCTAACAGCGCCTGCTGCACACGCTCTCGTTCCTCCAACGCGGTGCGGGCCTGCGTCTCCTCCGTCACGTCCTCGAGGATGAGCAGGTAACGTCCAGGCGCCATTGGAATACGATGGAAGAGCACCTGGCAGATCGCGCCATTCCCGCAACGCACCGCCTCGGGCTGGGAGATCTGTCCCTTCACGGTAGGGTCTTCTGTCGGCGACGTGAGCTTGGCGTGGAGCTCTTCTCGGGATGTGGGCTCTGGGACTAGGGCTCCCAACCACGATTTGCCAACCAGCGTCTGCTCCGAGTGCCCAAAGTCTTGCAAGAAGCGAGGATTCGCGTATTCCACGTGACCCTCTTCATCCAGCAATAGGACGGGCATAGGAAACAGATCGAGGAATGAAGGGATGTGCTTCTTTTCTGACATTAGGGTTGTCCTCCTCTCCCGGCATGGATGATGTCCCTCCATGCCTCGGAGAACACTGACTGGCTCTTACACTCACCCGGTCTCTGTACCGGAGCACCTCTCAACTGCCTCATCACCGAATCCACGCTTGAAGCTGCCCCTATTTTAGACCAGTTTGGTGGGTTAGCCAACAACTCCCCTGGAGATCTGCCAGGCTGTAAAAGAACAACTTCCCGCGTCCACGCTCCCGGGGACGGGGGCTGAGAGCGAAGAAACGGGAAGTCATATTTTTACGAACCCTTAGTGGGAACCCCTTACAAGAGCCGGGAATCGCGTCCTGGGCACTCGAGAGTATCAATCCGAGATTGCGCCCTTTTCCAAAAGCGTCTATAATGGGAGAGAAATCTAGTTGAGGAGAAATTATCAAGATGAATGGGGCTCCACAGTCGAAGGCCTACCCAGAAGACGATCTGATGGCAAATCTGTTAAGTGAATACACGCCGCCTCGTCCTCATCGACGCGGCGACATTGTAAAGGGCGTCATCGTCCGGGCAGATGCCAAAAGCCTGCTCGTGGACATCGGCGGTAAAAGCGACGCGATGGTACTGCCGAATGAAGTAGATCGGATGAGTCCTGCAGAGCTCGAGCGCTTGCACCCGGGCAAGAGTGTGAGCGTCTACGTAATCGATCCCGACAGCAACTCCCTGGTCGTCTCTCTGGCTAAAGCTGCCCAGGAGCGGGATTGGGAAGAGGCCGAAACCCTGCTGGAAAACGGCGAGCCGGTGGAGTTAGCGGTGGTGGATTGTAACAAAGGTGGCTTGATCGTGATGTTGGGTAAGTTACGGGGCTTCGTACCGGGTTCGCAGCTCCTACCCTCCTGGCGCGCCCTTCAAAACACCGAGCACCCGGAACGACGTTGGGAAGCTCTGGTGGGCGAACGTCTCACTCTCCGTGTTATTGAGGTCACCCCCGACCGCAACCGGCTGATCCTCTCCGAACGACGTGCCCATCGCCGTCGCTCGGACAAACGCTCCATCCTTGAAGAGTTGGAGATCGACAGCATCGAAGAGGGTATTGTCAACAACATCGTGGATTTCGGTGCATTCGTCAACGTGCGGGGGGTAGACGGCCTGCTGCACATCTCCGAGCTCTCGTGGCGACGGGTCAACCATCCCTCAGACGTGCTACAACCTGGGGAGAAGATCAAGGTACAGATTTTGGACATCGATCTGGAGCAGGAACGGCTGAACCTGAGTCTTAAGCGGCTGTTGCCGGATCCCTGGGAAGAGGTGGAAGAGGTATATCAGGACGGTCAACTGGTGGACGTGGAAATCGTCAACGTAACCTCCTTCGGTGCTTTCGCCTGCCCGGTGGACAATCCCGCCATCGAGGGTCTCATACACATCTCTGAATTGAGCGAAGAGCCCCTGGACCATCCTGAGGAAATTACCCACATCGGCATGAAGTGCAAGGCGCGCGTGCTCTCCCTGCGCCCGGAGGATCGACGGATTGCGTTTAGTCTGAAACAGGTGCCGGAAGAAGCAAGTCGGTAGTGAAGAGTCAACGCGCGGTCTGGCGGCTCCGGAAAGCGCGGCCATTATCCTTTCTCACCCGGCCCCAGTCTGTCGACAGACTGGGGCCGGGTGGTAGTAGCGCCGTGCTGACTCTTCAAGGAGGGTACTGAAGTGCGGTATCTGATCGATACGACCACCTGTCCTCGTTGCGAGAGCGCCGTAACGGTGGCGATCGATGCGGACCAGGCTGTCTGTGCCGCTTGTGGCGAGCTGTTTCCCCTGCGCTACCGGATGTGCCCCCAGTGTGGCGCGTATCATCCCGTCACCACCGCCAGCTGTGGCAGCTGTGGTCTGGGCATGACGCAGCGCTGCCCCCAATGTAACGCCCAAAACTGGACGGGGGATGACCGCTGTCTTACCTGCGGCACCATCCTCGATCTCTTCACCCAGCTGACCCATCACGTGGGCACCCCCGAACGTCTTACCCGGCAGATGAGCGATGCTTCTGACCTCAAAGCCCGGGAAAACGCAGCTTCAGCAGCCCGCATGGCTCGCATGATGGAGGCAGAACGCGCCCGTCAGGCAAAGCTGCTGCAACGCCAACAAGACCAACGTGTTCAGGAGCGAAAACTCCTGACCACTGTGGCTGCCGTTCTGGTCGTCATCTTGGTTCTCGCGCTCCTCACGATGCTGCTGGTGTGAACAGAGGAGTTCCCAGGTGGAATTCCATACCGACGAGCGATAAGAATGGCGTTTGAACGTGCGCACGTATTTGTCATTCGCCCATTTGTTGATTTGCAGGTCTTCCAGGGAGGTAGAAATGACCACCAAACCTATCCGGCCCCCAGCTGTAGCCGGGGCCTTTTATCCGCGGCAGTCGTCACGTCTGAACCAACTGCTGGATGAGTATCTGGAAGCAGCCGAACCACCTTTGCTGGCGGGGGTACGGGCCATCATTGCGCCTCACGCGGGCTACGTCTACTCGGGGCCGGTGGCAGCCTTTGCTTACGCCCTGCTCAGCCAGCAGGCCCTGGATCCAGCCCGTTGCTATCTACTGGGACCTGCGCACCGGGCGTGGTTCAAGGGCGTGGCTCTGGCAGACTACGCCGCTTTCGAAACCCCCCTGGGAACCGTTGCCGTGGATCAGGAGCGAGTGCAATGTCTGGCAGAGAGTGGGACTGCATTCCAGATCCTCTCCCAAGCCCACGACAACGAACACTGCCTGGAGGTCCAACTACCCTTCCTGCAGCGCATCTATCCCGATGTGCCCATTGTGCCGCTCCTTTTTGGCGACGTCGCTCCCCAGGAGGTCGCCCGGGTTCTCAACGCCCAGCTTGAACCGGAGGCTCTCCTCATCATCAGCTCGGATCTTAGCCACTACCACCCCTACGACCAGGCCCGCCACCTCGACCGAGATTTCCTCGACGCGGTGCTGGAAGACGAGCCCCACCGGGTTCTCCAGGGGGAAGCCTGTGGACAAGGGCCCATTGCCGCGCTGATGTACCTTGCCCGGGAGCGGGCGTGGAAGCCCCATCTGCTGGATTACCGCACGTCAGGAGATACCGCCGGCGACCGCAGCCAGGTGGTCGGATACGCAGCGCTGGCCTACACGGAGGAGAGCTTATGAGCCCGCCCTCCCTGACTTCCGCCGAGCGGGAGCTCCTGCTCGACATCGCCCGGCAAGCGATTACCAGAGAGACGCAGCAGATCCCGCTGGCGCCCCTACCCCTCGTCACCCTGCCCGAGCGCCTACAGGAGGAGGGCGCCTCCTTCGTGACCCTCACTCAGCGTGGAGAGCTTCGGGGCTGCATCGGCAGCCTCACGGCCCATCGCGCCCTGGCCCTCGATGTCCGGGAGAATGCCATCGCGGCGGCCTTCGCAGATCCGCGCTTTCCGCCTGTCACCCCCGAAGAGCTCGAGGAGCTCCGAATCGAGATTTCCATTCTCTCGAAACCCGAGCCGCTCACCTACCCGGACGCAGAATCGCTGCTCATGCAGCTGCGCCCCGGCGTGGATGGAGTGGTGCTCAAGCGAGGGCTTCAGCGTGCGACCTTTCTGCCTCAGGTTTGGGAGCAGCTGCCCGACCCCGAGCAGTTCCTCGCCCAACTCTGTTACAAGGCCGGGTTACCGGCCAACGCCTGGCGCTGGCCTCAGGTGGAGATCAGCATCTATCAGGTGGAGAAATTCAAGGAGCTGGCAGCGTGAGGAGACACCCTCGCTCGCAACCTCGGACAGCGTATCGCGTAATGGAGTAAGAACCCCCCAAAGGGGGTAAGATACTGATCCGCTTTTACGAGGAGAATACGATGGATAGTGAATACAATACCTATGGAAGATCGCCGGAGAGGGCCGCCCCACACCCGACTCCTGTCGCGCCTGCTCCGGCGGAGCACCTCTCCCCCGCCGATGAACGCCTCTGGGCGATGCTGGCCCACCTCAGCGTGCTGCTCAACCTGATCACGGGTTTTGCGGGGGTCGCAGCCGCTTTCTTAATCTATTTGATCTACCGTGACCGCTCCCGTTACGTCGCCTTTCAGTCCCTCCAGGCACTGCTATTTCAGCTGATCTTCTGGGCCGGCGCCGGGCTGATGATCGGGCTGATGTGGACGGTTGTGGGCGCGTTGAGCGTCGTCATCATCGGCGTCTTTCTCATCCCCTTCGCCCTGCTCGGAACGTTCTTTTTGGTCCTCCTGCCCACCCTCTCCATCCTCTACGGTATCTACGCCGGGATTCAGACGAACAGTGGTGCGGATTTCCGCTATTGGCTCGTCGGCGACTTGGCCCTCAACCTGGTCAACTAACGGAGCACCTCCCAAAGCCTGCGGGGGCCTCGCGAGGTCCCCGTAGGCTCTTATCAGACGGATTCTTCCCCACTGTGAGACTCGCCCGAAAGGCTTTCCATCATCTCCCGTAGGCTGTTGAGGGTGCGATAGTAGAGAGCCTTGATTGCCCCTTCGGTGCGCCCCAGCACCTCCCCGATGTGGGCATTGGACATCTGTTCGGAGAATTTCAAACGGAGTAGGGTAAATCTCTCTTCCGGCAATCGACGTAATACCTGGAAGAGGTTCTCATGCTCCTCTTGGATCTCTATCTCCCGCTCGGGAGAGCTATCGGCCGGGATGAAGTCCGCCAATCCCTCACAGGGGAGCTCCGGGTGCCGTTGCTGATCCCGGTGCCAGTTCGCCATGAGGTTGTGGGCGATGCGAAAGAGCCAGGCCTGAAAGGAGGCCCCCAGATCGCGGTAGCGCTTGAGGTTGTCCCACGCCCGGATAAAAGTGTGCGAAGTTAGATCTTCTGCATCCGCCACGGAGCCTGTATGGCGGTAGTGATAGTTGAAAATAGGCGTGAGATAGCGTTGATAGAGCGTGGCAAACGCCTCCGGATCTCGCTGTGCGCGCGCCACCAGCGCGCGTTCCTCCTCCACTCCCACTGTATCCCCCTCTCGCTGAGTTGATGGCAAATCCAGTATAGCACACTTTGACCCCGGACGTCTATTCCTCTATCGCTATCACATTGAACGCTCGAAGCCCCGTCCCCGGAGCGCTAGGACCAACAAACCGGCCTTTAGGCTATATTTTGGCAACGGAGGGTAAATGCGATAGCTGTACCCGCTTCTCCGGTGCCTTACACCTCGTAGACCTTGCGAAAGTGGAAGCCATAGATTGCGGCGGTGATAGCGAGGGGGAAGAGACGCGGACGCCGGAGGAGGGACCAGAAGAAGAGGTGCCAGTAGTGCCACCGTTCCTTTCCCTGTATTCCCAACAGGGCGATGGAGCGGAGGAAGGCCATGAAGTAATCTTTATCGAGCCGAAAGTGGATGCGTGGAGGCTGATAGTCCCGCAAAAAGGTGCGTACCCGCTCGTAGTAGTGGGCGGGATCGTAGATGTGCTCCAGGATGTGACGGTATCCTTCCTGGAGCAGGCTCAAGTCCATCTTCGGTAGGATGTTGGTGCTGCCGTCGGTGTTATCCCCCGTCATCTCCCGCAGCAGGCGCCCTTCCTGCTTCATCCGCTGGTAGAGACGGGTCCCACGGGGCGCCTGGAGCAAGCCTACCATCGCGCTGACAATCCCACTCTTTTGAATAAAATCCACCTGCTGTTGGAAGACCGAGGGCGTATCGCTGTCAAAACCCACGATGAAGCCGCCCTGCACCTGGAGTCCCGCGCGGTGGAGGCGACGCACGCTCTCCAGCAGGTCCCGGTTCCGGTTCTGCCCTTTGTTACACTCTCTGAGACCTTCCTCGCTGGGCGTCTCGATGCCGACAAAGACGGTATCGAAGCCGGCGGCTACCATCAATGCCATTAGCTCCTCGTCGTCGGCCAGGTTGATCGAGGCCTCCGTCTCAAAGCCCATCACATATCCTCGTCGCGCTTGCCACGTCACCAGCGCCGGCAGGACCTCTTGCTTGAGCGCCTTGCGGTTTCCGATGAAGTTGTCGTCCACGAAGAAGACCCGCCCCCGCCAGCCGGCGGTGTAGAGCGCCTCCAGCTCTGCGACGATCTGTGTTGCCTTCTTGATGCGGGGGACGTGACCCAGCAGTGCCGTAATGTTGCAGAACTCGCAATCGAAAGGACAACCGCGCGAAAATTGAATCGCCATCGAGGCGTACCGGCTCAGATCGAGCAGCTCCCACGCGGGCACCGGGGAAGAGGCCAGGTCAGGATACGCGTCGCTGGTGTAGATTCGCCGGGGGGAACCCGCCTCCAGATCGGCGAGAAAGGCGGGCAGCGTCAGCTCCCCTTCGTTCAACACCAGGTGATCCGCTTCAGGGAAACGCTCGGGCTCTGAGGTGAAGAGTGGCCCACCGACGACCACGGTCAATCCTGCCTCTTTGCAACGGTGAATCACCCGGTGTGCTTCCTGACGTTGCACCGCCATGCCACTCACGAAGGCGTACTCGGCCCACGCCAGATCCTCATCGCGCAGCGACGTGACGTTGAGGTCCACCAATCGCTGATTCCATTCCTTGGGCAACAGCGCTGCCACCGTCAACAGCCCCAGCGGGGGGACGTTAGCTTCCTTGCGAATGAAACGCAAGGCGTGACGAAAGCTCCAAAAGGTATCCGGTATCCGCGGATAGATCAGTAGTACGTTCATACTCCCTCCGTATTCCAAGTTAACTTATTACAACACCGTAGCCGAGGAAAAGTTACGGCGACAGGGGCAAGTGACTTGCCGAAGCAGCCCTCCGCCGAAAGCGTGCTATCATACACCGAGGGGAGAAATGGGTGAGGTGTAACCGCGTGGATTCGCCCTTTACCCTTGTAGCCTGCCGATTCTCCGGGGAATGACGCATGAACGTGTGCACCCAGCAACGTTTGACCTTCCGCAGCTGCTTTGGAGTGTTTGTAGAGGAGGCACAGCATGAACCATCCAAGAGATAACCGAAGAGGGGGGACGATACGAGGTCTATGTCTGCTACTGCTGTCCCTCTCCGCTTGCGCACCGCCTGGCGTGGGTCCCATCACCCCGACCGGGAGGGAGACGCTGGTACCCCCGACATCCCCCGGCTTGACGCTACCGACACCATCCCTGACGCCGCCCGTCTTATCGTCCGCGACAGTTGAGCCTGCGCCCGCCGCCTCTCCCACGCCTTCACCTCTGATTTCGGAGGGCCCTACCATCACGGAGAGTCCGGCCCCCTTGGCCACTCCGTCGCCGACAGGGTTTCTGTCACCGACAGAAACCCCGCTCCCTCCCATCCCTGAACCCTCTCCTGCCGTCCCCTCGGTCTTCGTAGGGGAGACCTCCGTCATCCTGAATATGTACGGTTGGGAGAGCGCGCTTCTAGCCTCGGAGCCCGACCAGCCCTTCTACCCCTATCCCGCCCTTAACTTCGATGCCGTCACGGGACTGACTTCCCGCACCTATCCTGCCGTCGTGCTCGAAAATGCCTATACGCGGGCCGTGGTGCTCCCGCAGCTGGGAGGGCGGGTGCTCCACTGGGATGATAAAGTCACTGGACAGCGCCTCACCTATCATAACCCTTCGATCAAACCGACCCGTTGGGGTTACCGAGGGTGGTGGCTGGCAACCGGCGGCATCGAGTGGGCCTTTCCCACCGATGAGCATGGCTTGAACGAATATCGCCCCTGGCACTATCAGCTGCTCTCCGGGGAGGACTGGCGAGGGGTGCGGGTTTGGGACACCGATGACCGCACGGGGCTCGAGGTCTCCGTCACCCTGCGGCTCTACGGGGGACGTAGCGAGCTCTTCGTCGCCCCGCGCATCACTAACCCGACAGACGTGGCCCAGCCCTTTCAGTTCTGGAGCAACGCTATGCTCACCCTCTCTGGGACGTCGCGTCCTTCCGAGAAGCTGATCTTCTGGGTGCCTACCGAAACTATGATGGTGCATTCGACGGGCGATGGAAGCTTGCCGGGCCCCCGGGGAGTAATGAGCTGGCCCGAGTACGGGGGGCGCGACTTCGGGCGCTATGTGGAGTGGCATAGTTACCTGGGGCTCTTCGCCACCGAAAGCCGGGGAGCAGCGGGAGCCTACGACCTGGGGAGCGAGCAGGGCTTCGTCCGCACCTACCCGGGACAGATTGCGCGAGGGGTCAAGCTCTTTGCCCTCGGGGATCTGCCCGCCTCACTTTATACCGATGGCGAGAGCCGGTACTTCGAGTTCTGGGGCGGATATACCCGGAGCTTCTTCCCGGAGGATTACGCATCCTTGGCTCCCGGAGGCTTCGTAAGTTGGGAAGAACGTTGGTACCCGATTCACGGTATCGGCGGGCTGGACTGGGCCACCGAGCAGCTCGCCGTAGCGCTGCGGGTAGAAGAGGAGGGGGTGATGGTGGGCGCGTGCGCCCCTCGTCCCACCCGGGTCACGCTCACTCTGCTCCAGCACGGCGAGGTAGCGGCGACCTGGAGTCCCTCTGTGGGCCCGGACGCTCCTTTCCGCACCTTCCATACCGGGCGGGGCGACGGGTGGCGGCTTCGCGTGGAACAAGGGGGGCGTATCCTCGCCGAAATCGCGCCCTAACTTCGGGACTGTAAATCTATAACTTCCCGTCAGCAAGCCGAAAACGAACGTTGCAAGCCGACTAAATTGGGAAGCTATGAAGTTTTCGGCCCTCAGCCGCTCAAGCCGAGAAGCCGGTGAAACCAGGAACGCGATCCCTCCTCGCTCTCCTCTACCTCAGAAGGCGCTGCCTCCCCCTCTGGTCGAGAGGCGTTCCGGCCTTCTTCCAGCAATTTCAGGCTGCGCTGCGCGGCTGCCGCGACGTGTGTAACTTTATCCTTCGTGAGCGATTCCAGTACCTGTCGCACCTCGGCGGTGCCGTTCGCCAGCTGGGGTAACGCCTGAGCGAGCGCTGCCCGCAGGTAGGCATTGGTATCCTCCGCCAGCGGCAGAAGCTGGGGCAGCAGGCTGACGTCGCCCACCACTGCCAACGCTTCGACTGCCGCCGGTCGCGCCAGAGGGCTGGGATCGTCCATCACCATCACCATCAGGGCAGGGATGGCCTCCTGATCGCCCAGCTGACCCAGGGTGACGCAACAAGCGCGACGCACGCGGGGATCGGAGTCGGAGAGCATGGCGCGCACCGAAGGTGCCGCCTCCAGATACTCCAGCTCTCCGAGGCTTCTGAGTGCCCCCAGACGCAGACTCGCGCTGCGATCTGCCAACGCCTCTACCAGCGCCTCACCCGCCCGAGGATCCCCGATCTCGCCCAGCGCCGTTGCTGCCAGAGAGCGCGCGCCTACGTAACCCCGCAAAACCCGTATCAGTACGGGTACCGCCTCGAGCGCACGCAACTCGCCCAGCGCCGTCACCAGAGCCTTGACGATAGGTAGCTCCCGGGGCGAGGGGGCCTCTACGTGGGTCTCCAGCATATCGATGAACTCGGGGACAGCCTCCAAAGCATCCAGACGTCGCAACGCCGTCACGGTGGTGCGCTGGATCCGTCCATCATCACACCGCAACAGGGGCAGCAGCACCCGAGCTAGATCGCGGATACCCAGCTTGCCGATGGCATTGATGGCGGCCCGCCGCACGTAGAAATTAGAATCCTCCAGCGCATTGAGCAGGGCAACCTGGGCCTCTTTCGCCTGCAACTGCCCCAGCGCGATGGCTGCGGCCCGGCGGACGAAAGAGCTGGGATCACGCAGAGCGTCCATGAGCGGAAAGACTGCTTCTTCTTCGCCCAGGTGTCCGAGAGATTCGGCGGCGGCACTGCGCACGTACGTGTTGACGTCCTCTTGTAAAGCCTCTATCAGATAGGGAACAGACTCAACGATGTGGGCTTTTCCCAGTTCGGTCGCAGCCTGGGAACGCTGCCGGGGATTAGGGCTTGATAAATTATCGATCCAACGTTGAACAGACGGCGAAAACTGACGTGTCTCTTCTTTTTCAATCACGTGTTAACCTTTCTAAGCTTTATAATGGCCTCAGCGTACTCAGGCCTTTCTAGTATAACACAAGCTTAGACGAAGGCCAGCTTTTGGGCCGAAGAAGAAATTGAGAAAGCGGTCACTACCTGCGAAACCTTGCGTAAAGCCCGAACCTATGTTATAATGCCGCCGAATAAAGGCATATGGGCACGCCTGAAAAGTGGGGATTCCCCCACTTTTCTTCGTAGATAGGTTTAGTGGATTTGGTTGTTGCAAGGTGGAGGATGGGTCATTCATGAAAAGCGAATTCGCTTTGGCCTTTAACCAGATTTGCGCAGAGTACAACCTGCCTCGGGACACGGTCCTCGATGCGGTGCGGGCTGCGCTGGTGACGGCGTATCGGCGGGATTGGAAGCTCAATCCCAATCAGAACGTAGATGCTGAGATCAATATGGATACGGGATTGGCCCGCATCTTCCTGGAAAAGGAAGTTGTGGAAACGGTCGAAGATCCCACCATGCAGATTGCCCTGCGTCAGGCACGCCGCAAGCATCCCCAAGTGCAGTTGGGCGATCTCATCCTGGTAGATGTGACCCCCCAGGATTTCGGACGCATCGCAGCGCAGACGGCCAAACAGGTCATCACCCAGCGACTCCGTGAGGCAGAGCGAGACAGCCAGTTTAACCGCTTCAGCCGTCAGGCCAATGAGATCATCATCGGTACCGTGCAATCCATCAACCCTCAGGGTATCACTCTCCACCTGGAACGTACCGAAGAAGCACAGATGCCGCGCCGGGAGCAGATCCCCGGAGAGCGCTACTCCTTGCACCAGAAGATTCGGGTCTACGTCGTCGATGTGCGGCGCACCTCACGGGGCCCTCAGATCACCGTATCCCGCAGCCATCCTAATATGCTACGGCGTCTGTTGGAGCTGGAGGTGCCGGAGATCCACGCAGGTGCTGTGGAGATTCGCGGTATTGCTCGCGAGGCAGGAGCGCGCTCCAAGGTCGCCGTCTCCAGCAATCAGGACGGACTCGACCCTGTGGGGACGTGCGTCGGCTTGCGGGGTATCCGTATTCAGACGATCTCCCGTGAGCTGAATGGTGAGCGCATCGACGTACTCGAGTGGGATGCCGACCCCGCGCGCTTCATCGCCAATGCGCTGAGTATCGAGCGGGTCGTCAGTGTGGTGGTGGATGAGAACGCCGGCGGCGGCAAGACCGCTTCGGTGGTCGTCATGGATGACCATCTATCACTGGCTATCGGACGCTCGGGGCAGAACGCACGCCTGGCGGCCAAGCTGACCGGCTGGCGCGTGGACATCCAGGGCATTACAGAAGCCGCGGTCTGGGCGCTCGAACAGATTAACGAAGAGCCAGAGCTGCTGGCCCATCGGCGCGATCTCGTGGGGCTGGTGCCCCGGTTGGCGACCCTAATTCGCAATCACGAAGTCGACCGCTATCCCTATACCGATGAAGAGGTCAACATTATCCGCGCTGTTGTCGAAGGGGTCCGAGAAGCCCTCATTGCCCGCCGGGAACGGGAGCGTCCCGATTCCCGCCAGACGCGGGCTCGTCGCGAGGCTCAGGAGAAAGCCGAAGCGCAACGGCGTGCCGAGGAGGACGAAGCCCGCTCCACCGTTCCCCCCGTCGCTTACGAGACCGGGCTGGAAGCTCTGGGGCTTTCTGAAAAGACCCGTGGACACCTCGAGCGCGGTGGCCTGACTACCGTGGGAGAGGTAATGGAGCGCATCGCCATGGGTGATGAGGCGCTCTTGATGATCACGGGCATTGGTGCTAAATCCTTGAACGAGATCAAAACCTCGGTGCAGGAGAGCCCCTTCCACTTCACCGACGAAGAGGTAGAGGCTGAGGTTGAGACCGTCGTCGCGGAGGAGGCGCCGGAAGCAGCTGAAGCCGTTCTCCCGCCGGCTGAGGAGACGCCGGAAGAGGTCGTGAGCGCAACAGAAGAGGTCGAGGAGCTTGAGGCTGAGCCCCTTGTCATGGAGGCAGAAGAAGCGCCCACCGCAGACGCCGCGGAACCGCAGGCGGAGGCGGACACGGAGATAGAGATCTCACCCGCTCAACCGGAACCGGTGGTAGAGGAAGAAGAGGAGGAGGAAGTATTCTCCGTCGAAGACCTCTTCCCCTCGCGTCAGTATTCCTATGAGGAAGAAGAGGACACCGAGGAAGAGCTGGAGAGCAAAGGCGAAAAGAAGGGCAGTCGGAAGCGCCGGCGCAATCGCACCCTCGTCTACGACGAGGAAAGCGGGAAGACGTTCGTGCGCAAAAAGCGCCGCCGCCCTGAGAAAGATTGGGAAGATTACATAGATGTCTAGCCGGACCTATGTTCACTTTGGTCGATCCTAACCCGGAAGCCGGGTCATCTACATCCTTTTTCATCATGCAAGGCTTGAAGGGGTTAGGCCCTGACACACCGTTGCCCTGGTTGTTAATACTATGAACCGACGGTGAACCCGGATAGGGGAAGTTTGGGGTGCCAGAGTGAGCTCACTCTGGCACCTTTTTATCGTATATTGGTTGAGGAAAGTAATGGTCAAAGGGAAGAAGATACGACAGAAGGACCAGCCGCGCCGTGTCCCTGAGCGTACTTGCATTGCATGTCGTAACAAGCGCCCCAAGCGGGCCTTGAAGCGTATCGTGCGTACCCCCACCGGCGAGATTATCGTCGACGAGACGGGAAAAGCTAACGGTCGCGGTGCCTATATCTGTGCGCGGCGTGAGTGCTGGGAACAAGCGCTCAAGCGCGGAAGCCTGGCGAGGGCCCTGCGGGCCACACCCACAGCGGAGACGCTGGAGGTCCTGCGCGCGTATGCCGTCAAGCTGCCCTTGGAGACCGAAGCGACGGAAACCACCGGCGCGTCAGAAGTTATGAAGGAGGCGAAGGATGGAACAGACAGCCCATGAAGTAAAAGAAATCACAATTCCAGAGATTATCACGGTCCGGGAGCTGGCCGAGTTGTTGGACGTCAGCCCCATTCAGCTCATCAAGACGCTGATGAGCAACGGGATGCTGGCCAGCATCAACCAGCAGATTGACTACGACACGGCGGCCATTGTCTCCGCCGAGTACGGATACGAGGCCAAGCCCCCCTACCCAGAGGCCTCCGAAGAGGAGGAAGAGTCCGAGCTCACCCCCTGGCAACGCTTGCTCGTGGGGGAGGAGGAGGAGAGCCTCTGTGCCCGCCCGCCTGTCGTCACCATCCTTGGACATGTCGATCACGGCAAGACCTCGCTGCTGGATGCCATTCGGCACGCCAACGTCGCCGGACAGGAGAGCGGGGGCATCACCCAGCACATCGGCGCCTATATGGTCAAACACAACGATCGCCGTATCACCTTCCTGGACACGCCGGGTCACGAGGCGTTTACCTCCATGCGTGCCCGGGGGGCCCACACCACTGACATCGCTGTCCTCGTCGTAGCTGCCGACGACGGCGTGAAGCCGCAGACCCTCGAAGCGATCAATCACGCCCGGGCCGCCCACGTACCGATCCTCGTTGCACTCAACAAGATCGACAAGGCTAACGCCCGGCCCGAATACGTGAAGCAGGAGCTTTCGGAGCAGGGCCTGACCCCTGACGAATGGGGCGGCAACACCATGGTCATCCCCGTCTCCGCCAAGCAACAGCGGGGGCTGGAGGACCTCCTCGAGGCCATCCTCCTCCTGGCAGATGAGGTTTGTGTCCAGGCCAACCCCGACCGCCCCGCCGTTGGCGCGGTGCTGGAGGGCAAGCTGGACAAGCGTCGGGGGCCCATTGCCTCCGTCCTCGTGCAGAACGGAACGCTGAACACCGGGGATGTGGTTGTCGTCGGCAGTACCTGGGGTAAGGTGCGGGCCCTTGAGGACGAGAAAGGAGCCCGCCATCGCACCACCCCGCCGGGAACTCCGGTGGTGATCATCGGCCTGCACGACGTGCCCGTCGCGGGAGACCGGCTAGAGGTGGTGGAGGACGAGCGGACCGCGCGCGCTATTGCACGCAAACGTCAGGATGAGCAGCGCCAGCAGGATCAGTTCGTGCGCCGCCCCACGCTCTCACTCGACGACATCTCGGCCCGCATTCGTGAGGGCGAGGTCAAGGAGCTCAACGTTATTCTCAAGACGGACGTTCAGGGCTCCATCGAACCCATCGTCAACTCGCTGGAAAATCTGGAGCGCGAGGACGTGAAGGTCAACGTCATCAGCGCCGCTGCCGGCAACATCACCGAGTCCGACATCAACCTGGCCCTGGCCTCCGAGGCCATCGTCCTCGGCTTCCGGGTCATCGCCGACACCGCCGCCCGGCGCATGGCGGATACCGAAGGCGTGGACATCCACTTCTACGAGATCATCTACCATCTGGTCGACGACGTGGAGAAGGCGATGAAGGGTCTGCTGGACCCCAATTACGTGGAGAAGGTCATTGGACAGGCTGAAGTACGGGCCACCTTTGACATCCCCCGCGTGGGACGTATCGCCGGTTGTTACGTCACCCATGGTATCGCACGGCGCAATGCCAAGGTGCGTGTCTACGATCAAGACCGGAACGTGGTCCACGACGGAGCGATCAGCTCCCTCAAGCGCTTTGAGGAGGACGTGCGCGAGGTGCGCCAGGGTTACGAGTGCGGGGTGGGTATCGACGGTTTTGACGCCGTCGATGTCGGCTACGTGCTGCAATTCTACGTCATGGAGCGCGAGGCGCGTAGCTAGCGCAAGTCTGTCCCTGACCAGAACCGCTTAACACAATCCGGGGAGCAACGTCCTTAACAAGGGCGCTGCTCCGCCGGTTCAAATATCGAGCTACGAAAGGAATCTATGGGCAAGAAATATCTGAATCGGGTAGCGAACCTGATTCAACGTAAAATCACCCAACTACTGTTGACAGAAAGCAAGGATCCCCGGCTGGCGGAGGTCACCATCACCGATGTAGAGGTCACCCGCGACACCTCGCGGGCCGAGGTCTTCTACAGCATCATCGGCGGGCCGGAAGAGCGAGCCGAGGTGCAGTCCGCCCTTGACCGCGCTGCGGGGTGGCTGCGGGCCGAGATGGCGCCGACTCTGCGCTTGCGCACCATCCCGGAGTTGGTCTTCACTTTCGATCCCTCACTGGAATACGGCTCGCACATCGACAGCCTCCTGAACCAGCTTCAGGAAGAAAGCGACGGGGAAGAGGAAGAAGAATACGATGACGAACTCGACGACTGACAGCCGCTCCCAGGCCATCCAACTGCTGCGCGAACACGAGCGTCCGCTGCTCATCGCCCACCCCCGGCCCGACGGAGACGCCATCGGCAGCGTGCTCGCCCTACGGCTGGCATTGCGCCAGCTGGGCAAGCAGCCCCTCGTCGCCTGCGTCCATCCCGTTCCCGACAGCTACGCCTATCTACCCGGCACAGATGCCTTCCTGCAGGAAGTCCCCGAGGACGCCGACATCGATCTCGTGGTCGCCCTCGATATGAGCGACATCAGCCGGACCGGCGGGATTTACAAGGACTCCTGGCGGGAGCGATACCCGCTCCTTGTCATCGACCATCACGAGACGAACGCCGAGTTCGGCGACGTGAATCTGGTCGAGCCGGAGGCCGCGGCCACGGCCTTGCCCCTCATCGACATCATTGAAGGGTTGGACGTACCGGCGGTAGACGAAATCGCCACCTGTCTGCTCGCTGCCATCCTTACCGACACTCGAGGGCTCCGCACCGACACGGTAACTCCGCAACTGCTCCGGCAGGTCGCCGACCTGGAGGAGCAGGGGGGCGATTATCAGCAGGTGATGCAGCGCACCCTCGACGCCGTCCCCTACCAGCAGATGAAGGCCTGGGGGGTGGCACTGAGCCGCCTGGAGTTGGAGGGCCGGATGGCCTGGACCACGTTTCCCTTGAGGACTAAGGAAGAGTTGGGCATTGAGGATCACGACGATCTGAATCTAGGCAATCTGCTCTCGCAGGTGGCGGAGGCGGAGATCATTGCCTCTTTCCTGGCGATGCGCGACGGCACCGTCAAGATCAGCTTCCGCGCCCGTCCTGGCTACAACGTCGCCTGGATCGCGGACGATCTGGGTGGCGGGGGGCACCGGCAGGCTGCCGGCTGTTCCATCCCCGGGCCGGTGGAGAACGCGGTCGAGCGGGTACTGCCCCTGATCCGGCAGGAGTTGGAGAGAGCTGCAGCGCGTTGAACGGCCTGCTCAACGTCAATAAGCCGCAAGGGATAACGTCGCACGATGTGGTCAATGTCGTGCGACGTTTGGCTGGAATCCGGCGCGTGGGGCACGCCGGCACCCTCGACCCGCTGGCGACGGGCGTCCTCGTGCTCCTCGTCGGCCCGGCGACGCGGCTGGCCCGCTTCTTCTCCGGTGCCCGGAAGCGCTATCGCGCCGTCATCCGCCTGGGAGAGACGACCACGACCTACGATGCCGAGGGAGAGGTCGTCGCACGCCGGCCCATCTCCGTCAGCCGGGCCGAGCTGGAATCTGCGCTGGCGCACTTCCGAGGTGACCTGTTACAGGTCCCGCCCATGTACTCTGCCGTGAAGATCCAGGGGCAGAAGCTCTACAAGCTGGCCCGGGCCGGCGAGGAGATCGAGCGGGAGCCCCGTCCCGTGACCATTCACGCGCTGGCGCTGCTGGAATGGTCGCCACCGGAACTGACCGTGGAGCTGACCTGCTCGGCGGGGACCTACGTCCGCAGTCTAGCCCACGATCTGGGGGAGCGGCTGGGATGCGGCGCCCACCTGCGCGCCCTCGTTCGGCTCTCCGCGGGCGCCTTCCGGCTGGAGGAGAGTCACTCACTGGATGACCTACGAGCGTTCGCGGAAGCGAATCGCTTCGCCGAAGCCCTCATCCCGCCCGCGCAGGCATTGCCCCTCCCCCCCGTGACGCTGACCCCGGAGCAGGAAAGAGCCGTGCGTCACGGACAGCGGATCGAGCTGGTGGAAGCTCCGGGAGCGGAGCTTCAGGCCCTGGATGCCGCTGGAGCATTGATCGCCGTGCTTATCCCCGCCGGCGAAGAGCGCTGGCGACCTACCCTCGTTCTGCCCCCGGCTTGAGCGACCGATACTTTATTGCCTCCCTCCTGTTTCATGCTAAACTTGGTTAGTCAACCTAACTAATGGAGGCTAACTGTGCGCCGGTGGAAGGCCGACCTGGCCCTGGTTTTTGTCACCCTCATCTGGGGTACGACCTTCGTGGTCGTCAAGAACGCCCTGGCGAGCGCCGGGCCGCTGGCTTTCGTCGCCACGCGCTTCTGGATTGCGGCGGCGCTGCTGGGCGGAATCGTCCTCCTGCGGCGTCGTCCGGCGTCCCCCCGGCTCTTTCTGGAGGGAGGGCTCACCGGTCTTTTCCTCACTTTGGGTTACGTCACACAGACGATAGGGCTGCAAACCACGGAGGCGGGCAAAGCCGCCTTCATCACCGGCCTGAGTGTGGTCTTTGTGCCTCTTTTCGCCGCGGTGCTCCTGCGCCAGCCGCCTCCCCGAGCTGCCCTGCTCGGCGTCGTCCTGGCGACGGTGGGGCTGGGCCTGATGACCCTCGACCGCCGGCTCTCGGTAGCGGCAGGCGATCTCTGGGTGCTGGCTTGCGCCCTTGGTTTCGCGCTTCACATTCTCAGTACGGGCCATTTCGGCCCCCGCCACGACCCCTTCACCTTTACGGGGGTGCAGCTCCTCATGGTGGCGCTGCTTTCCACCCTGGCGGCGCTGGTCTTTGAAGCTGACGCCCTGCTGATCCCCCGTCAGACGCTGCCCGCAGCCCTCTACATGGCGGTGGGCGCGACGGCCCTCGTCTTCAGCGTGCAGACGTGGAGCCAGCAGCACACCACCCCCACGCATACCGCCCTCATCTTCGCACTGGAGCCCGTCTTCGCCGCGCTTTTCGCCGTGCTCCTGACCGACGAGGAGCTGGCGCTGCGGGAGGGCATCGGCGCGGGGCTCATCCTCCTGGGGATGTTGCTGGCGGAGGTGGGGCCGGCGCTCTTCAGATCGCGAGGTCGAGAGATCGTTCATGAGATGTGAGAGCGAGTCTCTACGAGCGAACCTACTCACCCATCAGGACGAAAGTGACGCGTGAACGTACGCAACGGTTTTTGACCTTCGACCGGTGACGTTGGACTATTTCAAAGGGGAGACAGTGTGAAGAAAAAGAAGCAGAGGATCAGAAGACATCTGTTGTGGCTGGTCGGAGGCCTCAGTGCCGGATTGATGGCGCTCTACGTCTGGCAGAAGCAGCGACGTCAGGCGCGGCTGCCCCGGCTCATCGAGGGTCCTCAGTTCCGGGGCACGGCCCTTATCA
>NPIE01000498.1_pt5 | contig 26678 bp, 24 predicted proteins | sample 8637661 | NCBI WGS metagenome assembly NPIE01 (sample SAMN07420842, study PRJNA396082) | bioreactor metagenome | isolation source: sample BA12 brine-fed electro-methanogenic bioreactor BA | place: Japan: Kochi | collected 2016-12-09 | reverse complement strand
CACGCTTTCGTGTCTCAGCGTCAGGACAGGCCCAGTGCGACGACTTCTCCACCGGCGTTCCTCTTGATATCTACGCATTCCACCGCTCCACCAAGAGTTCCTCGCACCCCTACCTGCCTCAAGAATCGCAGTTCGTCAAGCAATTCCTCGGTTAAGCCGAGGGATTTCACAAAACGCTTACGATTCCGCCTACACACGCTTTAAGCCCAGTGATACCGAACAACGCTTGCCACCTTCGTCTTACCGCGGCTGCTGGCACGAAGTTAGCCGTGACTTCCTCTGGGTTAGATCAATGCGCCGAAACGCACTTTCTTCCCCCTGACAGTAGTTTACATCCCGAAGGACTTCCTCCTACACGCGGCGTCGCTGGGTCAAGCTTTCGCTCATTGCCCAATATTCGTTACTGCAGCCCTCCGTGGAGGTCCGGGCAGTGTCTCAGTCCCGATGTTGCGGGCCAACCTCTCAGTCCCGCTACCCGTCATCGCCTTGGTGAGCCGTTACCTCACCAACAAGCTGATAGGAACTAGGCCGCTCCCGCGCCGATGAATCTTTGATCATTCGCCCATCGACAAATGATGTCATCCAGTATTACCGCCCCTTTCGGAAAGGTGCCGAAGCACCTAGACGCTATCCTGAAGCACGGGGTACGTTACCTAGCCGTTACTAACCCTTTCGCCACTAACCAGGCTCTCGATTACTCAATTGCCTGGTCCGTTCGACTTGCATGTCTTANNGTTCGTTCTGAGCCAGGATCAAACCCTTCAGTTTGAATCGTCGAATCCGCCGAAGCGGAACTCGTCTATTGAAGGCTCAACACTTTCTGGTATATTCGCACCGAAAGTGCTGAAGTAAGGCTACTACTTTTTTAAACCGCTCCGCCGGGGCGAATCCCGTCGGGCGGCCGCACTTTCGCTGCTCATATGGCTTAACTGTTCACTTGTCAAAGATCACTAAAGCAAACTGGCGGGCAAGCAGTCAGTCAAGGTTGCCTGTCCACCAGTGATGTTTGGTATTCTACGCGGAAAAAAAGAAACGTCAACCCCTTGTCCAAGAAAAAACGAAAAATTTCTTTCATTTGTCTCTAGGGGCCGTTTCGACCGCGTAAAACGCATCCGGCGAACCATCGACTTCCTGCGTTTTATCCGCTCCCACCCGAGAGGCAAGGCTTGACGTTGCCTTCGATCCGAAGAATCCCATACCTCGCAAACCGGGCGTAACATGCATACGTCAGGCCAGACCGAAGGGTTCGTGCTTCGTATCTCGTATCCGGTATCTCGTATCTCGCATGTCGGGGCCGTCGCTGGTCGCTCGGGGCCGGCTGCGCGGGGATCTCGTATCCTGGAGAGCGGGGCTCGTGGTATGGGGCACGGTGATGCGCTCAGGTGGGGAAGCGTGGATGCGGGTGGTGGCGGATTTCGGACGGGCGGGCCCCTGCCCTCTCGGGGCAGCGTGTGCCTCGCAAGGGGCCGAGGGCAGCGGATTGCGGCTATAGTGTACCTACTATCTACGCGAGGCGAGCGGGCGAAGGGAGTTATGATTTGCGATTTACGACTTGCGATTGATTGCTGAGAATGGGGGCGGGCGAGGGGAAGGGTATGGGAGGACGTGAACGGACGGGGGTTCTGGCGGTGGAGGCGGTGCGCAGGTAAGGGTTGGCGAATTTTTGCGTTAACAGTTAGATCGCTGCGGCGTCCTACACGGTGGTGTCAATCGATCGTCGACAACAGCGACTGCAAGGTTGGAGAGCGGCCATGAAACGACGTGGAGGTGTCTGGTTGCAGGTCGTGGTGATTGCCGCAGCGTCTGCGTGCGCGGCACATAATCTCGACCCCAAACTGCTCCTGGACAGATATGCGGCCTGCAACCGGAAGCTCGAAACGGTCTCATTCGAGCTTGAAACTGTTCTGGATCGCCCAGGCGAGGAGATCGGCAAGTGTGTGTACGAGATCAAGTACTGCTCCCGCCACCAGGAAAAGCAATGGATCGGCCAATGCACGGAGTACAATCGCGACGGGAGCATCAACCGGGGGAAAAGCCGACATCTGATTGATATCTACACCGACACACTGGGCGTGCATTTCACGTATCTCGAAGCGGACCTGAAGAGGCGTTCTGCGCCCGCGCGCCTGGTACGCGATTCACGCAACACATGGCTGCAAGACTATATCGAGACTCCGGCGTACGGCGGTTCCCTGACGGGGCACTTCATGGGAAACAACGGTCAGTCCGTTGTGGATCTGCTCCAGGGCGCATCGGCGCTGGCGTACGAAAACCAGCCTGTGAAGACCCTGGGGCAGGATGCCTACCGGATCGAGGCGGGGACCGCGTACGGAATCGTCAGGGCGTGGATCTCGCCTCAGGCGGGTTACAATTGCCTGCGATGGGCAATCGTCAAACGCCCGGGCCAGTACTACAGGGACGGTCAGTTCACCGGGACATGGTCCAGCACGACGACGTATGAAGCCGAGGAAACGGACCTGGTGGAAGAGCAGTGTGTTGTCACTCGGGCCCGGGTCAACTACCGGGTCGAAGAAGGCGGCAAGGTGATCGTCGACGACACCTATCATCTTCGCGTGAAGAACATCGATCTGAGCCCGGACTACAAATCCCTGGGCGCCTTCAGAATCGAATTGCCGGAAGGGACACTGGTCAAGGAGGTCGACCATCCCACCATCCTGTACAAGTGGATCGCTGGTCAACTCGTGAGACAATCGGCGCAACCGGCACGGGGGGCAGCGCCGATCAAGCCCGAGGTTGTGCTCCCAGCGAAGCCTCAAGGCTGGAGACTGCCCGAGGACCTGTCGCCCGTCTCGAAGGACCATGTGATCGGCCATGTCGAAACGCTCGGCGCGTTCGAGAGCCGGCACATCAGCCAGCCAGGTAACAAGAAAGCCGAGGAGTACATTTTCCGGGAGTTGCAGACGTACGGATATGCTCCGAAGACGGATGCGTTCCAGGCGCGAGGCATGACGCTTCACAATGTCATTGCAGACGCTTCCGACAATCAGAAGCCTGTCATCCTGCTGTCGGCGCACTTCGATTCATGCGTGGAGGGCGGGGACAGCCAACAGTCGCGTGCGCCCGGCGCCGATGACAATGCCTCGGGCGTCGCGGTGCTGTTGGAACTGGCGAGAATCCTGAAGGAACGACCCGTCCCAGGGAATGTGGAGTTTGCGTTCTTCAATGGCGAGGAAACCGGGCGGAACGGCAGCGAGCATTTGTCGAACCGGTACAGAGACAACCGCTGGCCAGTCGACTACGTGGTCAATGTGGACACGGTCGGCACCTGGAAAGGCCCGCTGTCGAACGCCTGCCCCGTGGACTTCGTGACCAACGGCCACTCCGTGCCGATCCTCCGACAGTTTGCCGAACAATTCCCCTATCCGCTTCGGCAAGCCAGGAGCTTCTGGACCGACGATCACGCCAGCTTCTGGGCCAACGGCTTCAAGGCGATCATGATTACCGAGCATGGTTGTAAGGAACACGCGCACAAGCTCACAGACACGCCCGAGAAGCTGGACTACGACAACCTCGCGCGTATCGTCCATGGTTTGTACGTCGTTCTGAGCCAGTCCACGCGGTGAGAACCACTGGCAAGCAGCACAGGGTCTTGCCGGCGGCATGTCCAGTTCCAGGGGGAGCAAGGGCCGTCGATACGCGGCTCTACTTGACAACGTGGCGCGACTACCGGGGATGGAGGTTTTCCGAGCCGAAGCTCGATATCTGGAGATACGGTCCGCGTTGGGCTCCCGAGCACTTCCTGATTCGCTTTGTCAAACCACTGCTGGCTAAGATGCCTTTTCCCAAAATGCCGCCACCGCCCGGCTGGGGGCGGTCGATTCGGACGTGGTTCGGGCGCAGGATTGCAGCGGTTGGGGGACTGCTTCGCAGGCGTTGATCGGGAGGACGGGTGCCGGCGGACTCAGACGCGCTGGGCTCCGAGCGCGTGGGCGCGGGACCGATCGGACGAAGGGGACGGGTCGGCACTTACGATTCGCGATTTACGCTTAACGGTTCATCGTTGGCTATCGCGCAGCGGGGACGAGGTACTGGGCGTACTTCCTGTCCTGCTGGAGGATGTGGTTGACGAGCCAGTCCTTCAGGAAGTTGCTGAGACTGACAGAGGGAACCATCTGTCCGGCCTGGACCTTCTCGTAAAGCTGCTGGACCTTGCCGGTGAGCTGCTCGTGGAGAACCTGGTGAGCGGCGAACTGGGGGTAGCCGCACTCGCGCATGAGGCGCTCCTCCGCGGCGAAATGGACCTTGGTGTACATCACCAGTTCCGTGAGGATGTCCTTCTTGATGTCGTCGCCCTGACCCGAGGCCATCGCGTCGTACAGGCGATTGACCAGGTCGACCAGTTTCCGATGCTGCCGATCCATTTCGATCACACCGACGGACAGTTTCTCGCTCCATTGCAGCAGGGCCATACACGCTCTCCTGAATCAACCCCTTGCACCAAACGGTTCTCGATACACGACAGGGGACGCAGGCACGACATGCCCGAGCGCCCCGCCCTGCTTCTCTATCGGCACTTGGGGCGAGACCCTTTAGATGGATTCCGGCGGATTGCCGGCCGGCAATTGTCGATTACTGAGAGGGGCTAAGGGGGTCGGCCAGGGGCCGGCGCCGCGGGATCGGAGCAGCGAGAGTCTCGGGGGTGTGGTTCGTGACGACGTGCAGGGACAGGAAAATGCGGTCCATGTCGCGGGCCCAGGGGCTGTCGTGACCTTTCGGGTCGATGGGAAAGCCCCAGACGCGTTCGAACTCGTCGGTGACGCGACCGGCGGGCCCCCACTCGGTGACCAGGGCATAGACGTCCCAGGCAGTGTCGTCGACGATGTAGGCGCCGTAGTCCTGGAAGGCCTGGGCCAGGATGCGCGCGGGTTCGGTCTCGAGGCCCAGCGCGTCGATGGAGATCGAAGGCGGCAGAGCCAGCAGCGCTCCCATGCGGCACTCCTTGACCGGATCGCCCTGGCGCCCATACGTGCGTGCGGCGTACCCGTCGGCCTTGCGCGCGGGCCAGCGGTAGCCTCGGGTCTGCTCGTCGTAGTACAGGTTGCGGGCGGCGAAGATGTTCACCTTGAGCGCGTGGCGGATAGGCCCAGCGCCGGGGACCAGTTCGCCAACGCGCAGAGCGCCACCGATTGCCGACAGTCCGCTGCCGCCATGCGCGCCGTAGGTGCCCAAGCCATAGAGGTCCTCGTCCGCGAACACATAGCGACTCGTCGCATAGTCGAGGACGCAGCGGGCGAACGGCTGCGTCTGCTTGACGGTGCGACCGTCGGGCATCAGGACCGCCAGGCCGGAGTTGGGGGTCAGACCGTCCCAGGTGTCGGGGCTGACGATGAAGTCCTTCGGGATCGGGGCGCGGAACAGTACGGAACCGTCGATGTGACAGCGGTCCTTGTTGCGGTTCCAGCCGGCGTCGCTGCGATAGATGTCGAGCATCGGCGCGTCGGCCGTCATTACGATCAGGTCTTCGTCGACCGTCATGCCGCGTGCGGTGGCTTCCTGGATGCGAGCGTGAACGTACTCGGCATCCCGAGCGATGGGCATGTTCCAGATGCTGGTGCGGCCGAACGGCTGCCGGAGCGGGTCGCGTCCGACGGCACCGGCGCAGAGGGCCAGCGCCAGCATCACAGCGGCAATCCGTCGCACCCAGCATGTGCGGCAATCCGTCATGTCGGAGTCCTCATTCTTGGGCCCAGTCGGTGGGCTCCTGGGGGATCACGTCGATGAGGCCGACGTCGATGTACTGGCCTCCGGTGGTCTGGTGACAGTGGACGGCGAACACGTTCTTCCCCGGCTTCAACACCGCGAGCGCCTCGGGTTCCATCGGGCGGGGGTTGTAGCTGGCGGTGAAGCCGGCGGTCTGGAGGGCGAGGACCCCATTGATGTAGATCTCGGCGTCTTCGTCGTGGTGGAGGTTCAACTGGAGATCGTGCCAGGCGCCTTCGGGGAGGGTGAACTCGCGGCGGAGCCAGATGTCCGAGCCTTTCCAGATGGTGCCGATGCTGGCGCCGGGGGTGCCGGGGGTGCCGAACCCGCCTGGGCCCTCGTTCCAGGAGGAGGCGTCGTAGTCGACGGCATGCCAATCACCGGCGGGCTCCTCCGTCGTGTAGCGCCAGGTGAGCGGCTCGTTCTCGCTGGTCGGGACCGCGGTGACGACCTTGGGCGGTTTGGGCAGCGGCGCCCAGCCGGAAGCGTCGGTTTCCTCCCGGCGCGCCCATTTGCGCCAGGTGCGCCGCTCGTAAAGCATCCGCAGGAAGACGCCTCCGACGACGGGACGGGCACGGAAGCCACGGCACTTGGCGTCGTGCGTCCAGTACCAGTCGGTCATGGGAACCCGGTCAGGCGTTTCGTTAAGGAAGCGGAATACCGGGTCTACAAGCGCGTTGAAGTCGTCCCGCCGACCCGTCAGCGTGGCGGTCCACAGGACCCAGTCCAGCTTCGTGTAGCGCGAGCGGTTGTCGAGGGGCAGGCCGTAAGCGTTCTGCACCTTGCGGTAGTGATCCATCTCGGTGCGCAGCACGTCCGAGGGGAAAAGGTCGAGGTCGAGGATCTCGTCCCACACGAGGTTGTATTTCTGGCTCCAGGTGCCGGGCTTGTCGAAGGCGAGACGGTAGTGATCGTCGTCTTTGGCCTCTTCGATCCAGCGTCGGGCGAACTGTTTGGCGAGATTGCTATACTCGTCGGCCTTGGCCTTGTCGCCTCGCATGGCGCAGAGCTTGCCATAGGAGGCGAGTCCGCAGATGGCCTTGGCGGAGAGGTTGACGTTGTGGGCGAGGTGACCTGCAAAGTCGTCGGTGCAGAGCTGGTTCTCGGGGTCGAAGCCCTTGTCGCGGAGGTATTCGGCCCACGCGGTGAGCTGACGCCAATAGAGGCCTGCGAAGTCGGCGCGGCCTTCCATCTGCGCGACCGCGGCCATGAGGATGAGCAGGTTGCCCGACTCTTCGACGGGCATCTGGTTCTCTTCGCTGCGTTCGCCTCCGCCATAGACCTGGCCGGTGGCGTGGGGGTAGGTGCCGAGATCGTGGGGAGCGAAGGCGAAGGGCCAGCGCTCCGAGGCCGCGTAGTTCATGAAGGGCACGAGGAACGACTTGGCGACCGACGGCCCGAACAGCAGGAACTGCGGCGACATCGGGTAGAAAACGTCGCTGGTGGCGATGCACCCGTTGCTGAAGTTTTCTTTGCAGAAGGACATGGGCTGCCCCTTGCGATCGGCGACGAACTTGCCCGCCGCGAAGCACTGGCGATAGGCGAGCGAAGCGAGCAGTGCATACTTACGCCCCCCTGCCCCTTCGAGGTCCTTCATGAGTTCGCGATCGAAGTCGCGGCAGCGCCGCGTGAGCGCGCGGTATTCGGCGGCACTGGCCTCGAGCAGATCGGCCGCCTCGGCGCCGTTGCGTCGCCAGTAAGGACGCAGCTTCTGTCCGAAGTAGTTGATCGAGTAGAGATCGTCGTAGGCGAGCATCAGCCAGCGGGAGACGGGACGGTTCTTCACCGATCCGAGGTCGAACGCGAAGGCGGCAACGGGCAGATCGTCATTGACGGCGCGAGGCATGCGGGCATCGTCGGCGTCGGGCACCGAACCCTTTTCGCGAAAGGCCTGGGTGCAGGCGTCGTGCGAGCCGATCGCGGCGCTGGCGCCGTGAGGGGCCGCAGTATAGAGATAGCCCCAGTCGATGCGGATGTTGTCGCCCCGCTTCTCGAGGATGGGCTGGTCCTCCCTGCCCATCTGGACGACGAGCAGGTCGTCGATCTTCGGACGGAACCAGACGACCTTCTGCTCGGGGACGTTGACGGTCAGTTCGGCGCTGCTGCTGAAGTAGAGGCGCACATCGTGTGCCTGGCCGTCGTCAGCGCGGACATCCCAGACGACGTAGGTCACCGGACGCGAGAGAATGTCGATGTCGTCGGGCAGAGCGGGCGTCATGAACGTCAGCGTCACCTGCGTACCGGCGCCTTCGAACCTGTAGATCGTGCGCGTGGGAAGGACGTCGAGCGAGATCTGCTGGAGAGCGGGAACATCCTCGGGGGTGTCCCCCATGAGACGGTACGTCCTGTCGTCGATGCGGATCAGCGAACTCAGCGACTGCTTGTGACCCGTCCAGTGCCGGGTGGCCTCGTCGGTCAGGCGGTCGGCGAATGACCACACGCTGAAATAGGGATCGCAGGCGACCAGCGGGACCGCCGGCGGACGCAACGTCACTTCATCCCGGGCCGCGCCGTGAAGCGGCGCGATGAAGCTAGCCAGCAGGACCACCAGAGACAACACACTACGCATGCTCATGACACACTCCTTCTTCGTTCCGTTCGTACCAGGCCCAAAGACCCTCGATCCTCAGGCGGGTGGATTGTAACGCGGAGGAAGGGCACGTGCAAGGTGCGGCGCAGGCTGGGCCATCCCCAAAGCTTGTGGGCTTGAGGCTGTCACCCAGGTGGTCCGATGGCGTGAGCAGGAAGGCTTTCTGCATCGGGTTAGACTCTAAGGCGGTACCCCAGGCGGGTGAGGACGTCAGTGAGGAAGACGATGGCGAAGGCCATGACGAGCGAGCCCAGGACGCCTACGACACCGGGCAAGTCGGGGCGCTTGTAGAACGTCAGCGGCAGGTGGAGCAGCGAGATCATTGCCAGCACGAGCGGATGGAGCAGATAGGCGAGCAGCGGATTGGCTCCGGCGAGTCGGACGATGGCGCTCCAGCGTCGCCGATGGTGTACGTCCATGAGCCAGTACAGAGCGGCCCAGGCCAGCGCGGTGAGCGCCGCACAGAGGAAGCACCAGGCAGGCGTCGCCTGGATCTTGTTGATCCCGTAGAGCGGATCGAACAGCAGTGCGCCCGCGAGCAAGCCCACGGCGTAGAGAAGCACCCAGCGGAGGCGCTGCCTGTGGGTGCGCAGGTCGGAGGCGGGCGCGACGACGGTACCGAGACAAACGCCCGCCAGAGTAACCGAGGCAAGAGAGCCGAACGACTGGCCCACGGAGACGTGCGAGTTGACCCAGGCGTAGGCGCGTTCGAGGGCGTCGAGCGCGGGCGCCGCCCAGGTGAGCCAGGCGCGGGAATCGACGCGGGCGGAAAGCCCTTCACGATCGACGACGTAGATCATCGCCAGAAGGCCCGTCGCGCCGAGGAGCCATTCGCGGCGGTGGCCCAGTGCGAGATAGAGCAGCGAAGCGACGAGGTAGGCCCAGCCGAGCAGGCCCAGGATGCCCCACCAGGAGTGACGCAGCCAGACGGTGTCGTCGGGGGCAAAGAGCGGGCCCAGGACGAGGCGCCTGCCGTCGGCGGTGCGGTAGACCAAGACCAGGACCACGAGAGCGAGAAAGCCAATGACGCGATAGGTCCATACGAGGCGACGCTTCAGCGGAGGCCCCGACGGGACCGCCGCGAAGGCGAGGAAGATCGCAACATAGGTCAACATGCCCCAGAGACCTTGATAGCCTGGGTTGTGCTGATTCTTGTTGACCAGCAGCACACCTATCAGCAACAGCGAGAGCGTACGGATCAGGACTTTGGGCAACAGCGATAGGCGCGAGCGTCCGGCGGCCAGCGCCTGGCCAACCGACAGCGGGATCGCCATCCCCATGATGAAGAGGAAGGCGCCGAAGACCACGTCGGGCAGGGTCATGCCGTCCGCGTCGGCGCTGACATGCTTGAGCCAGCCAGGAGCAGCAGCAACGCCCGCGACGTCGTTGACGAAGATCATCAGCAGGATCACCAGACCGCGAAGGGCATCGACGGACGCGATGCGGCCCTCAGGCTCGGGCGCCACACGTTCGTGACGCAGACCCTGGTCGGTAGCGAAACCCGTTTCGACGCTCACCTGGCAGCCTGCAAAACCTTGAGCCCTTCGACCAGCGGAGCGAACTCGGTCCAGTCCTTGCGTCCGCTCCAGGTGGTGAAAAGATGGCCCAGCATCTTCGGACTCTCAACGGTTTGACTGTACTCGATCAGGGCGCTGGTGGCGTCGACCTTGTTCCATCCCGCCGGCCAGACGCGAAAACCCTTCTCGATGAACATCGGCACCGATGGATACGTGTCGCGCTTCCCATAGTGCCAGTCGCAGAGGATGATGTCCTTGGGCACCAGGTCGATGGCGGGCGCCGTCCCGCACTCCGAAGCCTCCCACTTGCCGTACCCGGTGGCCTTGCCGTCGAGGAAGCGGTCGCCCCACATGAGCATTTCGACGCCCCGCTTGCCGACGAGGTGGGCGTGCAGATCGTTGACCGCCTTGGCGAAGATCTTCGCCGGGTCCTTGCCCTTCGTCGAGGGCGAGTGCTCGGAGCCGATCAGGAAGACCTCGTCCATGCCCACGTGCATCGCGTCCGCATCGAAGGCGTCGAGCAGTTCATCGAGCATCGGAAGGACGATCTCGTAAACCTTCGGGTTCAGCGGGTCCCACTCGCGGCAGTAGATGCCCTCATTGTCGGGAAACGCCCCGGGGGTCAGGTCCAGCTCGGGATATTTCGTGAGCAGCGGGAAGGTGGTCTTCGCCCAGGACTGATGTCCGAGGCAGGAGAACTGCGGAATCAGTCGGACGCCGTGGGTCCGGCAGGTCTCCACGAGTCGACGCGCCCCCTCCCGCGTGACGGGATGCGCGCCGCTGCGCAGCTCGGGATGCGACTCGTAGGCGAAGCTGTAGTTGATCTCCAGGATCAGGACATTGATGCCCATCTTCGCCAGGGCCGGGACCTGCTCGCCCAGTTCCGCGATGGCGGCGTCGGTGCCATAGTTCAGCACGTGCAACCCGTACCAGGGCTCCGCCGCCGAGCCGCACACCGCCCACATGGCTACGATCGCGATCAGTAACAAGCTCGTTCGTCGCATGGCATGTCTCCCTAACGTTCTCTGCCGTTTGCGTGGGACGCATCACATACCACGATTCTAAGTCGCCCCGAAGACGGGAGCAACGGGAATATCGACGGCGCTTGCCTCTTGCATTTGAGGCGAACACGGTCACAATGCAGTGAAGGACGCACAGATGGCGCATGGGGACGAATTGCTGGACGCCGAGCGGGCAGTCGAAGGGGTCTGACTTTCCCTCGGGGCGACGGATACCGGCAAGACGACCCTGCTCGCGGAACTGGCGAAGCGCCTGGTCTGCGCCCACCCGGTGGCGCTGGTGGATGCGGACGTGGGCCAGTCGTCGCAGACAAGAGAATGTGAGGAGACGCCATGGCATTTGCACCATTAGGGGAGTTTTTTCCGGAGGTGGCGGACCGTGAGACGCGATCCGTGACCGTGCCTGCGGGCTTGGATCTGCCCATTCCGCCCGGCGACTATGCCTTCATGGAGATGTATTGTAACGAGCGCCGCTGTGACTGTCGGCGCGTTCTTCTCTATGTGATCCGCCGTGGGCGCGACGGACCTCAGGCCGTCATCACGTGGGGCTGGGAAGACGTGGGCTTCTATCAGAATTGGCTCAAGCATGGAACGCGCTCCGACACCATCAGGATGAAAGGACCCGCTCTGAATCCAGGCAGCGCGTTCACGAAACTGGCGCCGTACTTGCTCGAGTTCGTCCGCGATGTACTGCTGACCGACTCCGACTATGTTGAACGGATCAAGAGACACTACCGCATGGTCCGCCAGAAGGTCGATCAGCCACGTCTACTGCCTCGATCGCGCAGACCCATCAAGCCCAGGAAACGAAAGCCGAAGAAGCGACCTTGAAAGCCCTTCTGCAACCGAACCCCTCAGAAGACGGACGCAGGGGCTCAGACACGATAGACGCACAGACCTGTAATCCGCTCTTGATCGATGGGCGGGTAAGCGCTGTCGGTGTGTCTTGAAGAAGCCCGGCAGGTTTTTTCGTTGTCACCGCGTAGCGGTTGAAGCAGAATGGGACGCACAGGCGGGCGTGGGGTTTGCCTGCCGACAATGATTCGACCGATCGGGTGGAACAGCATGCAGGGAAGACTACGGATGAGACGGCAGAGCGTGTGGATGGTATTGGCGGTGATGCTGCTGGGGGCCGGGTGCGAACCGGGCCACCGGTCGGCGACGAGCGGAGGCTACGCCAGCGAGCAGGAGGACTTCAACCTCTTTGCGGTGCGTTATTCGGGCCAGACATCCGTCTCGAGAGAGAAGGCGTCGGACTTCGCGCTGCTGCGCGCCGCCGAACTGACGCTGGAGCATGGCTTCGACTATCTGGCGGTGATCGCCTCGCAGAACGAGGTCGACCGCATGGGCAAGCCTTTCACGCAACGGCTCATCGGCTGCTTCCGGAAAGACCCGCGGCACGTGCGCTCGGCCTATGACGTCTATGACGCCGCGGAACTCTTCGCGGAGATCGTTTCGAAGTACGAACTGACGCGCGACGGCGAGCCGATGGAACCCGAGCGCGGGTCCTTTGAACCGGCGCCGGATTCGATTCGCTTCGCCGTCGAGCCCTGGTACACGGGCGAGCCGATCGCGGTCGAGGACGTCGAATACGTCGTTCGCGACACGTCGGGTTTCGACATGGACGGCACGTGGGTGGGCCGCTATGCCGACCTGGAAAATCCGATGGATACCATCGATGATTTCATCGAGACCGCCAGGCCGCTGGCGGCGCGCTACGGCGCCAACGCCCTGGTGATCGAGGACGACCCCGCTCGCATCCATGGCTCCGCTCGATTCGATGACGTCGACGAGCTGCTCATCGGCTTCGTGGCGGACCTGTATGTGGTGCCCACCGCCTCACTGGGGATCGAGTGGGAACCGGGCGACCTGATGCTGGGCAAGTACATCATCCGCCGGTTTCGCCCGGGAAGCCGCTGCCGCGACGCCGGGCTCAAGCTGGGCGACAAGGTGCTGGCGGTCAACAACATCGACGTCCTCGAGACCAACGCCATGCTCCAGCAGTCGATGCGGTGGTCGGTCGACGAGATCGCCGTCCTTGCGGTCGTCCGCAACGGCGAAGAAATCCGCGTCGAAGTCCCCCTGGTGCCCAACATCATCGTCGGCCGCTGATCCGCACGTTCCATCGGCCCTGCACTCCTGTTGCACGGCCCGCCCTGCCACCGACCACATAAAGCCTTACATACCAATACCTTACAAGACCGCCCCGAATCAGCCACGCCGTTCGACCCCCGCTGCCGTGCCCACCCTGCCCCTATCATGTCGTCTGATGTTTTTCCGTTTTTTGGTAGTTTTTTGTTTGACATTTTCTTGCTCATAGTTTACCATTCATACATAGCCTCGGGCCCTGGTTCGAGGACGACCGTCGGGACGAGAGAGACGACGAGGCAGGTGCGGAGAAATTGGAGGTTCATATGAACCTGCAAGACGAGACCGAAGCGAAACGAACCCGATGTTGCGCCAACTGCGTCTTCGCCGAGCGGCTCACAGGCCGCTGGCTGAGACTGATCCTGCTCCGCTGGCCCGGCCTCCTGATCTGCTTCCACAAGGCCGGAGCCGCCGGCGAGATCAGCGAGGTCACCCCCTGCATGACCTGCCCCAATTTCCGCCCCCTCCGTCCCCCCATCGTCCGCTCCGCCCCCAAGGACTCCCCCGACCCCGCCGTCCGTTACATCAGCCTGACCAAGGGCAAGCACGCCATCGTCGACGCCGCCGACTACCCCGCCCTCGCCAGATACAAATGGTACGCCCAGGGACCCAAGAAGAACGGCGCCTTCTACGCCTACCGAGGTCACCGGGGCCGCACCATCTCCATGCACCGCCAGATCATGAAGCCGCCCAAGGGCATGGTCGTCGACCACATCAACGGCAACGGACTCGACAACCGCCGCTGCAACCTGCGGATCTGCACCCACCTCCAGAACCTCCAGAACACCCGCCGACACCGACCCGGCAAGTCCCGCTTCCGAGGCGTCTACCCTCGCGGCGACAAATGGCAGGCCTCCATCCAGCACGATGGCAAGCCCCTCTATCTCGGACTCTTCGACGACGAATGCGAAGCCGCCCGAGCCCGTGACCGAAAGGCCCTCGAACTCGCTGGCGAATTCGCCGTCCTCAACTTCCCCGACGAAACACCAGCCCCCACCCCCGATCCGTAGCTGCGTGCGCTTAAAGCTGTAGTCCCTGCGTGTGCCACTCTGCCCCGCTCGCAGTGACGCCGGAAGGCGTCGTTCTACACGCCCCTGCGGGCCTGCAACGAAGAGGCCTATTCCGCAAAGAGATGGGCGAGCGAACGCAACAGGACTTGGCCGGTCCTGGGGACCACCGTGCCCACTCTCTGGACGAGGCGGCCCTTGTCCACGGTTCGAACCTGGTCGACGGCCGCCATGCCCGCCTTACCGCCCACCTTGGTGCGCACGCGGAACGGGTAGGCCTTGCCCCTCGTCAGGGGCACTACGATCACCGAACGCAGGTGCGTGTTGAGCTCGTCGGGCGAAACGATCACCGCCTTCGGCAGCCGAATTCCCCTCGAATTACCGATTCGTATCAACGGCACTCGCATCTTCCGCCCTTTCCAGGCAAGGTTCTATGGTTCTGTGGCATCAGGCTATCGCTGTATCAGCGGGATCGTCCGCAACTCGCGTTTCCAGTGACGCCGCATGGTGTTGCCTCGAAGTTGGAAACAGGATATCTCAAGGCTCACATGAGACATCCGCAATCCCCGCAGCCCTCAAGGCCCGTTGCCGGCGAGGCGATGCCACAGAACAGCGTGCAGCACGAAGGCGCCGACCAGAAACACCCACCCGAGCACCTGCACCGCCCCAGCCGAAGAGGGCTGAGGGTTCCACGCCCCGCGCCCCATCCAGAGTGCGTCTCCCAGAATGTCAGATCACCAGATGCACACGAATCCGAGGAACACCAGGAATGCGTCGACAAACCGCAGGATCGACGATTCTCGGTTCTCCAAACCCGTCACAGGCTCGCCAGCCGACAGGGGATACATGAGAACCACCGCCACGTAGAGCGCAATGACGACCAGACATATCCACCGAGAACGACTCATTCAATCTGCCTCTGTCCCGAACCTGACCCCGCCCTCGCCTTCACCGGGGCCGGCCCGTCGCTTCACCGTCCCGCTTGTGATTTGAACGCCGCCTACGCAGCTCCCAGTGCCTTGAGAATCTTCCTTGCCAGCGGTTCCTTGATCTCGCTGTGCCGAGGCACCGCTTCGATGGCCCCCGTCCTGGGATTGATCCATAACGCATAAGACGCGCCTTCTCGCTTCAGAACGCAGCCGGCAATGCGGAGCCTCTTTTCCAGCTCTCGTCGTTTCATCCGATTGCGATCTTCTCTTCGATGGCATCGTCTCCGAGGCCGCGACGAACGTCTGCCAAGCGGTCCTCCAGGATGAGAACGATCGCCTGCTTGAGGTTCTCTTTCGCTTCCGCCACCGTCTCGCCCTGACCGTTGGCGCCGGGAACCTCCGGACAGATCGCCCAATAACCGCCCTCCGGCGAACTCTCAATGACAGCGGTGAATTCGCCCTTCATGCACAACCCTTTCCGCTTGTCCGATGCCGTCGCATCCACACCCGTTTACCGCAACCCAGTGTACAAAAGTCCCCGTCCGGCGTCAATCGCCGCCCCGCCCAAGGGGGCATCACTGCCTCTCCACTGTTCGCCGGGGTCACACCACAGAAACACGAGTACCGATCCGCCCCGCCGGAGTGTTTTTCCCAAGGTGGGTATGCTCTGACGAGCACACGACGAACGCCGCCTCGCGGGGCGATTTGGGCATTCGAGTTTTGTGCTTGTAGTTTGTCTCGGGTTTTGTGCTTGGAATTTGTTTCGGATTTCGTGCTTCGGATTTCGGATTTATCCCTCACCGCTGGCCATCGCCCCCCACGTCCGATCTCCCCCGGCCCCGCTCGCACGAACGCTCCCCCTCCCTGCGAACGTGTTTCCCATGGAAACCCGACCGCCAAACCGCTATAATGATCCCATCGTAGTGGTTTTGGATGAGAATGGGCACCTTTAGACGGATGCAGGACGGGTTACGACAACGTGAGTGAGCCATTGAAGAAACTGAACCGTGCGATCGCCCCCGTGGAATCCTGGGTGCCGCACGACGAGGTCCCGTGGGTGATCGCCGGGCCGTGCAGTGCCGAATCGCTGAAACAGATGCTGACCACCGCCCGGGGGCTGGTCAAGTCGCCGCACGTCAAGGTCTTCCGCGCCGGCGTCTGGAAACCCCGCACCCGCCCCAATTCGTTCGAGGGCATCGGCGAGGTCGGCCTCGACTGGCTCAAGGCGGTCAAGGAAGAGACGGGCCTGCCGACGGCCACCGAAGTCGCCAACAGCGCCCACGTCGAGCTGTGCCTCAAGAACGACGTCGACATGCTCTGGATCGGTGCCCGCACGACGGTGAGCCCCTTCAGCGTCCAGGAAATCGCCAACGCCGTCCGAGGCGTCGATATCCCCGTCCTCGTGAAGAACCCGATCAACACCGACCTGGGCCTCTGGATCGGCGCCTTCGAGCGGCTCCACGACGTCGGCATCCGCAAGATGGCGGCCCTGCACCGGGGGTTCTCGACCTACGTCGAGACGGAGTTCCGCAACCAGCCCAATTGGCAGATCCCGATCGAGCTCAAGCGCCGCCTGCCCGCCCTGCCTCTGATCTGCGACCCGAGTCACATCACCGGCAATCGCCAGCTCGTCGAGCCCGTCTCGCAGATGGCGCTCGACCTGGGCATCACCGGCCTGATGATCGAATCGCACGTCCATCCGGACGAGGCCTGGAGTGACGCGAAGCAGCAGGTGACGCCGAAGGACCTCTGCCACATGCTCGACCGCCTGCGGGTCCGCAACGCCGAGCTGACGGATCGGGACCTGAAGCGCCACATGGCCCGCCTGCGCTCGCAGATCAGCCAGATCGACGCCAAGATCATCGAAGACCTCGCCGAGCGGATGAAGTACGTCGAGCAGATCGGCCAACTCAAGCAGGAGCACAACGTCCCTGTCCTCCAGCTCGGACGATGGGAAAACCTCCTCGAAGACCACATCGCCAAGGCCGACACCCTGGGCCTCGACCCCGACTTCATCAAGGCCATCTTCGAAACCATCCACGCCCAGGCCATCAAACGCCAGTTGTAGACCTGCAAGGGCGATGCATGCATGGCCTCTGCCGGCCGGGCCAACACCATCAAGCAACGCCGTCCCGGATCTTTCGGCGGGCTCAGGAGGGATACAGCGCCACTCGACTTCTCCCGAGCCAGACCTCGAGGCTAACGGCCCCCCGCGCCCCCGTGGCCGATGTCCCGTTCCAAAGCCGCGCCTCCCTTGGCTGCGCTCACGACAAACTCTGACCCTGCCATTCCATCGCCACGTCGAAGGCTGCCCGCCCGGTCCTGCCGTTCGTCGGCGGCGGCATTCTCCCAACTGCCATTCGGCCGGTCCCTGCGGGGTGGGCGGGAAATGGGGTGTGACCGGGTGGGGGGCGGGTGCCTTTATAGGGTAGAGAGCGCTCGATGGATTCCGGCGTGGGCCGGAACGAGGAAAACCTGGCACTGATGCGTCTGAGGAAGGAAGGGACGAGCGATGAGAGCGCTGAAACGACTATGGACGTGGTGGCGGGCCCTGTGGGAGGACGATTTCTACGAGGCCACCGAGGTGGACACCCATCGCTGGGATAACAAGAGCGAGATCCTCAGGCGGCTTTCCAGCCATCCCGTTTGAAAAATCAGGGGATGTGGGCGGAAGTCCAGACGCTTCCGCTCACACCCCCGATTCAGCGACGCCGTCGGGATCCCCGACCCACGCCGCGCTGCCTTTTCATCCACCCGCTCCGGGTCGTCGTGTGTCCAATGTGAGGTCAACTCGCCATCTCATATAGCGAACAGGCCTCCCAATCCTCGGCGAAGCGCCCTACCGCAGTGTGCAACCGACTCTTGACCGTCCCGATCGGAATCCCCAGAATCTGGGCAATCTCCGCGTACGCGAATTTGTGGAAGTAGGCAAGGACGATGATCTCACGGAGCTTGGCGGGCATGCGGGAGATGACTCGTTTGACGTGGGCGGCCCGCTCGTCGCGAATGAGGTCGTCGTAGGGCATATGTTCGTCGTGGTCCAAGGCGTTGAGGACATCGTCGATGGTGGACTCGTCACTGTCGAACATATTGCCCAGTTGGGTGACTTCGCTGCGCTGCATCCGTCGGAGGGCGTCCTTGGCCTTGTTAGCAGCAATGGTGAAGAGCCAGGGTCGCAGGGGCCGGGAGACATCGAAAGTGTCCCGGCTGACGAACAGTTGCAGGAACGTCTCCTGGAAGACGTCTTCAATCAGATCGGACCGGCTCAGGAAGCGTCGGAGAAAGGCGTAGACGCTGTCACGGTAACGTGTCATCAGCTCCTGGAACGCCGCTTCGTCACCAGCCGCATATCTCTTCAGTAATCTCGAATCATCCATCGTGATCCCCTTCCATTCAAGGTTATTAAGAACGTGGCTCAATCGTAGCAGATGGGGCGTTTGTGCAAATCGGGCATTCGCTGGTTCTGGCACCGGGGTTCCCCTCGGTTGCCGTATGGTGGAATCCCCGATACCCCGCTTGCCTTTCAGGCGTATGTGGGGGCGGTTGGTGCGGGGAAGCGGGAATGCGCGAATGCGGGGATGCGGGGATGCGGGGGCAGGGCCCGGATTTCCGATCTTGCATCTCGTATCTCGCACTTGGTGCGGGGATGCGTGGGGTGGATGGCGGGGCTGTGTCGACGGGGGTCACGATCGGACCGTGGGCTGGGCGGTGCCCAACGTCGGAGGATCGGCGGCGTTCAGGGGTGGTGGAGACGGGCATTTCGTGTTTCGGATCTCGTACGTGGTGAGGGGATACGTGAATGCGGGGAAGCGCGAATGCGGGATGCGTGGATGCGTGAGTGCGGGGATGCGGGGGCGGGGTGCGGGGACTTGGGGGCGGGCGGTTGGGGCGACGTGGCGTTTACGTTTGGCCTGGGCGGTTGTTCTTCGGCAAGACCGCTCGGGGCGCGAGAGGGTCAGATCCGCCCAGGTTGGCTCTCATCCGTACGTCCGCCCAAGCGGTTGTGCCGGGAGGACGGGCACGACTCGTTGCGACGCGATCTTCTTCGCGGCCTCTCAGGAGAGGCTGAGGGGAGGGGTCGAGATCTGCGGGAGATCGTTGACTTTGCCAACGGCGCCGGCGACGCACTTGCGGTCCGGCGAAACCTCTCAATGGGAGACGGCGGTCGGTGGAGATCGGCGGCTCATGCGTATCGTTCTCTGTCAGGGCGTGTTACGATCCTGATCAGGCTGCTGGGGTGGTCTGGCGAGGTCGCGTTCGGCGCGGACGAGGTGTTCGAGGCGGTGGCCCAGGTGGAAGTACTTCATGGCTCGGAAGCGCTCCTTCGGTCGTTGCTGGTAGAACGGACCATCGATCACGGCGCTGAAGCCATGTCTGCCCCGATACTGGGTGGAGATGCCCGGGTAGGCGGGTCTGCGCTGGAAGGCGGCTTCGACCATCAGATGCTCGACGACGCGGGCGATCTCGTAGACGGTTCGGCGTTTGAGCCTGTCGTCGACGCCGGCGTACTTGACCTTGTCGGACATTTCGTCCAAGAGCGGCTCGATCTGCGCGAGGCGCAGCTTGAGCTTGGCGGCGAGGCGCGTGCGTTCGTTCGCGGTCCAGGGGAACTTGAAGGTGGGCCAGAGGGGGTCGTCGATGTAGCCTTGAATGACCGCCTCCTGCTCGGCGAAGGTCTGGGCGACGTCATTGGGGCCAACGAGAGCGGTCAACTCATACTGGGTGAGCAGCGCGTTGACCTGTGATTCAAGGTCGGCGGCGAGGCTGTGGTACTGAGCGCGCAGCACCTGATGCTCTTCGGGCGCGGAGGTGTCGCAGAACGACAAGGCGAGGCACGTCGCCAGGATGGGTTCGACCGGTGTGCGGATCTTGCGCACCCCCAGGTAGATATCCGAGAACCGCTTTATCGCTTCGACCAGGGCGTCCCGATCCCCACAAAAGGGTCCATCTCCGACGCAAAGGCGAATCGACCGAATCACGCCTTCCACGAGCGTGCGTTTGATCCGGTCGTTCGCGGCCGCAAACTGCCCGGCCAGACCCTCGTCGAGAATACACCGGATGCTGTTCATATCGATGGTCCCCTGGGGAGGTTTGGCGTCGAGCTGCACCAGATAGCGTCTCACGCTGGGGGGCTCTTCGTTCGGGTCGGGCGGCGTTGAAATCACGGCGGCCTTGGAGATGGCCAGCTTTACCGCGAGCGCTTCGATCGTTTCGCGAGGGGCTCGCCCCTGGCGTTTGGCTTCGGCGAGCACGAGTCGCCCATAGGCATACCACTTGTTGTTGAGGATGGGTGTGACGAGTCTTTGCAGGTGCGGGCTGAGGTCCTCGTCCGGACCGTCGAGCGCCTGGGCAACGAGCGGTTGGAGCCATGTTTCTGCCTGCTCGGGGTACTGCTCTTCGATCTCGGAGGCAATCCCCGCCAGTTCGAGAAGGACGATGTAGGGACTGGTGGTGTCGTCACAGCGGAGCCCTTCGACGACTGCATGTGCGGCTCGTTGGACATAGGAAGGATCGCCCGTGCGAAGGGCGGTCTTCAAGCGGAGGCGATCCAGGGCACGGCGTACCTCGAGGGGTGTCGTCATGTCGAGGCACGCGTTCATCTCGTCACACAGCGCGAGAGCCCTGGTCTGGCTGTCTGCGCCTTCGTCGAGAGTCTCATAGCGGTCGCTGAGAGACCAAAAGAGGTGATACGGTTCGGGCACGAGGCTCCAGTTGCCCAAGCTATTGGGATCGAACGCTTCCCGTTCATCGACCGAGCCAGAATCAGCGAGGGGCGCCACGATCACTTCGAACAGCGGACGACCGTCCAGGGCCCTCTCGGCCCGCCAGAGGACCGAGCCATCGTCCCGCGCGACCTTGACGTAGCGCCTGCCATAAGGCAGCGCGTTGAGTCGTTCGACTTCGGAACGGGACTTGCCCATGGGCCTACGGTGTTCATCTTCGTCGGACAGGACCTCCAGGCTGTGATCCGTCCGCCCTCGCGCATCGAGGAAGAAGCGACCGACCTCGAGCGCCGGGCTCCCGTGATCTTGCGATGTTGTCCTGCACGAGAGGATGGTGAGTGCACAGCGTACAGCGGTAGCGGCGGAAGTGTTGTTTGGGAGCAGGATATCAGGAGCACCGTCCGATAGGCTACAGCTTTGCGTACCGCACAAACCGTCGATTCGATACTGAACGACGTCCGAAGAGAACAGCAAATCGCCATAGCGCAGAAAGTGCGGCCCTTCCCGAAGCGGCGTCGGCTCGATCCAGTACATGGCGACCCGATGGCGCAAGCCGTCGGATGCCATACGCCCATGGAGCCGACCAAGCCCGATCGGCAGACGCACTGCGCAGGTGAAGGAGGTGGCTCCCGCCTGCACGCCCGCGATGGCCTTAGGATGTGCTATTTCCGCCCACACGAAGAAGAGGAGGACAGTGATCGCTGTGCGATGCAGCAAGGAGATCGCTCGCGCACAAGGAGGCACGTGTACACTACTGCCTATCGGCGTGAGACTTCGAAGTTCATCTTGCATGGATCACTGTCCTTACGCTGGGCGACAATTCCCGTTGCGTGCCTCATGCGCTCGGCGCAATGCCATAGCGCCTCCACCCGAAGGTAGGTCTACGCAGCGTCAGTCGGACAGGCTGCCCCAACCCTCGGCAAATGCGTGGGCATTTGCGCGACAACTGCCGCCAGAGGGCGCACTCGCGCCAGCGACGGCGTAGCTGGTGCCGCCCACACTCTCATAGGCATCGAAGTTTGCAGTCCCATTCTGGTAGTTGGTATAGGGCCCGTCCTTGGCGAAGAGAGGCTCGCCTCCTACGCCACTGCCGCCCAATTGTGTGGATGCGGAGTAGCTAAGGGGATTGCCGGGACCGGATGCAGTCGCCGATGCATATGCCGTGCCTGCGGTGTACTGATTGTTGTAGAGGGTCAACTGTACCTCAGTATAGACATAGGCTGTATAGTAGTACTCGAATTGACCTGCTTCGGTCGTATACTCTTCCTGCCATCCCTCGCCGCCGGCCCAGGAGGTTGGCTCGCTGCCGCTTGCACGGGCATAGGCACCTGTGTACTCCCAATCGCCAGAGACATCGCCGCCGCCGTACTCATCGCCGTCCCAATCGCCGTCGGTTCCAATGCTCCCAGAAGCCATCGTTGAGATAAGCAGCGTGCCAGCGATGCAGATACACCACATAGACAGTTTCATAATCCGACTCCTTTCGTTTCGATTAGATTCATTCAAGAAGATGCTCTCCGTGGCTCTGCCGGTGTAAGATTGCTCAGGACATAGGCATCACCTCCTTTCAGAGGCAGACATCAGTCCGCGTTCAGGGCGAGGGACTCTCTTCGTCCCGGTATCCGAGACGACCCCAAGCGGCCCTTTGCAGACGCTGTAGATCGGTGAGGCCTTCCTGCGTGTGTGGCTCGTAGTCCACGCCTAGGCGCTCCAGAAGGAAACCGTTCGGCATTTCCTCCTGGATGCGAGGAATGTGCACCGTCTCAGCAGCCTGCCATTTCCAGTACTCGCTATGCCCATCGGCGAAGGAGAGAGTCATGCCTTTGGCGTGGTGGATGGGAGGCGCGTGGGGAGATGCCCATTTCGCCTGTGCATAGGGGACGTAGAATCCAAGCGAAGGCTGCTGGCCGACATCAATGAAGACGCCGCGGGCGGCCGCGCCGGGCCTAACGATATCTGTCAGACGGGTGAGACGCAAAACCGTCTGGCCCATGCGGTTCTTGGGGCGTTGCCCTGAGCGGATGAGACTGAGATATGTCTGTGCGTCCATATATACGCCACGCAGGTCAGACCCATTGGCACTTGAGACAATCGCGTATGTTGCCAAGTGGCCACGCGGCCCGCACGGGCAGCGGTAAGCATCGACGTCGCCTAGATAGGGCCATAGGAGCCCCTTGCGCGGATCTTGCACTAGGGTGGCCCGGTCCTTGTCAGGCCTGTACGCCGATCCCAGCCAACCCGTGTCGTGTACACCGGTTCCGGTTACGCCATAGGCTGTCCCGTCGACCAACCAACCGTCGTTTTCGTTGGCATAAGTCAGCCAGGCGAGGGTGAGTTGGCGGAGGTTGGAGAGGCAGACGGCTCGGCGGGCCTGTTCGCGGGCGGCGCGGAGGGCTGGGACCAGGAGGGCCAGGAGGACGGCGATTACGGCGATGACGACGAGGAGCTCGATGAGCGTGAAGGCGTGGGAATTGATGATTGATGATTGACGATTGATTATGGGGGTGGATCGGGATTTTGTCGGGCTATTGGGCATGGGGATCACCTCCTGGGGTGGGGCCGGCGTCCTGCGAGGCGGTTTGCAGGAGGGCGGCGAAGAGGAAGCTGAGGTATTCGGTCTGGAGGAGCTGTCCGTGGTATTGGCGCTCGAGGCGTTTCTCGTCGGCCCAGGCCTGCGAGAGCGCCTGGCGATGGCGTCTCTGGGCTTCGTTGCGGTCGCGGATGGCCTGAAGGTAGTGGTCGGGGGCGGCAATCGTCATGGCGTGGATGTGTATGAGCCACTGGTCGAGGCTCTGGTGGGTCAGGAGGTAGTGGGGGTGGGTCTGGAGCGATGCACCCTCGGGGTGCTCGACGGTGAGGATGGCCTTGCCGCCCAGGCGGCGCCAGAAGTCGACGCGGTCGTAGCGGAGATCGTGCCAGCGTTTCTTGACCGCCTCGACGTTCTCGGGGGTCAGCGGACGGACGAACAGAGGGACCAGCGGCGCGTCGATGTAGAGGCGGCAGTGTTCCAGATGGTCGGCCTGGGCGGCTCGGACCGCGTTGGGGTCGAGGAAGGGGAACTGGGCCAACAGGGCGCCGGTGGCATGGTCCCAGAGGGCCTGGTACTGGTCGTGGAGTTGCCGCCTGACGGGTTCGCTCGGGGCCGGCAGGCTGACGAGATTCTCCACGTACCAGCGGATTTCGGCCCGCTGGACCTCGAACGAGGGGCGGTCGTGGTCCTTGGCGAGGGCCTGCCAGTAGGGTTCGAAGGCTCGCGTGAGGGCCTCCATGTGCCAGGGGGCAGGCAGGGAATCGGGATCGGCGTCGATCGCCTGGCGGACCGTGTCTATATACTCGGATCGCCAGTTGTCGGGCCAGGGGGGTGGGGCCTGCTCGATGCACCGCTCGATGGCGGCGATGGCCTGCTCGCTGTGGGCAGGCGGCGCCGCAATCGCCGTCCGGCCCATTCCGGCCTGGAGTGCCGACACGACGAGAATCACAGAGAAGACAACAGGCGCATCGTTGGTGGCACGTTGCATCTCGCCAACTCCTTTCGCCTCACGCGCCCACGATATCCGGTGTGGGCATCCCTTCGCCCGCCAGGTAAGAAGCCCGGCTGGGCTCACGTCCGCGATGCTTCCTCAGAGGTGCTGTCGTCAATGCCGGTTTTCGATCACCCTGGTCCGTCCGGCCCAGTGTCGCGACCGGACGGAGACTCGCGTTATCTACGCCCATCCACTCGGTAGGCGTATATGACACGGCAAATGTGGATGCGATCTTCTTTCAAAATCGCAAAAATCTTGAAGAAACTCCCAACAGAGATGCGGTGGCGTCTTTCCTGCCTTCGGCGATGGCTCTCGCTGTCCTTGGAGCCAAGGCACCCTCGCGGGGTATCTCGTCGCAGATGGCGCGTGGGCGGTTTCGTCGCGATTCCCTGTCTATTGCCGCGTTGGCAGGATTCGTGTCCAGGGTGGGATTGGATACGAGCGTGAGGGACGGGCGAGAGGGGGTGATTTGTGTTGCTGGGGCGGGGTGGGGGTCTATAATGGGTGCGTTCTGGAGGTCTGGAAGGGCTGTTTGGACGTGTTTTGGGGCCGCCAGGGTGGGAATGGCCGGGCGGCCAGGGAAGATTCAGTGATGGCAGAGAGGCATGGAGACGAGTCGGAGAGCCTGCGGTGTCCCTCGTTGCAGACGCAGGCGAATCTCCTGCAGGGCGTGCTGGATTCGCTGCGTTTTCCGTTCTACGTGATCGACGTGGCGAGCCATCGGATCCGGCTGGCGAACCGGGCGGCGCGGACGGAGGGGCTCGGCGACGGTGTCACCTGCCACGCGCTGGTTCACGGTCGGGCGACTCCCTGCGAACAGCCCGATCATCCGTGCCCGATCGCGACGATTACGGAAACGGGAGAGCCGACGATCGTCGAGCACGTGCACCGGGACGCGGAGGGTCGGGGGCACACGGTGGAGGTGCATGCGTTTCCGATTTTCGGCGAGGGCGGGCAGGTCGTGCAGATCCTGGAGTATTGCCTGGACCTGGACGAACGGCGGCAGGCGGAGCGGGAGATTCGGCGGCTCAACGAGGAGCTGGAGCAGCGGGTGCGGGAGCGGACGGCGGAGCTGAAAACGGCCAACGACCGGCTGAAGGAGGAATCGGGGCGTCGGCGGCTTCTGGAGCGGGACCTGCTGGAGATCAGCGAGCGGGAGCAGCGGCGGATCGGGCAGGAATTGCACGACAGCCTGGGGCAATTGCTGACGGGGGTGGCGATTCTGAGCAAGGCGCTGGAGCAGAAGCTGCGGCGGTGCGAGATGGCGGAGGCGGGCGACGCGAAGGAGATCGCGCGGCTGGTGAACAGCGCGATTCAGGAGACGCGCCAGTTGTCGCGCGGTCTGCACCCGGTGGCGCTGGACGAGAACGGGCTGATGTCGGCGCTGGCGGCGCTGGCGGAGACGACGCAGAGCGTGTTCCGGGTCTCGTGCGCGTTCCGGTGCCGGCAGACGGTGCCGATGCGGGATGCGTCGACGGCGGTTCATTTGTATCGGATCGCTCAGGAGGCGGTGACGAACGCGATCCGGCACGGCAAGACGCAGAATATCGAGATCGAACTGAGCCGGGTGGATTCGCGGGCGACGCTGACGATCCGCAACGACGGGCGCCGCTTCGAGGGGGCGCCGGACAAGGGCAAAGGGATCGGGCTGCTGATGATGCACCACCGCGCCGAGATGATCGGGGGGGTGCTGGAGGTGCAGAGCGGGCCCGGCGGGGGAACGAGAGTGACGTGCACCCTGGAGATGAAGTCGGGCAGCAAGGAAGGGGAGACCGAAGATGGCCTCGCGGACAGCAGCGAATAGACATCGTCCTGAGAAGTATCAGATCCTCATCGTGGACGACCATCCGATCGTGCGGCAGGGTCTGGCGCAGTTGATCGACCAGGAGGAGGACCTGCACATCTGCGGTCAGGCGGAGGACGCGCACCAGGCGATGCGGGCGATTCGGGAGTTGCAGCCGGACCTGGTGATCGTGGACGTAACGCTGCGGACGACGAGCGGGATCGACCTGATCAAGGATATCAAGATTCAGTATCCGGAGGTACCGGTGCTGACGCTGTCGATGCACGACGAGGCGCTGTATGCGGAGCGGGCGCTGCGGGCGGGGGCGAAGGGGTACATCATGAAGCAGGAGGCGACGGAGGAGGTGGTTACGGCGATCCGTCGGGTGCTGGCGGGGACGGTGTACGTGAGCCAGGGGATGGCGGCGAAGATGGTGAGCAAGATCGCGGCGGGGCCGAGCGAGAAAGGGTCTTCGCCGGTCGACCGGCTGAGCGATCGCGAGCTGGAGGTGTTCCGGCTGATCGGGGAGGGGTTTGGGACGCGGGAGATGGCGGAGAAGCTGCATCTGAGCGTCAAGACGATCGAGACGTACCGGGCGCATATCAAGGACAAGCTCAACCTCCAGGACGCGAACGAGCTGCTGCGGGCGGCGATCCGGTGGGCGAACAGCCAGCGATGAGGAGAGAGCGTATCTCGTATCTCGTTGTTCGTATCTCG